>Ga0299912_10000337_pt1 | contig 42205 bp, 31 predicted proteins | sample RVTome_2_FD_207667 | JGI IMG/M metagenome (GOLD analysis project Ga0299912, IMG submission 207667) | Soil microbial communities from uranium-contaminated site in the Upper Colorado River Basin, Wyoming, United States - RVT95D214 (version 2) ... | reverse complement strand
GTGCCAAGAGACGATTTCTGCTGAGCGATTCTTCTTGACCGACAAATTAATCATCGTTTTGTGAACTTAAAATTCGACCCCTCGACATCAAACTAATGACACTGCGATTTCGCAGAGGTCTCAACTTGGTTACTCCCCGGGGAAACGTCAAGCCCTGGCGAGCAGCGCAGCCCTGAGAGTTCCATTTTGACTTCTGGCTTGCCTGCCATACCCAGGAGAGAGGTTGAGCGATAAAGGCGGCCCCCTTGTCTATCCCCTTCACACTATGGGGAGCGGCAAGGCTGGCCGGGGAAGTTTCGCAGGTTTCGCAACTTTCGCAGGGGGGTGGTCTTCAAAACTGATTTTGTGGCCGGGTGAAGTTGTCTCCCCCGGTTAATTTTTGGCCTTGAAAAGGAATCCATGCACACCTAATGCACACCGCAAAAAAGCCGGGTTAGCCAAATCCAGCTAACCCCTTGTAATTACTGGCGCGCCTGGCAGGATTCGAACCTGCGACCCACGGATTAGAAGTCCGTTGCTCTGTCCCCTGAGCTACAGGCGCGGGAGAGGGATGGAAAAAGGGCTTGGCCGCGGCGCTGGCCGGGACCGTGAAGCTTGGGATAAGCGGGTAAGACCGCAACGGCTAAGGCTCCGGTTTTCCTGGATGCATTATATCTTGCCAGGATTTCTGGTCAACCTGGGGGAGCCAATTCCCCCCAGCTTGATTTCAGGGCCGGAAAATGGTCTCGTGGGGGGAGGACCGGGTAACTGAGCCCCGGCGAGGATGCCGGCGCCATCGGCCCTCCCTTATAGCCAGATTAAACAGACTGGGAAAGTCGGGGCCAACGGCCCCGTCTTCCTCAGTCCCTTATGCGGGTGGGGGAGGGGGGTGTGGGGGGAGGGGCAGGAAGAGGATCACAGGCGAGACGCCTGTGCTACTGCCCCTCTCCCCACCAACTCCTTGATCATTTCCCGGCCAGCTTCTCCCGGAGCCGGCTCACCCACTTGGGCTCCGGTGGGGGCAGGCGCAACTGCATCTCCATTATCTTGCCCTTGAGAAGGGATATTTCTCCTTTCAGGACCTTAACCTCGGCCTCGAGGACGGCCAGACGCTTCATTAGTTCCGGGTCGGGCTCCGGCGGCGGCTGCGCCTTCCCGGGCTTGCCTCCGGCCAGGGGGACCACCGCGTCCAGGGGAGTCTCCGCCACTACCTCGTCCAGGGGATTCTCCCCGATGGTGGGGCGCTTTGCCATCTCACCGCCTCCTTTCTTGGTGCATCACCTCGGTGGCCAGGGCCCGGTAATCCGCGGCCCCGGAGCTCCGGGAGTCGTATTGGGTGATGGGCTGGCCGAAGGAAGGGCATTCGGCCAGGCGGATATTTTCCCGGATCACCGTCTTAAAGACCAGGTCTCCGGAGCGCTCCCGGAGCCGTTCCACCACCTCCCGGGCGTGGCGGGTGCGGCCGTCCACCCGGCAGGCGAGGATGCCGGAGACCGCCAACTCCGGGTTGAGGCGTTCCTTCACCACCTCCACGGTGTGCAGCAGCTGGGCCAGGCCGCTCAGGGCCATGACGTGGGCCTCCACCGGCACCAGCAGTTCCCGGGCCGCGGCCAGGGCGTTGACCGTGAGAACCCCCAGGGTGGGGGGACAGTCCATGAGAATATAGTCCCAGCGGTCCTGGGGCAGGCCCTCCAAATGGCGGCGGAGGATGGTTTCCGCGCCCAGTTCCCCGGCCAGGATTTTTTCCACCCCCACCAGCCAGGCGGAGGAGGGAACCAGATCCACTCCGGGAGATCCGGTCTCCTGGACAAAATCCAACATCCGCCCCCCCTCCACAAAGATGCCCAGGACTCCCTTCCCGGCATTTTTGATGCCATACCAGGCGGTGGCGGAATGTTGGGGGTCCAGGTCGATGAGCAGGACCCGGCGCTCCTTTTCCCCCAGGGCCGCGGCCAGGTTGACGCTGGTGGTGGTCTTGCCGCTCCCCCCCTTCTGATTGGCGATGGCCAAAGTCCGCATAGACCCTTCACCCCCTAGGTTCGGGATTGCCTAAAAAAAGCCCGGGCGGAACCCCGGTCAAGGCTGCCGGGCCACTCGGGCTTAAGGATTGTCGGGGAACACGGCCTCAAGGCCTGGGGCCTCCCGCTTCTGATTTCACTATCTCCACCATGCCACAGCCGCGGGGGGATGTCAATCTTCAGCCCACCTTATGGTGAGGGAGGAGGATAAGGACCGACGCCCCCAGGCCCCCCCGACAGCCCCCGGGTTTTCTCATTTAGAACGTGGTGATGATGGAAGAGAATTTATTCTATAATGAATTAAATCTCGCCAAAGGCGGCATTAATGTCTATAAGGATCAATGAGATAAACTAGAAGACGGCACTTTTGCTTTTGAGAAAACCGAATGGTGGGAAATCCTAAAGAGAGAAGCGGCATCAGGCGGTTGCTCACCGCCTTGGGCCTTCTGGTGGTCTTGCTCCTGGCCGTGGCCTTTGTTCTGGGACTCCTATCCTTGAGGCGCACCCAGGAGATCGTGGCCGACGATTTCCAGCAGCAGCAATTGATCCTGGCCCGGACCACGGCCCGGCAACTTGAAGATGGCCTGGCTTTTCTGCGCCGGGAGATAAAAATCCTGGCTTATTCTCCCAGCATCCAATACTTGGAGACCACAGCCTGGGCCAACCGCATGAAGGTCAGTTTCGACGAATTATCCAAAATGGGAGTGGTGGCCATCATCCGCATCGATTTTGAAGGCCCCCGGGCGCCCCGGGCCTACATCCTGGATGCCTCCGGTCCCCACGTGATCCAACAGGATTTCAACCGGTCGCCGGAGAGCATTTGGGCCCGGGACCCCGCCAACCATGGCCGCCTCTATCAGGGGCCCATGGAGGTCCAAAAAAAAGGGGATTATAAAGCGCCTTTCTTTAATCTGGCTACCCCGGTCTATGAAGAAAGTGTGGACGAGTCCCATCCCAAGCCTGGTGGAGGGCTGGACGGAGTCCTGGTCTTTAAAATAGACGCCAGCCTGTTCACCGGCCACTACTGCGGGGAGATTCGCTCCGGCCGCACGGGATATTGCTGGGTCATGGACAAGGATGGCTTATTTCTCTACCATCCGGAGCGGGAATTCATCGGGGAAGACGCCTTTACCGCCCGGGGCCGGCGCAACCCGGCCATCAGCTTCGCCAGGATCAATGAAATCCAAAAGTCGAAAATGCTGGCCGGGGAGGAAGGCACCTCCCAATACATCTCCGGTTGGCACCGGGGGGTTATCGGCCAGATGGATAAATTCCTGGCCTTCACCAATGCCAAAGTCAGTCCAGATGGTTCCCGGATCTGGCCGGTGGCGGTGGTGGCCCCCACCGACGAGGTTTACGGCACTATCCATTCTCTTTATGTGCGTCAATTTTTGATCCAGGGCATTCTCATTTTCGCCCTGGTGCTGGCCGCGGTGGCGGCCATCTACTACGAACTGCGCTGGTCCGTGGATTTGCAGCAGGAAGTGGACAGGACGACCGCGGATCTGCGCCGCAGCCGGGAGCAATATAAATCGGTGGTGGAGAACGCCCGGGACTTCATTTTTTTAATAGATGAAACCGGGGCCTTTGTCAGTATCAATACCGCCGCGGCCCGGGCCTTCGGGATGCCCGCGGCGGCGATTTCGGGAAAATCCCTAAGAGATTTTTTTGCCCCCGACGATGCCGCCGCCATCTTGGGGCAGGTCAAGGATGTCTTTGACGGCCGGAAGAGCCTGGAGATAAAATCCGCGGTGCGCCTGCGGGACCGGGTTTATTGGCTCTCCACCCATTATGTCCCGGTTTTCGGGGAAGACGGCCGCACGGTGGAACGGGTACTGGTCATGGCCCGGGATATTACTGACCGCCAACGCATGGAAGACCAGATGTTCCAGACGGAAAAGCTGGCCTCCCTGGGAACCCTGTCCGCGGGGGTGGCCCACGAGATTAACAATCCGGTGGGCATTATTCTGGGCTTTACCGAGATTCTGCTGGACCGCATCCCTGGGGATACCAAGGAACACGAGATTCTGAAAACCATCGAGCGGCAGGGACTTAATGCCAAGAGGATCGTCGAAAAGATGATGACCTACGCCCGGAAGCCTTCGGAACACGAAGAGTTTTCCGAGGTCAATCAAGATATTGAGAATGTCTTGAGCCTGGTGAAAAACAACCTGCTCACCAATAAGATCGAAGTGGAATTGCGTCTGGCTAAGGGTTTGCCCCGGGTCAAAGGTGATTCCGGGGAATTGCAACAGGTGTTTTTAAACCTGGTCAACAACGCCATGGCCGCCATGCCTGGAGGCGGCAATCTCACGGTGATTACCAAGATTAACCCTTACAGCCAGATGGTGGAGGCGATTTTCGCGGACAGCGGCACCGGCATCCCCAAAGAGATCGCGGACCGCATCTTCGATCCCTTTTTCACCACCAAAAAGGTGGGGGAAGGCACCGGCCTGGGTTTGGCCGTCAGCTATGCCATTATCAACAAATACGGGGGGAGTATCCGCTTCGAGACCCGGGTCCAGGAGGCCGGGGCCGGTCAACACGGCACCTCTTTCTTCGTCTCTCTGCAGCCGGAAACCGCCGGGGGCGCGTCTGAGAAACCCGAGAGCCCGGTGAGTTAAGGAGATAACCGAACCTGCCGGTCATCCATCAGGCTGGGCCCTGGCGGTAGCGGCCCGGCAGAAGCAAGAACGCGAGAAACGCCGGGAAGGGGAGGGGCCGGAGAGAGGAGCGCCGGCGGGACGCCTGGGCCACCGGTCCCCCACAACCCCCCATCCCTGACAATTTTTTTCCGCATCCGCAGACAGGAGGAACTTTGATGGCGCACCCGCAACCGGGGCTTAACGGCAAACAGGTATGGCAGCGGCTCCTGGAAGGAAATCAACGCTTTGTCCAGGGGTTGTCCCAGGGCCGGGATCTCCCGGATTTAAGACGGACCTTGACCCAGGGCCAGCAGCCCCAGGCCGCGGTGCTCTGCTGCTCCGATTCCCGGGTGGGCGCGGAGATCATCTTTGATCAAAGTTTGGGGGATCTCTTCGTGGTGCGCACCGCGGGCATGGTGCTGGACCCCACCAGCATCGGCAGCCTGGAGTACGCGGTGGCCCACCTGCACGTGCCCCTCCTGGTGGTCAAAGGGCACGAAAGCTGCGGCGCGGTGACCGCGGCGGTGGCCCATCCGGACCTGGATGAAGGCCACATCACCAGTATCGTGCAAAAAATCGCGCCGGCCGCGGCCCAGGCCCGGAAAAGCGGGAAGACCGGGCAGGACCTGGTGGAAGAGGCCACCGGGCAGCTTCTCTATGCTCTGGAGGAGACCCTCCGGCGGGAGAGCCGGATCATCAGGGAGGCCCTGGAGCACAGCGCCCTGGACCTGGTGCTGGCCAAGTACCTGCTCGGCTCCGGGCAGGTGGAGACCCTGAAAGCGACGTTTTGAAAGGAATTGGTGGGGGGAGGGGCCGGGGGCCCAGTGGCACAGGCTTCCAGCCTGTGGAAGCCCCTGGCCACCTCCCCCACAATTTATTTCTTACCCAACATGTTCCCGTAAAAAATCCTTAATATACCAATCCACGATGCCTTCGGAAAACAGCACCATGTCCAGCTGTTTGGTGTACAGGGTTAGTTTGCCCAACAGGACCAGGCGGCGGGCCATTTCCTCCTGGGGATATTTGGCCACCCGGGCCTCGATGAGGTCTCCCTTGCGCTGGTAGTTGAGGTCGATGCGGTCGATGATGGCCTCAATCAGCCGGGCCCGGCGCTCCCGCCTCTCCGGGGTGGAGCCGCCTCCCCGGAAAATAAAGGTAATATAATTGTCGTTGATCTGGTCGCTGACATAGGCCTCCACCGTGGACAGGTGGTAGCCCAGGCGGATGCTGAAGTTCATGTAATTATGGGACAGGACCACGTAACTCTGGTCCTGCCAGGGGGATTCACCCTGGGCCACCTCTTCCTCCCCTTTGACAAAGACCGAGGAGAGGCTTTTCACGCCCGCAGGCTTCGCCTCGGGCCAGCGCATGGCCGTGAGCCCTTGCCAAAAGGCTTTGAAAGGCAGGGAGACCACGTGCTCCGGCCGCACCTTGCGCCTCCAGCCCCGCTTCAGGCCGCCCCCCAGGTCCAGGATCCAGACCTTAAAAGGCAGGGGCGATTCCAGGTCCACCACCTCGCCGCTCTTGATCTCCGCGGTGGTCAGTTGAAACATTTCCCGCATGGAAAATTCATGGGCGTAGCGCACGATATCGTGGATGGTGCGGCAACTTTCCGGCGCGAAGGACTTCTCCTGGGGATTGATCAGGTTCAGGGGCACCACCTTTTTCACCACTTCCCGGAGGGCCTGAAAAACCGGGCTGTCCGACAAATCATCTTTCCGGGTCTCCGCCGCGTCCAAAAGTTCCCGGATGATTCCCTGATAGACGTTGTTATAGTTGGCGTCCACCGTCACTTCCTGGTTAGGCTGGAAGATTTTGGTGGCCTCCCCGGTGTTGATGATGGTGGGCACCTGGAATTCCCGGGCCAGCAAGGCCATGTGGCCGGTGGGGCTGCCCGCGTCGGTGATGATGGCCGCGGCCTGGTGCATCACCGTGACGTACTTGGGGGAGGTGTTCCGGGCCACCAGGACGCCTCCCTGGGGGAAATTCCGCAAATCTTCCTCCCGGCGCACCAGGACCACCGGCCCCGCGCCCACCCCCCTGCAGACCACAGTGCCCTGGTCTAGGAGCACGGGATATTCCTTCAAAGTCCGGGGCCTCGGCTCCGCCGGCTTTTTGGCGGGCACTTGCAGGGTGCGGCTTTGCAGCAGCCAGAGGCGTCCCGCCTCATCCAGGGCCCATTCAACGTCCTGGGGTTTGCGGTAGTGGGCCTCCAGGGCCACGGCCCATTCCAGGAGCCACTGGATCTGGTCCGGGGTCAGGCAAGGCGCGGCCACCCTTTCCCGGGGGACCGGCGCTTCTTCCACCCCGCTTTCCGGTTGGGCCACCAGCATCACTTCCTTGGGGGGAATGGTCTGGGTCACAATCCGGCCCAGGGGCCGGTAGGAGACTAGATAATGATCGGGATTGATGACGCCGCCCACGGCATATTTACCCAGGCCCCAGACCGCGTTGATGAGCGCGGTATCCTCTTCCGAGACCTCGGGTTGGCGGGTGAATAAGACCCCGCTGGCTCTAGCGGAGATTAGGGGCAGCACCGCCACGCCCATGGCCATCTCTTCTTCCCTGAAGCCCTTGTTCTTGTAGTAAAACAAGGCCCGAGGAGTAAATAAGCTGGCCACGATGTCTTTGTAGCGACTCACCATTTCCCCGGCCGGGACGTTGAGATAAGTGGCGTATTGTCCGGCAAAGGTCAGGGTGAGGTCTTCGCCCACCGCGCTGGAGCGCATGGCCACCAGGGGCCGCCCTCCTTCCTGGGCGCAGAGATGCTCATAGGCCTCGTGGATGGCGGCCTCCACTCCCGGGGGGACCTGGGCGGCGTGGATCATCTTTTTCAGTTCTTCGCTGACCAGGGCCAGGCTGTCCAGATCATCCAGGCGCCACTGCCCCAGGAGCTCGGTGATCCGGGCCGTCAGGCGGTTATGGTCCAGAAAGACCTTGTAGGCGAAAGTGGAAATGGCGAAGCCGTTGGGCACCGGCAGCCCCACCCGGTTTTTCACTTCCCCCAGATTGGCGCTCTTGCCCCCCACCATTTCCGCCATCTCGGCGTTCAGGTCGTCAAAGGAAAGCACCAGGGGGGCCTGGGGAATTTCCCGGCGCCGGTCCAAGACCCCGGTCACTTCCAGGCTGATGTTTTGGAAAGCCTCGCTGAGTTTACGGTAGCGCCCGCTGCCCATGCCGTTCAGGGCCGCCACCAGGGCGCCGGTTTCTTTCAGGAGCTGGCTGACGGTGGCCCGGATATATTGGAAATCAAAGAGGAAGTCTCCGGAGAGTTTTTCCTCCATGTCGATCATCAGGGCCAGGACCTGGTTGTTGGCCGCCAATAACTGCTGGAAATGGGCGTATTTTTCCGCTAATTCGGCCTGGGGTTTGCTTTTCCCCTCGATCCCCATTAATTTTTTCCAGGTGCGCTTCAGGATGGTCACCTTTCCCGAGCCGGCGGAGGGGCAAGGGGGTATTTTTATTAAATTTTAAGATAAGTTAGGCTGCCCGGTCAAGTCGGTTCCCAGAGTTGCGGCCCAGGATTTCGAGGGAGGGAGCCGGGGGGGCACAGCCCCCCCAATTTTAACCTAATCTCCCAACACCAACCGGGAAATCTCGACATAGAGGTCACTCAGCCGCAGCATACCCGCCACCTTGCCTTCCTGCACCACCGGCATCAGGCCCACATCCTCCTTAATCATCAAAAACAGGGCCTTGGGCAGGGAGTCCCCGGCATTGACGGTGACCTTTATGGGGCTCATGACCTCGCTCACCGGTCTTTGGGACTGTTGCTGGATATTGGGGCCGAAGAGGTTTCCCACAAACACCGCCAGACCGGGGTCCCCCTTGATGAGACTGCTCTCCTGAAGAAATTTCGGCTCCAGGCCCTTGATGATGTCCCGGAGGGTCAGGATGCCCATGAGTTGGTACTTTTCGTCAAAGACCAGGACGGCCCGGGGCTCGAAAGTCATTTCGAACTTGAGGGCCGCTTCCCGAACGATGGCCATGGCCTGGCGCAACGTGAACCAGTAGGGGATGTGGGGGTAATCCACCAGGGGGATCATTAAATCCTTGGCAGTCTTTTGGTCAGGCATGTCATCCTCCCCATTGCCGGTCTCTTATTTAGAAACCGTGGTTTCTTTCTAATGGAGGGCCTTTTAAAAGTCAAGGGCAGGGGTTTGTCAACCGTCTGCGAGCAGATCTTGTGAATTAATTCTCGATCTTAACGCAAATTTAACAGACCCTCATTTCATTTTAACCCCGTTTTAATCTTGCGGTTGCTAAAAGCATGGGCAAGGAAAAAAGGCTCCGCTGATGGGCCGAAATTGCAAGTTTATTCTTAAGGGTTTAGCAAAATTTACTTAGCCGGAGGTTCCCATGCCGTACAACAAGAAGGTGAAGGATTTGATGATCCCTCTGGAGGATTATCCCCACATCCCCTACTGGTTTACGTTGCGCCAGGCCATGGCCATCGTCCGGGAAGCGGCCGTCAAGTTCGAAGGCTCCTTCGAACCCCGGGCCGTGTTGGTTTTTGACGAGAAGTACCAGCTCATGGGCATCCTGACCTTAAGGGACATCATCAAGGGCCTGGAGCCCAGGTTCCTCAAGGAGACCGAACTGGTGAAGGCGGACCCCAACCTCGCGATCCTCATGGGCGATCTCTTCGGGCCCGGCCTGAAGGAGGCCTCCCAGAAGCCGGTGAGCGAAGTCATGAGCCCCATCAAGATCACCATTCAGGGCAGCGACCCCATTGCCAAGGCCATTTTCGTGATGATCAAGGAAGGCGTAGGCGTGATGCCGGTGATCCAGGACAACAAGGTGGCGGGCATGATTCGCCTGAGCGATCTCTTCAAAGAGATCTCGGACCTGGTGCTGGGCGACTGATCCGGTTTCCGGACTTCTAAAATAGAAGGAGTTTTACCATGGCGGAAGACACCAAAAAAATGCCCATAGGCGCCGGCCTGCCGGAGATGCCCGAAGAGATAGTTATAGCCCCCAAAAAGGTGGCCATCGACTATAAACGCATATTCTTTATTCTTTTAGGCCTGGGAATTTTTGCTTTGTTTTATATGATCCCCAACCTGCCGGACGCAGTGGACCCAGGCGGTAAGGTCTTCAAACTCCCCTGGGCGGGTAAAATGGCCATCGGCCTCTTTCTCATGGCTGGTGTCTGGTGGGTCTTTGAGGTGATGCCCATCGGCGCCACCGCTATTGCCATCGGCCTCTTCCAGGTGCTCTTTTATATCCGTACGCCCAAGGAAGCCCTGGGTGACTTCCTGGACCCCTCAGTTTGGTTCATCTTTGGGTCCGTGGTCATCGGCACGGCGTTTTCCGCCTCGGGCCTCACCAAGCGCATGGCTTACAAGATGCTGACCATTGTGGGCGAGAAAACTAACCTCATCCTGCTGGGAACTTTCCTGGTAGTGGGCGCTATGACCTTGATCATGGCTCACACCGCGGTGGCCGCGGCCATCTTCCCCCTGCTGCTGGCCATCAACGCCCTCTACAGCGAATCCGACCAGCCCACCCGTTTCGGCAAGGGCCTGTTCATCGGTATGGCCTGGGCCGCAGGCGCGGGCTCCATCATCACCTTCCTGGGTGCGGCCCGGGGCGTGGCCGCGGCTGGCATGTTCCAGCAATTCACGGGCAATGACATCGGCTTCTTTGAACTCATCTGGTATATGCTGCCCCTGGGCGTAATAATGATCTTCGCCATCTGGCTGATTATCATCACCTGCTTCAAACCGGAGCGGGCCGTCATTGAGGGACTGCGGGAGAAGGCCAGGGATCTGACCAGGGAGTTAGGTCCCATGAACAACAAGGAAAAAATCGTGGTGTTCATGGTCATTGGTATCGTGGGACTCTTCATGGCCAAGGCCTTTCTGCCCATCAAGGCCTTCACCGACATGGACCGGGCCGGCATCATGCTGGTGGGCACCGTGCTCTTTTTCCTCACCCGCACCCTCACCGTGGAAGACCTGGAGACCATCCCCTGGAACATCATCCTGCTCTTCGGCGGGGCCATGTCCATCGGCTTCTGTTTGTGGAGCACCAAGGCGGCGGAATGGATGGCAGTACACTGGCTCTCCTTCTTCCTCAACGCCCCCTGGCTGGTGTTTGTGCTGGGCATCGCCTTCTTTGTCCTGGTGATGACCAACTTCATCATGAATGTGGCGGCCATCGCCATTTCCCTGCCCGTGTCCCTGGTCATCGCCAAATACCTGGGGGTGGCGCCCCATGTCATCCTCTTCGCCTCCCTGGTCACCGCGGGCATGCCCTTCAATCTGCTCATCGGCGCGGCCCCCAACGCCATCGCTTACGAGAGCAAGCAGTTCACCACCGGGGAGTTCTTCGGGTACGGCTGGATACCCAGCCTGGTGCTCATGGCTCTCTTGGCAGTATTTGTTTACGTTATCTGGCCCCTCATGGGGATGCCGGTATTGTTGCCAAAATAATGCTGTTAAGCCTTGGGGAGGAAACCTGGCAAGGTATCTGAAAAAGGGTCCTCCCCTGAAAACCACGCGATGTTTAAAGGGGATTAACCATGCGCAAAAGGCTGCTTTCCTTTCTTAATATACTAATATTTCTGGTAATTACCGGATTCTTGGCCAACTCCGCGGTCTTGGCCGCCGCCCCCGCCACTCCAGGCGACCGCCTGGCCGTCTCCGGGCTGGTCAGCAACCCCATGGGCAAGGGCCTCAAAGAAGTAGAAGTAGAGGTGCTGGTGAACGGCCAGCACGTCAAGCCCACGGGCAAGGACGCGGACATAACCACCGGCAAACCCGGCGGTTTTGTGGCGGATTTTATTCTCCCCCCGGGGACCCTGCCGGCCGCCAAGGTGGAGGTCAAAGCCGCCAAGCCTTCCTGGAAGCCGATACCGGCCACCCCGGTGAAGGTGGTGGATGCGGGGGTGGACGCCCAGGGCAACAAACTCTTCCAGGCGGCCCAGAACCTGACCATTAACCGCACCATCACCCCGGGCTTCTGGATCGCCGCCCTCATCTTGCTGCTGGTCTACGTGGTCATTTCGTTAGAGTTGATGCACCGCACCCTGGTGTCATTCTTGGGAGCGGCCTTCATCCTCTTCGTCACCTACACCTTGGGCACCTTCGACAAGTCTTTTTACATTATCTCCTTTGACGACGCCATGGGGGCCATCGACCTCAACGTCATCTTCCTGCTTATGGGCATGATGCTCTTCGTGGGGGTGATGAAGAAGACAGGCATGTTCCAGTTCCTGGCCTACAAGGCCTACGCCTGGGCTCGGGGCAATGTTTTCGTGCTGTCTGCGATCCTACAAATCATCACCGCAATAGTGTCCGCGTTCCTGGACAACGTCACCACCATGCTTCTGGTGATCCCGGTGACCATCCAGATCGCGGTGACGTTAAAGATCCACCCCCTGACCCTGCTGGTGCCCGAGGTCTTCGCCTCCAACGTCGGGGGTACCGCTACCTTGATCGGCGACCCGCCCAACATCCTCATCGGCTCCTATGCCGGATTGACCTTCGGCCAGTTCGTGCAGAACCTGACCCTGGTGTGCACGATTTGCCTGGCGGTGTCATCCCTGTGGTATCTCTGGTGGCACAAGAAGGATTACCTCAAAGCCGAAGTAAAGGACGTGCCGCGCACCATTGAGTATTTAAGGGAGGAGTACAAAATCACCGACAAAAAGATGATGATCCAGGGAATTCTCCTCCTGGCCTTCACCATCGGCCTGTTCGCCACCCACGGCATTCTGCACATGCAGGTGTCGGTGGCCGCGCTCATCGGTTCGCTCATCCTGGTGGCCGTCTCCAGGGTGGACATCGTGGAGTTGCTGGAGAAAGAGGTGGAATGGCCCACCCTGGTCTTCTTTATCGGCTTGTTCATGGTCATCGCCGGGGCCGAAGAAACCGGCCTGATCCAGATGATCGCCAACTGGGTGAAGGACGTCTCCCAGGGCAACCTCACCGTGGCCATCATCATCGTCCTCTGGGTCAGCGCCATCGCCTCGGCTTTCATCGACAACATTCCCTTCACCGCCACCATGCTGCCCATCATCGCCTTCCTGAACCAGACCATTCCCGGGGCGGAGTCCGGCGTACTCTGGTGGTCCCTGGCCTTGGGCGCGTGCCTGGGGGGGAACGGTACCATGATCGGGGCCAGCGCCAACGTGGTCACCGTGGGGCTGGCGGAAAAGGCGGGCTACCACATCTCCTTCATGGCTTACATGAAGGCCTGCTGGTGGCCCATGATGATTACCGTCACCATCAGCATGATTTACCTGCTGATTGCCTATTAAAACTCTTTGCGCCTTGGCGTCTTGGCGTGATAGCATTTCCCGCCAAGACGCCAAGATCGCCTAAGTGAAAGGATAAGAAGGCCGGGGGGAGACTGGCCAAACCAATGCCTCCTCCGGCATAAGCCGGGGAAGGCCATGGCAACCGACATAATCAGGTCGAAATTGGAGGGCCTGCCAGGTGGAGTCTGTCAACGTGGCAGGCCTTTGTTTTTGGGGCGAAGAATCCCGGAAAATGTAGAAATATGGAGGAATAATGATGGGTTGGCCAAGGAAAAGGGCCGTTAAAATTCTGATGATAATTCTCCTGGGGCTTTTTGCCTGTCCCCTGGCGTCTCCGGCGGCAGCGCCGGAGACGGGTGACCACCTGACCGTGTCCGGGATCATTGCGGACGCCCAGGGCAAAGGCGTCAAAGAAGCGGAGATCGAGGTGCTGGTGAACGGTAAGCAGGTCAAACCCCTGGGGCGGGAAGAACACCTGGAAACCGGCGGCAAAGGGAGCTTTGTGGGCCGTTACCGTCTCCCCCAGGGAGCCTTGCCGGACGCCAAGGTGCAAGTCCGGGCGGTGAAACCGAGCTGGCAGGCCCGAGAGTCCGAGGCGGTGAAGGTCCTGGACGCGGGCACGGACGCCGCGGGCAACCGGTTCTTCCAGGGCCAGGCCGATCTCACCCTGAAGCGCCAAATCACCCCGGCCTTCTGGATAGCCAGCATCGTTCTTCTATTGGTGTACGTCCTCATCGCCGCGGAGGCGATGCACCGGACCCTCGCGGCCTTTTTGGGCGCGTCCCTGATTCTTTTCATTACCTACACCGCGGGCACCTTCGATAAAAATTACTTTATTCTCTCTTTCGAAGACTCCATGCGCGCCATCGACCTGAACGTCATCTTCCTCCTCATGGGGATGATGATCATTGTGGGGGTCTTGAAAAAGACCGGCCTTTTCCAGTGGCTGGCCTACAAATCTTACGCCCTGGCCCGGGGCAATATTTTCATCCTGTCCTTCATCCTCCAGATCGTCACCGCGGTCTTGTCCGCGTTTTTGGACAACGTCACCACCATGCTGCTCATGATCCCGGTGACCATCGAAATTGCGGTGACTTTGAAGATCAACCCCATGACCCTGCTCATCCCCGAGGTCTTCGCCTCCAACGTAGGCGGCACCGCCACCTTGATCGGCGATCCCCCCAACATCCTTATCGGCTCCTACGCCAAGCTGACCTTCGCCCAGTTCGTGATCAATCTCGCCCTGGTATGCACCTTTTGTTTAATCCTCACCTCCCTCTGGTATCTCTGGTGGTATAAAAAAGGCTACCTCCAGGCGGACGTCAAGGACGTGGACCGGACCATCGCTTACCTGAAAGAAGAGTACAGAATCACCGACAAGAAGCTGACGGTCATGGGCTTAGGCATTCTGGCCTTCGTCATTTTCCTGTTCATCGTCCACGGGGTCCTGCACATGGAGCCTTCGGTGGCCGCGCTCATCGGCGCCATGGTGCTTCTGGCCGTCTCCCGGGTGGACATTGTGGAGATGCTGGAGCACGAAGTGGAGTGGCCCACCCTGGTCTTCTTCATTGGGCTGTTCATGGTCATCGCCGGCGCGGAAGCAACGGGCCTCATCCAGATCATCGCCGAATGGGTCAAAGACGTCTCCCGGGGCAACCTGACGGTCGCGGTGATCCTCGTCCTCTGGGTGAGCGCCATTGCCTCCGCGTTCATCGACAACATCCCCTTCACCGCCACCATGCTGCCCATCATCGCGTTTTTAAACCAGACCATTCCCGGCGCGGAAAGCGGAGTGCTCTGGTGGTCCCTGGCCCTGGGCGCGTGCCTGGGGGGTAACGGCACCATGATCGGGGCTTCGGCCAACGTGGTCACCGTGGGCCTGGCGGAGAAGGCGGGCTATCACATCTCCTTTGTAGATTACATGAAGGCCTGCTGGTGGCCCATGATGATCACCGTCACCATCAGCATGGTTTACCTGTTGATTGCCTATTAAATCTCTTTGCGCCTTTGCGTGAGAAATCTTTTCATGCAAAGGCGCAAAGATCGCCAAGGAGCAGCAACACTTGACCAAAAGCCCCGGACCGGTTATCCTTCAGATAATATTTATTGAAGGATTTTAAAAACATATGCCGGACCCTGCCCCCGGGGGGGCCCCGCCGATTCAGCAGGAACAACAAACCGCGGGCGGCGAACGTCTGCTCGTCTGCCTGGACCCCAGTCCCTTCTCCATCCCCCTGATCCGGGCCACCAAGCGCATGGCCGATGCCCAGCAGGCGAAGTGGTTCGCGCTTTATGTGGAGACTCCCTCCCATGACCGCTTGCCCCCGGAAAACCAGGAACAGGTAGCCCAGGCCCTGTATCTGGCCGCCAAATTAGGGGCCCAGGCCGTCAAAGTTTCCGGGTTTCGCATCGGCGACGAGATCCTGGCCTTTGCCCGGGAAAACCGGGTGAGCAAAATCTTCGTGGGCAAGCCCTACGCCCGCCGCTGGCGCAGGTTCCTGGGGACCTCCCTGGTGGACCACCTCATCTGGAACTGCGGCCCCATCGATATTTTTGTGATTTCCGGGGAAGGGGAAGAAGCGCCGCCAGCCGCGGCTCCGGGACCCCGACCCCAGCGGCTGCTCCGGGAATACCTGCTGGCCGCCGGCGGGGTGGGCCTCTGCACCGGGTTGGCCTGGGTTCTCTTTCCTTACCTGGCTCTAAGAAACCTGGCCATGATCTACTTGCTCACGGTGGTGATCATTTCCTCGCTTCTGGCCCGAGGACCGGCCCTTTTTTCCTCGTTTTTCAGTGTGGCCGTCTTTGCCTTCTTCTTTGTCCCGGAATATTATTCTTTCGCTTTGGCTGACAGCGAATACGCGGTCACCCTGGCAGTGATGCTGTTGGTGAGCACCCTGGTCAGCGGCCTGACGACCACTATCCGGCATAAGGCCAGAGTCGCCCGGGAGCAGGAGCGGCAGACTGCGGCCCTTTATGAAATGAGCCAGAACCTCACGGCCATCAACAGCCTGGAGGAACTTCTGCGAGTGGCCGCGGAACAAATTTCCAGAATATTTGACAGCAGGGTGGCCATCCTGATGCCCCGCACCGAGGAAAAGTTGGAGATCAGGGCTGGATTTCCCTTTGCCGACGACGACGTGCGGGAAGGGATGGTGGCCAAGTGGGTCTTCCGCCACGGCCATCTGGCCGGCGCGGGCACCGGCACCCTGTCCGCGGTGAAAAGCATCTACCTCCCCCTCATCGCCTCCCAGCAGGTCATCGGGGTTTTGCGGCTGGAGCCCTTTGAACCCGGCCGGGTCCTGGGCGCGGATTCCCTGCGACTCCTGGAGGCCCTGGGCAGCCAGGTGGGATTGGCCATCGAACGGGAGAATCTCTCCCGCCAGGCGCAACTCGCCCAGCTCCAGATCGAAGGGGAGCGGATGCGGAACATCCTCCTCAGTTCCGTGTCCCACGATCTCCGCACCCCTCTCACGGTAATCGCCGGTTCCGCCAGCAGCTTAGTGGAAGGGGAAAAGAGCCTGGACTCGGTGACCAAACAGGAGTTGGCTCAGAGTATCTATGAAGAAGCCAGGAGACTTGACCGGCTGGTGCATAATCTTCTGGAAATGAGCCGGCTCCAGTCCGGCCAGGCCATGCTCAACAAGGAGTGGCACGTCCTGGAAGAGGTGATCGGCTGCGCCCTGGCCCAACTGGACAGCCAGCTCCACGACCATCCGGTGCGCATCGATCTCCCCACCGATCTCCCCCTGGTGCAGATGGACGCCTTGCTCTTAGAAAGGGTGGTGATCAACCTCCTGGAAAATTCCATGAAATATACGCCCCCGGGAACGCCCCTGGAAATCTCGGGGTCCCTCCAGGATCAAGAATTACTGGTGGCCGTGGCCGACCGGGGCCCCGGTCTGCCGGCGGGGGAGGAAGAGCGTATCTTTGAGAAATTCTATCAGGTCTCTCCGGGGAGCGCCCGGGGCGCGGGCCTGGGCCTGACCATCTGCCGCAGCATCATTGAGGCCCACGGCGGCCGTATCTGGGCGGCCAACCGGCTGGAGGGAGGAGCCGTGTTCACCTTCACCATCCCCCTGGCGGAAGGCGCGCCCCCCTTGGATAAAAATCTGCCGGGAGACGCGGCCAAGACCTGACCATGAACCCCGTTATCCTCCTCATTGAAGACGATCCCCACATCCGCCGCTTCCTCCGGGCCTCTCTGGTGACCCAGGGCTATGACCTGCTGGAGGCCGGGACCGGCCGGGAGGGCCTGGCCCTGGCCGCGTCCCGGGTCCCGGACGTGGTCCTCCTGGATTTGGGCCTGCCGGACATGGAAGGGATCGAAGTCATCAAACAGTTGCGGGCCTGGTCCGGCGTGCCCATTATCATCCTTTCCGCCCGGGGCCAGGAGCGGGATAAGGTGGCCAACCTGGACGCGGGCGCGGATGATTACCTCACCAAACCCTTCGGGGTGGGGGAACTGCTGGCCCGCATGCGCGTGGCCCTGCGCCGGGTCGGACCCGGAGAAGAGGGCAAGCAGGAAACCCTGCATCACCTGGGGAATATCAGGGTAGATATAGAACGGCGCCTGGTCTTTCGTGACCAGGAGGAAGTGCACCTCACCCCCATTGAATACAAGCTGCTTGCCGTCCTATTGAAGTATCGGGGCAAAGTGGTGACCCACCGGCAATTGCTGAAGGAAGTCTGGGGGCCGTCCTGCACTGAGGAGAATTCTTACCTGCGGATCTTCGTTCTCAACCTGCGCCGGAAACTGGAAGACGACCCCACCCGGCCCCAATACCTGCTCACCGAACCCGGGGTGGGCTACCGCCTCCGGGATGAGTAAAGAGTTTGTGGGGGGAGGGCCAGGGACTAAAGGCGGGCGGGACGCCCGCCCTACAGGTCCCTGTCCTCCCACACCCCCCTCCCAACCCGCATATTAGTGGTCAGTTGCCAGTGATCAGTGGTCAGTGTGATCAATTCTTTTTCTGACTACTGGCCACTGACCACTGGCCACTAAAATAAGGGGTTGGGGAGGGAGTCTGAGGGAGAGGGCCAAGGGGGTCCCGGCGGGCGGGACGCCCGCCCTACGGGCCCCTGGCCCCCTCCCTCAGGATCATTTCCCTGAGCCGTCAGGCAGCTTGGCGTTCCTAAGCGTAAGTCCCCTGGTCGGTGGCCCGGGCCCGCTCCTCCTGGGACATCTGGGCCAGGCGCTCCACCTCTCCCACGTTTAGCCCCAGCCCCTGGGCCACCCGCCGGCCGTACTCGGGGTCGGCCTTGAAGAAGATCGCGGTTTGCCGCATCTGGATGCGTTTGGCGGCCTGGCCCAGATGGTCCACAATATTGCCCACGAGATTTTCCCGGTCCCCCTCGGTCATGACCTTCCGGTAGAGGTTCCCGGCCTGCACGAAGTCATCGTTGGGATAAGTGAAGGGGAAGCGGCCCGCGTCTCCCGCCACCTCAAAGCGCGGTTCTCCCGCGGCGGGGTCGGGAGCAGGGCCCCCGAAGCTGTTGGGCCAGTAATTGGGACCGCCGCCGGCGTTGGCGTCCACCCGCATGAAGCCGTCCCGCTGATAGCTCTGTTCCGGAGCGCCTTTGGGCTGGTTCACCGGGATCAGGTGATAATTGGGTCCCAGCCGGTGGATGTGGGTGTCGTGATAGGAAAAGACCCGGGCCTGCAACATCTTATCCGGGGAAATGGCAATGCCCGGCACCACGTTGCCGGGACAGAACGCGGCCTGCTCCACTTCCGCAAAGTAATTTTCCGGGTTGCGGTTCAGCACCAACTTGCCGATCTTGATGGGCTGGACCTCCCCATGGGGCCAGACCTTGGTGATGTCCAAAATATCCCAGGGAAAGGTTTTGGCCTGCTCTGGGGTGAGGATCTGCATTTCCAGGGTCCAGGAAGGATAATCGCCCCGTTCGATGGCCTGGTAAAGGTCCCGGGTGGCATGGTCCGGGTCTTCCCCGGAGAGGCGTCCGGCTTCCGTCCGGGTAAGGTTCTTGATGCCCTGGTCGGTCTTAAAATGGTACTGGACCCAGAAGTGCTCGCCTTTTTCATTGTACCACTTGAAGGTATGGCTGCTGTAGCCGTTCATCTGGCGATAGGTGGCCGGCGTGCCCCGGTCCGAAAAGAGGATGGTGACCTGGTGGATGGACTCCGGGGTGAGGGAGAGAAAATCCCAGAACATGTCGTGGTCCTTAAGGTTGGTGCCCGGGTGGCGCTTCTGGGTATGGATGAAGTCCGGGAATTTCAGGGGGTCCCGAATAAAAAAGACCGGGGTGTTGTTGCCCACCAGATCGTAATTTCCCTCTTCCGTGTAGAACTTGAGGGCGAAGCCCCGGGGGTCCCGGGCCGCGTCCGGGGTGCCTCTTTCTCCCCCCACGGTGGAGAAACGCGCAAAAACTTCGGTGCGCTTACCCACCTGGGAGAGAAACTTGGCCTTGGTGTACCTGGTGACGTCCGCGGTCACCTCGAAATAGCCGTACGCGCCCGCGCCCTTGGCGTGGACCACCCTTTCGGGAATCCGCTCCCGATCGAAGTGGGCTAATTTTTCCAGCAGGTGCACGTCCTGCATCAATACCGGTCCCCGGTGGCCCGCGGTGAGACTGTTTTGATCATCGGCCACCGGGATGCCGAACGCGGTGGTTAAGGTCTTGGGTTTCTTAGCCATGATGGTTCCCCTCCTTTTCCCTGGAGTTTATGGTGCTAGTAATAATCTATAATTATTTTCTATTAATAACCATTATCGTCAATTAAGAAAAAAATTTAGAATAATTAAGCCTTCTTCTGGCACTGGGGGCAAACGCCGAAAAAATCCAGGCGGTGGTCCACTATCTGATAGCCGGTTTTTTGGGTGGCCTCCTCCGTAACTTTTTCGAGACTCATCAGGTCCGGGTCCAGGATCTTTTTACACTTGATACAGATGATATGGGGATGGGGATAGGGCTTGTTCCCGTCATAGCGGTTGCCTCCTTCCGGAAATCCCAGCTCCAGCACTTCGTCCAAGGCCTTGAGGAGAGTGACGGTCTTATAGATGGTAGCCAGGCTGGTGGTGGGGAAGTCCGCCTTCACCTGTTCGTAAACCCCGTCCACGCTGGGGTGAGACTCGCTGGCGGCCAGGATCTTGAGGATGGCCAGCCTTTGGGGGGTAATGCGAAATTTGTGGGCTTTCAGCTTGGCCAGCATCTGCTCCAGGCGCAACTTAGGGTCAGCCATTTCTTCACAACCTGCCCGAGGGTGGATAAATTCCCGATCCACCGAGTAAAGGGCGCTTCCAGGACAATTCGTAATGGATAATGGTTTTCTTGTAAGAATATTTAGTTACGCGTGTGGGGCGTGTCAAGGGCCTTGTGAGCTTGTGCGGAGAAGGCTCTGCCGGCAGACGGCAACCTCAAATCCAGGGAGGTCAGGTCCGGGGAGAGGCGAAGCCCCGGTATTCGTATTCTACCCGGTTGCACCGGCAGGGCGCCTAAGGATCATCATCCGGGCGGGCCGTTCACCAATTTCCCGCCCCTAACGCCTGATAATTTCCTATAAATGCCGGTTTTGCTAGATTTTGGGGCAGAACTATTTTATCCTTTCCCCGGGAGGCAAGTAGCCGGGATTCCCCATCCCCAGAGAACCATCAAGCCAAGACCGGGAGACCCAATGATTAAAAGAAGAGTGAATTTTATCTATTTCCTGTGTTCCGTTTCCCTGGTCCTTTTTAAAATTTAGGGAATTGTTCTGGAATTACCGGCAGAGTCCCTTTATATAATTAACTCAGTTGACCTCTGACCCGGGCCAGCCGGGGCCGGTGGTGGACAAGCTCAAACCCCGCCTCTCCGGCGAGGGGATCATCCCCCCTTTCCCCTAAGGCGCCATTACCGGGCAGGGCCCCCGGCTTGGGGCTCATCAGCCGCCTATTCGGGAAATGCCTGTTTTCCCGGGAATGGGTATGCCGGTAGTTTAAAAAACTGCATTTGGGGGCAATTTCTTGTGATATCCTGGACTCACAGGGCATATTCGGCTGCAAGAAGAGGGATTTTGGGTGGTTCAACCCGGGATAAGGGTTCTCAGACACGGCGTTAAGGTAGCAGTAACTGAGGCGGCCCCAAAATATCCGGGAAAATCTCCAGGCCTCCGGTCCCCACGAAGACCTTTTCCCTCGGCAAGGTGGGCTGCCCTCAACCCGAAATAAAGGGAGGCGCGCATGCATTCTTTCCAGGAAATGCCTAATCTCTATGGGGTCATCCTGGCAGGCGGCTGGGGCGCCTCCCTCTGGCCCTTATCCCGCCTGCTCCATCCCCCATCGTTATTGCACCTCCCCGGCTGTGGGGAGGGCCGGAGCCTGATCCAGGAAACCGTGGCCCGGGTTCTCACCCGGATTCCCCCGCACCGCATCATCTTGGTGGCCCCCCGGGAGCAGGAGTTGGAAATCCGGCGCCATTTGGAGCTACTGGGGCCGGGCCTGTCCCGGGAAATCACCATCCTGGCCGAGCCGGTGGACCGCAACACCGCCCCGGCCATCGCCTGGGCGGCCCAGGTGCTGGCCCGGAAAGACCCCCAGGCCCTGATGGCCGTGTTTCCCGGCAACCAGTTGCTGGCGCGGCCCCAATACCTGTGGGAAGCCCTGGCTGCCGCCTACCCGGTGGCCCAGGAGGGTTTTCTGGTGGCCCTGGGCATCACCCCCGGGGGGCCGGAAACCGTCTACGGCTTAATCCGGCAGGGCCCGCCTCTTGGCGCCGCCTCAGGCTCCATGCAGGTTTACCGCATTGAAGGCTTCGGGGAAAAACCCGACCCGGACACGGCCTCCGGCCTGGCCCAGGGAGGCTATTGCTGGAACAGCGGCATCTTTCTCTGGCAGGCGTCCTCTTTCCTGGAGGCCCTGGGGCGGTGGCGGCCCCAGCTCCTCAAGAACCTAACGCGGATGGGGCTGGAGGCCGGGGCCTCGCCCCCGCCCGGGGATTATGGCCGTCTGGAGAACATCTCCGTGGACCAAGCAGTCATGGAGCCCCATGACCGCGGAGCGGTCATATCTCTCCCCGGGGACGTGGGTTGGCATGACCTGAGCACCTGGCAGGCGGTTTGGGAAGCTGCCCCCAAGGACCAGGACGGCAATTATGCGGCCGGGGAGGTCCTCTACGCCGACTGCCGCGGCAGCCTGGTTTTGGCCACCCACCGGTTGGTGGCCGGTTTGGGTCTGGAAGATCTCATCGTGGTGGAGACCGGGGACGCGCTGCTGGTGGCCCCGCGGCAGCAGGCGCACCAACTGGCCAAACTGACGGAGCCCCTAAAAGCCCAGGACGCGGAGGTTTACCGCCTGCCCCGGACGGTCTTCCGTCCCTGGGGCACCTTCACCGTTCTGGAGGAGGGGCCTGGATACAAGATCAAGCGGATAGAGGTCTATCCCCAGGGCCGCCTCAGCCTCCAATTTCACCACCGCCGTAGTGAAAACTGGATCGCGGTCTCCGGCCAGGCCCAGGTCACCCGGGGAGAGGAAGTCTTTGTTCTCCAGCCCCAGGCCAGCACCTTTATCCCCCGGGAAATGCCCCACCGCCTGGAAAACCCGGGGACCGCGCCCGCGGTGATCATCGAGGTGCAACACGGCGATTACCTGGGGGAAGACGACATTGTCCGCCTGGAGGACGTTTACGGCCGCCTGATTTAGACTGAATCCGGCTTGCGTCCTGGAGGGTTACTGCTTTAGAAGTGAATCAAGGGAGGGAAAATCCTGGCCGTGCACCCTTCTTCGAATCCGCCTCATTCGGGGGGACCGCCCGGGGGTTTAAGGATTAGCAGCCGCCGCGACACAGACCGCCTGGTTTACCGCTGCTTCCTTCCGGACCTGACGGGGTTCGCCAGCGTCTGTTGCGTGGGGTCCAATCCGCCGCCCGGGTCAGCCTCTCCCGGATGCGCTGCAATCCTCAAGAAGGGACTTCAACCCCGCGTAAGCGGCTTTCGGGTTACAGGGCACCGCTATCTCCCCGTCTAGCACGGCCAGGTGGAAATGGTTCAGCGATCGACCCGTTCCCGCATCTCTTTGCCGACTTTGAAGAAGGGCAACTTCTTGCCCTCCACTTCGATGAGGTCCCCGGTCTTGGGATTGCGGCCTTTGTAGCCGTTGTAGAATTTCACTTTAAAGCTGCCGAAGCCGCGAATCTCGATGCGCTCCTTTTGCACCAGGGCCTCCGCCATGTTCTCGAACATGGCGTTGACCACCATTTCCGCCTTCTTCAGGGTGAGATTCTCCGCCTTGGCCAGGGCCTCGATAAGCTGCGACTTATTCATCCCGGAATACTCCTTGGGGTGGACGGCTGCCCCCGCCACGCCTAAAAACGGGGCTCTCACCGCCGATGGGCTAATTGACCCAAATAATAAACAATATCGGTTTGAAGGTAAAGAATAAAATGGGGAGGGGGGAGGAAAGAGGGGTGTGGGGAGAGAAAAGCGCCTCAACCGGACCGTCCCCCTTGACCGGGAAGACTCTGTGATTATTATGTTTATACCAAATTCCGGCAGGGGGGATATATTGACGGCCGGGCGGCCTAATGTTATGATAACCGGGACCTGGAGGGGTTGTCACCGATGAACCCGGCCAAGAGAGAAGCAATCTTTTCCTACCTGCTGATCCTGTTTAGCATCCTCCTGGGCGCAGGGGGATATCTGGCCTTCGGTCCCCCCGGCCTCTATGCCAAGTCGGAAACCCCGGAATTCTGCGGCTCCTGCCACGTGATGGAGATGGAATACGAGGCCTGGTTCCACTCCGGCGCGCACCGGCGCGTCAAGTGCGTGGACTGCCACCTGCCCAACGACAACCTGGCCCGCCACCTGGCATGGAAGACCATGGACGGGGTGAAGGATGCCGCGGCCTTTCACACGGGCCGCATCTCCGACCCCATCCGCCTCTCGAAGCACGGCGCGGCCGTGGTCCAGGACAACTGCCGCCGCTGCCACGGGGAAACTATCTCCCGCATCAACGAAGACCGCCAGTGCTGGGACTGCCACCGCAATCTGTCCCATAAACGCGCCGGCGCCATTGCCGCCATGACCCCATAAATAAGGATGGATGCACCTATGAGACGAAAAGGAACTATCTTAATTGTCGGGGCCATGGTCTTGGCGGGGATGATTTTTGTGGCGGCAGCCTGCTCCCCCCCCAAGCCGGAGCCGGTGAAGACGGTGACCATTCCTGACGGGGAATACGATCCCGGGGTGTGGGGCAAGGCCTATCCTCTGGAATACGATTCCTGGCTGAAAACCAAGGACCCCACCCTGCCGGGGTTGAGCAAGTACAAGAAAGGCTACGACACCACCCTGGTCAAGTACGATAAGCTGAGCGAGTATCCGTTTATGGCCCTCCTGTTCAACGGCTGGGGCTTCGGCGTCGAGTACAACGAGCCCCGGGGCCACCACTACATGCTCATCGACCAACTGGAGATCGACCCCTCCCGCCTGAAGGCCGGGGGCGCCTGCCTCTCCTGCAAGACCCCCTTCGCGCCCAAGCTGAAGGAAGAGATGGGGGTGGAATACTTCAGGATGCCCTACATGGAAGTGCACGCCAAGATCCCCCAGCCGTTCCAGCGGATGGGAGTGGCCTGCATCGACTGCCACGACAACAAAACCATGGACCTGAAGCTCTCCCGCTGGACCTTAAACAAGGCCCTGACGGATCTGGGCAAGGACCCCAACACCGCCGGCCGCCAGGAGAAGCGCAGCCTGGTGTGCGCCCAGTGCCATGTGACCTATGTGGTGCAAAAAGATGGGGAAATGAATTCCATTGCCGTTTTCTTCCCCTGGCAGGGGAGCAAGGTGGGGAACATCTCCATTGAAAACATCATCAAAGTCTTAAAAAGCGACCCTGTCCACCTGGAGTGGAAACAGAACGTCACCAACTTGAAATTGGCCTTTATCCGCCATCCGGAGTATGAATTTTACAGTAACAACAGCACCCACTGGAACGCCAATGTGGCCTGCGCCGACTGCCACATGCCCTACACCCGGGTGGGGGCGAACAAGATCTCGAACCACAACGTGGGCAGCCCCATGAAGGATAACATGCAGGCCTGCCAGCAGTGCCACGCGGAAACCGCCCAGTGGCTCAAGGACCGGGTTATCGCCACCCAGGACCGCACCGTCTCCCTGCTGAACCGGGCCGGCTACGCCACCGCGGTGGCCGCCAAGCTCCTGGAGGCGGCCCACAAGGCCCAGGCCGAAGGGAAAAATCTGGATAAAAACCTCTACGAGAAAGCCAAGGACCTCTACCTGGAGGCCTTCTACCGCCTAGTCTTCATGGGCGCGGAAAACTCCGTGGGCTTCCACAATCCCACGGAAGCGGGCCGCATCTTGGGCGACTCGGTGGCCATGGCCGGAAAGTCCTCGGCCCTGCTGCGCCAGGCCCTGGTCAAGGTGGGGGTGGACCCGGCCCAGGACGTGCCCCTGGAGCTGGCCAAGTACCTCAACAAACGGGGCGTGAGGAACCTGAACTTCCAGCCCCAACTGGAGTTTAAAGACCCTTACGGCACCCAGGAGATGCTGACGCCCACGTTCTCTCTGGGCAAATAGGACGGCGAGATGAGAATATTTGCGGTCACGCTGCTGGCCCTGGCCTTCTTTATTCTGGCCGGGGCCGGTTTGCTTAAGGCCCAGGGGCCTGAGGACCTCTTGCGCCAGGGCCGGGGGATCTACCACGACACCTGCGCCCAGTGCCATCGCGCCAGCGGCCAGGGACTTCCCGGCACCTTCCCGGCCCTGGATAAAAACCCCTTCGTGGTGGGCGACCCCGGCCCGGTGATCGCCACCGTCCTCAACGGACTCAAGGGAAAGTTGGGACAGATGCCCGCCTGGAAGGATAAACTGAGCGACCGGGAGATCGCCGGGGTCCTCACCTATATCCGCCAGGCCTGGTCCAATCAGGCCCCGGCCGTCACCCCGGCCATGGTGGCCCCCCTCCGGGGCAAGTGACCTCTCTGAAAAAGACATTTTGAGGGAGGGGGCCAGGGAAACCACAGGCGAGACGCCTGTGGCTACCGGCCCCTGCCCCCTCGCTCAAACTCCCTCCCCAACCCCTTATTTTTAGTGGCCAGTGGCCAGTAGTCAGAAAAAGAATTGATCAAACTGATCACTGACAACTGACCACTAATATGCGGGTTGGGAGGGGGGTGTGGGGGGAGGCCAGGGACCCGTAGGGCGGGCGTCCCCGCCCGCCTTTAGTCCCTGGCCCTCCCCCCGCTAACCACTGGTTTTTAATCAGGCCCCTGGGCTTTTAACATATTCAACATTTTCTGCGCGTCGGCAAAATTCGGATTTATCCGGACAGCCTTCTCAAGCATCTCTACGGCTTCCCGCTTCTTCCCCTGGGTCGCCAGGGCCAATCCCAAATTTTTATAGGCTTCGGCAAAATTGGGGTCCAGGTCGATGGCCTTTTGGAACATGGCCCTGGCTTGGTCAATCTTGCCCTGATGGGCGTAAACCTTGCCCAAGTTGTTATAGGCTTCCCCAAAATCCGGTCTGATCTTGACGGCTCTTTGGAACAGGGCCACGGCTTCCTCCATCTTTCCCTGAGCCACCAACTTTTCCCCCATGCGGTTACGGGCCCTGGCATTATTGGGGTTGAGGCGCAGAGCCTCGATAAAGTGGAAAAATGCTTGCTCCTTCTTACCCTGGGAAGCCAGGGCCACCCCGAGGTTGTTATGGATCACGGGGTTGTCTCCGGTCACCCCCAGGGTATGTTCAAAGAGGGTGACGGAATCCCGCCAGACGCGGACCTGAAACCAGGTGCAGACCATTAAAGCCGCCAGGATGATCCCGGCTCCCAGGGGGCGAAGCCATCTGGCCCCGGGCCAGGCGGCGGTAAGATCTCTTAGGCCCCAGGCGGCGATGATAAACAGGCCGATGAGGGGCACATAGGTGAAGCGATCCGCCCAGGCCTGGTTGCCCACCTGCACCAGGCCGATGACCGGCACCAGGGTTCCCAGATACCAGAGCCAGCCCACCAGTAAATAGGGATGACGCCGGGTTTGCCAAAATACCCCCAGGGAGATGAGCGCCAGAGCGAGGCCGGCCCCCAGCGCCTGCCAGAGGGAGATGGTATCCAGGGGATGGGGATACAGCACGGCCAGGGGGGAGGGCCAGAGCATCTTCAGGGGATACCACACATAGGCCACCAGGGAGGTGGCCACCCGGCTGCTCAAGGGGAGTTCCCCCAGTTGGGCCAACGCTCCCACTTCTTTTTGGGCATAAATAGCCACCGCGCTTATCAGCGCGGAGAGAACCAGGAGGGGCATTTTTTCCCGAACTAGGCCCCTGCCGGGAACCCCCTGGGGAGACATCCGCATAACTATCTTCTGGGGGAGGGAGTCTGGGGGAGGGGGCAGGGGGCCACGGCCCCTGGGCCCCTGCCTCAATATCACTTCCAAGCCCAGCCCCAGGCGGTTCAGGGGCCAGTAGTCCAGGAGCAAGAGCACGAAGGGCAGGGTCACCAGCATGGGTTTGACCATCAGCCCCAGGGAAAAGCAGAGGACGACCAACAGATATCTTCCCCACCCCCGGCGCTCCCCGTACCAGAGATAGGCCCACATGGTGAGGAGCCAGAAAAAGGTGCTCAGGACGTCTTTCCGTTCCGCCACCCAGGCCACGGACTCCACGTGGAGGGGATGGAGGGCAAAGAGCGCGGCCACCAGAAAGGCGGGCCCCAGGGCCCCGGTGGCCCGTTGGAGCCAGAGAAACAACAGGAGGGTATTGGCGATATGGAAGACTAAATTGGTGAGGTGGTGCCCCCCGGGGCTCAAGCCGAAGACCTGGCAGTCCAACATGTGGGAAAGCCAGGTCAGGGGCATCCAGTAGCCGGCGTGCAAAGTCGTGCAGGCCCAGGCCACCCCCTCCAGGGTAAGGCCTTTCCGGACTGCCGGATTCTCTAGGACATAAGCCCCGTCGTCGAGATTGATAAACTGATGGTTTCTCACCTCCCCATAGACGGCCAGGGTGGCCGCCACCAGAAAGATGCAGGCTATTATTTTCCAGCGGCGCTTGGTCATTCGGGAGGATCACCAGCCCCAAAACATTTTGGGGTGCGAATTTATAACTATGGGGTTGGGGGGAGGGGCGGGGACCGCTGGCCCCTCAATCCATCAACTTGTTATTCAGTAGAGCAGATACTTGGCCCGCACCCCGCGGAAAGCCTCCAACCCGGCCAGCCATCTCTGTTTCAGGTCCTGGGGAGCAGCGCCGTTCTTGAGGGCCCGGAGAAGGTCCCGGGAGCCGATCATCCCCAGGGTCCGGTCGATCTGGAACTCCCGGGGATAAAAACGGTGCAGGGCCGCGAGCAATTCGATCCCCAAGGCCGGGCTATCCAGGGCGTTCCGGTCCACCAGACGCAGGCGCACCCCCTGGCACCTCTGCCCCCGGAAGCGGTCGGAGCCGGGCACAAAGGTCACGGCCGCAAAGCTGACCCCGGGAATCCCGCGCCTGGTCAAATATCGGGCCAGCTGCTCCCCGGAGATCCAGGGAGCGCCCAGGACTTCAAAGGGCGTGGCCGTGCCCCGGCCCACGCTGATGTTGGCGGACTCCACCAGGCCCACGCCGGGATACAGGATGGCCTGGGTGAGCGACCGGAGGTTGGGGGAGGGTTTAACCCAGGGCAGGCCGGTTTCGTCAAACCAGGCCTCCCGCCGGTAGCCTTCCATCTTCACCACGTGCAATTTGGCGCCGATCCTTTTCTCCCGGTTGAAGAGCTGGGCCAGCTCCCCCGGGGTCATTCCATAACGCACGGGCAAGGGGCAATAACCGATGAAAGACGTTAAACCCGGGTCCAGCACCGGCCCCTGCACGCCGGCCGCGGTGAGGGGATCGGGCCGGTCCAGGACGTAGAAGTCCAGGTTATGTGCGGCCGCGGCCTCCATGGCGTAGGCCATGGTGGTGATGTAGGTATAGAAACGGACGCCCACGTCCTGAATATCGTAGACCAGGGCGTCCAGGCCCTGGAGCATTTGGGCCGTGGGCCGCTTGACCTTTCCGTACAGGCTATAGACGGGGAGCCCGGTGGCGGGGTCGGTCCCGGAGGCCACTTTGGCGTCCAGATTGCCCCACAAACCGTGCTCCGGGCTGAAAATGGCCTTGACCTTGACGCCGGGGGCCTGGAGCAGGAGTTTGAGGGTAGCGCGGCCTTGGGCATCCACCCCTGTGTGATTGGTGATCACCCCCACGTTCTTGCCTCTGAGGGGGGTGAAGCCGGACGCGGCCAGGACCTCGATCCCGGGGCGAACCCGGTCGGGGCGGTCGGCCTGCCCGTGGCCCGTCATGGACATCTTGCCCGGGGCCGGGTCCCCGGGGGGACCCAGGGCCAGGGCTCCGGCCACCACCGCCGCGGTCTTGGCCCGCAGCGCTTTGACCTGGCCTTTGCCGTCCGGATGCACCCGGTTGGTGAGGATGATCAGGACGGTCTTGGATTTGGGCTCGATCCAGATGGAGGTGCCGGTATAGCCGGTGTGCCCGAAAGAGCCCTTGGGGAAGGAGGCATTAAAGATCCTGCTATAAGGGGAATGGATGTCCCAGCCCAGGCCCCGGCGGGTGGCGTTGCCCGGGAGGCCGTGGGGTTTGGTCAGCGCGGCCACCGCGGCGGCGCTTAATATCCTCTGCCCCCGGCTGATGCCGCCGTCCAGGAGCATCTGGGCGAACACGGCCAGATCATCGGCGGTGGAAAAGACTCCGGCATGGCCGGCCACCCCCCCCATCCGGTAGGCGGTGGGGTCCTGGACCTGGCCGCAGCGGAGCTCGCTGCCGAAGCGGTCGCAGGGAGCGAAGCGGTCTTTCTTTCCGGGGGGCGGCCTGAAGGAAGTGTCCTTCAGACCCAGGGGCTTGAAGATCTCCCGGGCGCAGTAGACGTCCAGGGGCTGGTCGGAAACCCGGCGGACCAGCTCTCCCAGGACGATGAAATTGACGTCGCTGTAACGGAAATTGGTTCCCGGGGGATTGACGGGCCGATCCCCGGCAATGGCCGCCAGGGCTCCCTGGTAGCCTGACCAGCGGGGCCGGGATCTCACTTCCGCGCGCAAACCCGAGGTGTGGGTCAGGAGTTGGCGGATGGTGATTTTACTCTTGCCATTGGCCGCGAATTCCGGCCAGTACCGGGCTATGGGATCGTCGAGACGCAGGCGGCCCTTATCCACTAACTGCATAACGGCAGTGGTGGTGGCCACCACCTTGGTCAAAGAGGCGATATCGAAGACCGTGCCCACGGCCATGGGTAAGGGGCGGGGCTCCAGGGCCCGGTTGCCGAAGGCCTGGCGGTAGATAATCCGGTCCTGGTGGGCCACCAGGATGACGGCCCCGGGGAGGTGGCCGGCCCCGATCTCCTGCTTGGCCACGGTGGCGATACGGGCGAAACGGGGGTCGTCAATGGGCCCGACCGCCGGGGGCGGGGCTTCCGGCGGGGCCACCGGCGGGGGAGGCGGCGGCAGGCTGACCACCGGCGGCGCGTGCACGCAGCCGGATAGGGAAGAGAGAACAAAAGCAAGGACGACCAGGAGAAATACGGCGAGAGAGCTGCGGGAAGGAATCTGGCGCATTTTGAGATTTTAGCACAAAGGCCAGAGCTGTCGATTAATTAAAGAGGTTCCGGTCCAGTTTTGAAAATCACCAACTTTATTAGGAACTAATTTATTTTACGAAGAAAAGAAGATTATTCTCGGCTAAATCCTTATCTCCACCCCGTAACTGGAATGGTTTGTCAGGCGATACTCTTCTCCATCTGCAAGAATGACACTTCGGTAATATTGGCCTGAGCTTTTGCGTGTTCAATGGTCATGCTGACCAGATTGCCGTTTTGGTCCAAATCAATGTAGAGGTTCTCGGTGATTTCTTTGGTTTCTTCAACAGGTGCAGAGGAGAACTCAATCAAGGCCGTATCCGTGTCGGCAAAATAGCGAATTATCATGCTTTTGCTTTCATAAAGTCAGTAGGAGGTATCTTACGCACCATACAATTAAAAATATTGAATTGTCATTCTGAGCGAAGCGAAGAATCTCGTTTTATCAAATGGTTGAGATCCTTCGCTGCGCTCAGGATGACAATTGAAATCCTTTTTTCAACAGCATGTTAAAGGCGGGCACGGAGGCCCGCCCCACCGGACCCTGGCCCCTGCCCCCGCATTCCCTCGGACGCTACCTCCCCCTGGGCTTTTGGACCTCATCGAAGCAGGACCAGAATTGGGACGAGTCCGGGGTCGTCACCCGCTCGCAGAGTTTCCTGCCCCGGCTCATGGAGACATACTTCTGATAAGCGGCGTCATCCCCCACATATAAGGCTTGGCCGCCCTCGTCCGCATAAGCATGGTAAGTCAATCCCCCCTTTTCGAAGGTAGTAATCTTCCCCTTGGGGATGGAGTTCAGCAACGCCTGTCTCTTGGGGGTCTCCATATTCACGTCCCATTTCTGGAAGCCCGCTTCTTGCAGAAAGTATTCCGTCCTCACCACCTGCTGGGTGTTCTGCCCCCCGGCGCAACCGTGGAGAAGCAGGGCGGCAAAGATAAAAAGGAGCGCGGCGTAAATTGAGTCTTTCCTCCGGAGCATCATCCTTCCTCCATGTAATTAAGAATTATCAAAGGCTTTCGGTCTCAGCCGCCCGGCGGGGCGTTATCGCCCTTTTCCCAGCCGCCGCCCAGGGCCTTATAGAGGGCGATGAGATTGGTGGCCAGGCTGCGGGTGCTCTGGGTCAGGGCGTCTTCCGTGAGGTACAGGGAGCGCTGGGCCGTGAGCACATTCAAGAAGTCGGTCTTGCCGGCAAGATAGAGTTTCATGGACAGGTCCACGGCCTGGCGGTTGCTGGCCACGGCCTCGGCCAGGGAGCGGCGATGCTCCTGTTCCTTGGCATAGGCCACCAGGGCCGTCTCCACATCCTTGAGCGCGGTGAGCACGGTCTTCTGGTAGGTAAGTAGGGCCTGCTCCTGGAGAGCGTCCTGGACTTTGATATTCCAGAGGATGCGGCCGCCGGCAAAAATCGGCCAGGTCACGGAAGGGCCGAAAGACCAGAACTTGCTGTTGGCAACATTTCCCAGCTTGGTGAGGTCACTGCCGGAGACGCCTAAGCTCCCGGTGAGAAAAAACTTGGGGAAGAGGTCCGCGGTGGCCACGCCGATACGGGCGGTGGCGGCATGGAGCTGGGCCTCGGCCCGGCGGATGTCCGGGCGCCGGCGCAGGATGTCCGAAGGCAGGCCCACGGGCACTTCCGGAGGCGTGGGCGGTATGGGAGTGGCCGTGGTCAATTCCCGGGCCAGGACCGCGGGCTCCCGGCCCAAAAGCACCCCCAGGCTGTAAATGGCCGCCTGGGCGGAGGATTCCAACACCGGGATCTGGGCCTCGGTGGTGGCCACCTGGGCGTCGGCGTTGGCCACGTCCAGGCGGCCGATAAACCCGGCCTCAAAGCGCTTGTGGGTGATCCGGGCGGTCTTTTTCTGGGCCTCCAGGTTGTTCCGGGCGATGACCACCTGCTGCTGAAAACCCCGGAGGCTGATGTAGTTGGTGCCCACGTCCCCCACCAGGGTGATCAACACGTCCCGGCGGTCTTCCACCGCGGCCCGGAGGTCGGCGGTGGCCGCCTCGATATTGCGCCGGGTGCCCCCGAAGATATCCAGTTCCCAGGAGGCGTCCAGGCCCACCTGGAATAATTCCCGAATCCCACCCGCGGTGGCGATGGCCCCGCCGCCCCCGGCTTCGCTGGAGCCCTGGCTTTTTTGGTAAAGGGCGGAAGAATCCACCTGGGGCCAGAGGGGCGCGCCCGCCACTCCCCGGGCGGCCCGGGCCTGGCGAATCCGGGCTTCGGCCTGCTGCAGGTCCAGGTTGGAGTTCTGGGCCCATTGCACCAGGGTGGTGAGGATGGGATCATTGAAGGCCTGCCACCAGGCCAGGAGGGTCACCGGCTTGGGGGTGGTGAGGCTGGGGTGGGGCGGACCGCCATTGCTTAGAGAGTGCCAGGCCTCCGGCACCTTGGGGTCCGGGGGGCGGTAATCGGGACCCACGGCGCAGCCGGACACTATAATCAGGCAAAAAGCCGTTAAGCTTAGCAGAAGCTTCCTGAGTTCTGGTCTGGGGTCAGCCGTTATAGGCATAAGCACAATCACTTTTTTTGGTGACACAGCCTTTCTATGCTGTGTCATTTTGCTTTCTATAGCTCCTCGCGGTTCCCGGAGAAAGCCATTTTCGCAACCTATCCTATGGGCACAGGCTGGAAAGCCTGTGCGAGCAGGTTTTGTTAGTCTTTTTTCGCTCCTTCATATAGGCTACTAGTCAAAAAATAATTGAAAGTGTTACAGGTTAACTCCGACTACCTGCTGTTAGCCCTTAATATTTAGCCAATAAGTTATCTTCCCAACCACTAACTTCTTGAGATCTCATGTTGTAGAACATGCGTAGATTCTTCATGTCTTCTGTGTTTACCATCGGCTTGTCTAAATTCGTAAGATGAAGTGGCTGTGGAAGACCTCCACTGAGGAGATCTTCTCCGTAGAGAAGTATATTCCCCAAAAATGAAGCGGTGCGTACAATAGCCCGATAACATTCATCCAACTTTTCCAAAGTGATCTTTTTTTCTTCTTCGGACAGTTCTATGTTAGTTTGCGGGTCTGAAGCGTGTGCAATGAACTTATTTGCGTATTTCCTGAGGCCGTCACAGGTTCTTAAGTTCTGTTCCAGACGTTCCATTAACGATCTACTGATCCTATCTGCCCTATCTCTCTTATCCTCAGGAATGCTGGAAATCTTGTCAAAATTTCTTTGCCTGGTACTCCAGTGCACCAACGGCTCGGTATCATCCGTCTTGTTTGGCTCCGTGTAAGATGTTCTCCCGTCCCAACATATATAAATCTCTCGCGTGATCAGATTTGAGTGTTTCTTGATATCATCAATGAGCCGTATTAAGGAAATGACGGCCCTCTCAGGGTCAGGAAAGTTTCGATCTGTCAGACGGCGTATGGCCATGACTTGAGATTCAACAAAAACTTCGTCCAATAGCCTCATTAGTGGGCCATTCAAGCCGCATTCAGGAGAACTACGTTTGATGGTGAGCCTTCTTGCCTCATTAAAGGTTCTGAAGACAGCATCATTCCGAACCATATGAGTTACTTGGTTGTATACTGAATGGGGGCTTCTATCCATAAGTAACCTTTCCCATTCCTTCCTCTTATGGATGAAGAGTGCCAACTTTTCTTTGTCATGGACGTCACAACTGCAAATATCTACCATTCTATCTCCCTATTCATACCGCAGGGCAATGATCGGGTCCAGACGCGAGGCTTTCCACGCCGGATAAAAGCCAAACACGATGCCGACCGTCACGGAGACCGCAAAGGCCGCGACGATGGCGCCCAGGGATAATTCTGTCGGCCAGCGCAGCAACATCCTCACTAATATTGAAATTCCCCGGCCAGCCAGGATGCCCGCCGCCCCGCCGCAGAAACAGAGAATGACGGATTCCGCCAGGAATTGCTGGAGAATATCCCGGGACCAGGCCCCTACGGCCATGCGCAGGCCGATCTCCCGGGTCCGCTCCGTCACCGACACCAGCATGATATTCATGATCCCCACCCCTCCCACCAGCAGGGAGATCAGGGCCACCGCCAGTAGGAGCTTGGTCATCATGTCGCTGGTGGAAGACAGGGCCTTGGTCATTTCGGTCATATCCCGGATGTTGAAGTCATCCGGCTCCCCATGGCCAATCCGGTGCCGCTCCCGCAGTATCTGGCTGATTTGCTTGATGGCGGCAGGGATTTCCGGGGTGGAACGACCCGCGGTCAGGATCTGATCCACGTTGATAAAGCGCACCGGTTGGGGGGTGTCGGCGGCCTGCGTAGCCGATGGTATGGGATAAAGTTGGTTTTGAGCATTAGGGTAGATCTGATTGAGACTATTCACCGTCGTAGAGGTGCTTGACCCGGAGGCACCGCCGCTGGCGCTCTGGTTGGCGGTCGTCGCGGAAGAGCCGGTTACCCTGAATTTAATCGTCGTCCAGGGGGCGAGCAGGACATCGTCCTGATCCATGCCCATCATGTTGGCCCCTTTGCTGGTGAGGACCCCGATCACCCGGAAGGAGACATTCTGGACGCGGACTTCTTTGCCGAGAGGCGACTCGCCCTGGAACAGCTCCCGGACCAGCCTCTGGCCCAAGACACAAACCTTGCTGGCATTGCGGACATCCCGGTTCGTGAACATGTCGCCCTCGGCCAGGCCCCATTCCCGGACGTCGAGCCAGGCGGGAGTGGTGCCATAGATAAAGGAGGGCACCCAGTTGCGGTTGCCATATATGACCTGGGTCCGGGCCCGGACTACCGGCACTGAGCCCCTGACCGCCGGGCACTCGTTCAGGATCGCCTCAGCGTCCTGGGGGGTGAGGGTCATGACGCTGCCCGCCCCGAAGCTGACGCCGCCGCTGGAGGCCGTACCCGGTAAGATTAACAGATTATTGGCCCCCATACTGGCAATGGTTGCCTGGATGGCGTTGGAGGAGCCGCTTCCGATCTCCATCATGGCGATGACCGCGGCCACGCCGATGACAATGCCGAGCGTAGTCAGGGCCGCCCGCATGACATTGCGCCGCAGACCGTGCAGCGCGGTCCGCACCATCCACTGGAGCCGTAGCCACGCCAATCCTGAGCGCAGCTTTGCCCCTGAGCCCGCCGGAGGCGATGAACCAACCTGCCCTTCCTGAGCCTTTTGAGTTTGGGGTTCTTCGGCTTCCACCAACCCATCGGTAATCCTGATGATCCGTTTGGCGGAGCGGGCGACATTGGCATCGTGAGTGACCAGAATAATGGTCACGCCTTCCTCTTGGTTGAGTCGCCGGAAGAGTTCCAGTACCTCCTCACTGGTCTTGGAGTCCAGGTTGCCGGTGGGCTCATCCGCGAACAGGATGGCGGGATTATTGATGAGAGCCCGGGCAATGGCCACCCGCTGCTGCTGCCCGCCGGAGAGTTGAGAGGGTTCGTGGTCCAGGCGATCCCCCAAGCCTACGCGCTGAAGCAGGTCTCCGGCCCGCTGGCGCCCCTCCTGGTCAGAGAGGTGCTGTGCGGTATACGACAGGGGCATGGTCACATTTTCCAGGGCGCTGGTTCGGGGCAGCAGGTTAAAGGTCTGAAAGACGAAGCCGATCTTTTCGTTGCGCAGTTGGGCCCACTCGTCGGGTGACAGGGCCACCACATCCTGCCCGTCCAGCCAGAATTCCCCGGAGGTGGGCCGGTCCAGGCACCCCAGGATGTTCATCAGCGTGGTCTTACCTGAACCAGAGGTGCCCATGAGGGCCACAAACTCGCCATGGGCAACGGTCAGAGAGATGCCTTTCAGCACCGGCACCTCGATTTCGCCCAAGATATACGTCTTATATATGTCGCGCAGTTCGATAAATTCCATGGAGGCTCTCGTTATCCACCTTCCCAGGCAGGATGCTGCTCCAGACGGGCGCTTATTTGGTATTGGCGGACTTCCGCAAGAGTTGCGGGGTAAAGGGGCTGGCGCCAGGCGTTGGTTTCCCGGCCTGCTGGCTTTCCATTCCGCCCACCACCAAGGGGGTTCCTTCCTTGAGTTCGGTGCTTTCCACTTCCATCAGGCTGCCGTCGCTCAGGCCGAGGGTCAACTGGACCGGACGTACCAGGGCTCCCTGGGGAACCCACACGAGGCCGCCGGCCTTCTCCTCCTTGCCGGCCTTAGTCGCGGGCTTGACCTGGGGTGGCGCCTCGGGCCCCTGAGTCTTCTCGGCGCCCCCCCGGAACTTTGCCACTACCTGCGAAAGCTTGGGGGTCCAACGAAGAGCGGCATTGGGGACGAGCAGGACATTCTTACGTTCGCCCACAATAAACGTGACGTTCGCGGTCAGATAAGGCAACAGTTTGCCGTTGGAATTATCGGTGATAATCTCCACGGTGAAGGTGACCACATTTTGGGTCATGGTGGCATTGAGCCGCACCTTTCCCACTTCCCCCGAAAATACCTCGCCGGGGTAAGCATCCACGGTGAAAGTGACTGCTTGGCCCGGCTGGATCCGGCCGATATCCGCTTCATTGACCGAGACCCAGACCTGGAGACGCTTCAGATCCTTGGCCAGCAGAAAGAGGCTGGGAGCATTGAGACTGGCCACGACGGTCTGGCCGATGTTGACCCGCCGGTCGATGATGACCCCTTTGACCGGCGAGACGATGGTGCAGTAACTCAGGTTTTGCAGGGCCCGCTTCAAGGCGGCTTCGGCCTGGGCCACGGTGCCTTGCGCCTGGACTATGGCGGCTTTGCCAACGGCGAGATTGGCCTTGGCAACTTCATAGGCTGAACGAGCCGCGTCGAAGTCGGTTTTCGACAGGGCGTCCGATGGTCCCAGCTTGCGGGCCCGCGCCCAGTCGTTCTCGGTCTGAACGAGCTTGGCCTGCATCTGCCCTAGATCGGCTTGGGCTTTCTGAACTGCGGCTTTGGCCTGAGCCAGTTGGGCTTTGGCCGAGGCCGCATCCGCGGCGTAGAGGGCGTCGTCAATCTGGGCCAGCACCATCCCGGCCTCCACGACGGAGCCGTAGTCAACGTTCTTGTCATTCTTATCTTTCCCGAAGGACAAAATTTTGCCGGCGACTTGCGCCCCGATATCGACGACTTCCTCCGGCTCCACCGTGCCGGTGGCGCTGATCGTGGCCTGCAGGTCGCCGCGTTTCACCGGGACGGTGCGGAAGGAACCGTTATCACTGGGGTTCCGCTGCCACAGCCAAATGACCAGAAACAGCAGGAGAACCACCGGGAGGGAGATGAGGACAAGCTCCTTGAAGGAGCGCGCCTTGAGATGCATCACCAGTTTATCCAAGAGAACTCGCAACATATAGGCATCCTTCAGTGCGCCAGGCTAAGTCCGGCCCCCTCTGGTTCTAGACTGGAATTGATCCCACCCCTGGCTAAGACTCCTGGGAACTTTTTTGCCCCACATAATTAATTATAACACGAAAAATCACTAGATCCGGCGCGTGGGGGTTATTTTAGGGGGAGGCAGTGGCAACCCGAAAATAACTGCCATCCATAGTAAGGACTGGGGAGGCGGTGGGGGAGGGGCAGGGCGGGGGGAGACCCCGCCCCTACAGACTCTGGCCCCCCCCACCAAACCAGAGGTCGCACCCCTTTACTGGGCGTAGCCGCTCCTGGGGTAGACATTGCGGGGGTTCCAGAACATCCAGCCGCTGGAGCCGAAATCCTGAGCGGCCTTGATCTGGATGCGCATCTCTTCTTCCGCGAAGATCTTCCTCCCGAAGGCGTAATCCCGGAAGGCCTGGAGCCAGGGGCGGAAGCGCAGGGGCGAGACCTGGGTGCGCTCCTGGGCTTTTTTAAGGGACAGATAGATGATTTCATAGGGGTGCTGCACCGGATTGCGGTAGTTGGGGATCCCCAGGTGGTAACCGGAAGGATAGACCATGGGGCTGACCACGTCCACGGCCTCCACAAGGGGCTTGATCTTCTGGCCGATGTCGGTGTCGTTGGTGTTCCAGCAGACGTAGCCGAAGATGTCCGCGGCCACCATCACGTTGTAGGGTTCCAGGGCTTTGTAGGCCGCCTTCAGGAAACCGGTAATGGCTTCAGTGCGGCTCTCTTCCTTGGCGGGCTTGGAGAAGCCGGTGCCCCGGTTGTCGGGAAAGCGGACGTAGTCGAACTGCACCTCGTCGAAGCCCAGCTCCGCGGCGATTTTGGCGATGGCGATATTATAATCCCAGACCTCCTTGCGGAAGGGATCGACCCAGCGCAGTTTCTCCCGATCCCGGAACACTGCGCCGCCCTTGTTCTTCACGGCCCACGCCGGTTTGGCCGCGGCCAGGGGATCATCCTTAAAGACCACAATGCGGGCGATGAGATAAAGGCCCTTCTCCTTCAGCCCGGCCATGAGGGCCTTCATGTCCTTGATCAATATGGGCTTATTGGCCCCGATCTCTTCGGCCAGGGGGAGATCCACCTTAAAGGGGATAAACCCCTTATCGCCCTTGACGTCAATGACCAGGGCGTTCAGGTTGTTCTCTCGAACAGACTCCAGCGCGGCCTCCCGCAGTTTGCGGCTGGCGATGCCGTAAACGGTGAGATAGAGCCCCTTAACCTTGAAGGGATCAAGGGCGATCTCCGCCTGGGGGTTGCCCAATTCCGCGGTGGCGATTTCCCGCCGTTTATAACCCGGGGCCCTTAGCTTAAGAGCATCTCCGGTTCCTTCCAGGCGGAAGGCGCCTTCCTTGCCGGTGCGCACCGCCTGGTCGCCCAGGGTAACGACCGCCGCTTCGATGGGGGCCTTGGTTTGGGCGTCTATGACCTTGCCTTCAAAAGCCTGGGCCGGGGCGGCGCCCACCGCCAGCCCCATTAGGACCAGTAAACACGTGAAAAACCTCTGCATGCAATCTCCCCCGGTGGATACGAATAGACTTTGGGAGAGGGTGGCAGGGGCCAGGGGCCCCTGCCACCTTCTCTCTTAAACCCATTATCCCTCAATAAGTCTTATGGCCCTTTTCCTGGGCTTTGCCGGTGATAATGGCGGCAAAGCCTTTGATGCCGTCGCCGTTGACCATCAGGTAGCGGGGCTGGGCCATGATTTTTTCGGACTTGCCCGTATGGCGGCGGTCGATACTGAAGGCCGCCACGTAGCCTGCCTTCTGGGCCTCTTTTTCCAGGAAATCGTCAAAGATGCCGAAGGGCCAGGCCAACAGGTCCACCTGGCCTCCCAGCCTTTTCTCCAGAACGGCCTTGGATTTTTTCAGCTGGGTCTCCACCAGCTTCTGATATTCGGCGGGCTTGAGCTTCTTCTTCTCCCGCTTGAAATTGGGATGCCAGAAAGTGTGGCCCTGGAGGTCGAAGAGACCGGTTTGCTGCACCTCCTTAAGCTGCTCCCAGGTCATGGCGTAGGAGGCATTGGAAATGCAGGACGGATAGATGAACAGGGTCACCGGAATATTGTGCTGGCGCACCAGGGGCAGCATATCGGTGTACACGGTCTTATGGGCGTCATCCGCGGTGATCACCACCGCTCTCTCAGGCGGCGGCGGGCCTTGGCCCCGCAAATGGTTTACCAGCGTCCTGAGGGGGATAACCGTGTACTGATTGTCCTTGAGCCATTGGAGCTGTGCGGCAAACACCTCGGTTTTCACCGTCATGCCGTCGGCCACCGCGGGGCCGAACCGGTGGTAGACCAGCACGGGAACGCCGCCGGGCTCCTCCGCAGCCGCGGCCAGGACGGAGAAGCACAGAGCCAGCCAGAGAATGGCGGCTGGAAAACGAATCATAGAGGACATCCTCATGGGGAAATTAATCGTTGTCGGGAAATGGGGGCAATGGGGGGCAGATCCACTTTCACCTTGGCCTCAGGGGTTATCAGATTCGGTCCCAATATATATTTTTCTGAAAAATTATCAATAAACCATCGCCCCATGGGGGCAGAAAATTGCCTGACGTTCGCAAAAATCCGACCTGGGGCGGGCCGGGGGATAGAGATTGAACGCGGGGTTAGAATCTATTGTCAAACCCCACTTTGCCGGGAAGGTCATTCTGAGGGCCGGGAAGAATCTCGTATTTTCAAGGGGATGAGATCCTTCACTTCGTTCCAGAAGACAGGAACAAGGGGTTTTGAAATTACAGAATACGGGTTGAGGGGGTCCCAGGCGGAGTCCCGGTGTTCCCGGCCCTTCCCCCGCCTCCCTTTAGGGAAAGACGAGGCGGGGATTTGCACATTAAAATATTTTTCCGATATTTTAAATAATTATAATGCCTGGGGCGGTTTTATGAGAAATCCTTAAAATGCCGATAAAAAATTATGCCGGAGTGTAGGTTAACAAGAAGACAGTTTTTATAAAAACTCATTATAGACATAATTTCATTATCTTCCTTTCTATTGAGCCGGGAGGGAGGCGCGGAAAGGAGCAGAAAATATGGATATAAGTAAAGTCAAAATATTTAATGTGAGATATGAAGGATATGCTGACGGCTCCATTAAATTTTTCAGCGATCTGATAGAAGACCTTACCGGCTATACAAGGGAAGAATTTAATGAGGGGAAAGTCTCCTGGACGGGAATAATACATCCTGAGGATTTGGCTTCTGCTAAGGAAGCCTTCAAAGCCGGGTTAAAAGGAGATAAAACCTATGAAAGAGATTACCGGATAATTACCAAGGAAGGGGAAATTAAATGGATCTTGGAGTTGAGCCAAATACTTTGTGACCAGGACGGCAAAGTAAAATCCGTTTCCGGTATTCTCCTGGACACCACGTTTCAGAAGAAGGCTGAGCAGGAAGAGGCCCGCTGCCGGAGACTGGAGGGCAAATATCTCAATTTCTTCTTAGGCAATGAAGAATTTGGGGTGAGGGTTGATCAGATCAAAGAACTCATTCAAATGATGGATATTACCGCGGTTCCCAATGTCCCTGACTATATCAAGGGGGTGATAAACTTACGGGGTAAGGTCATCCCGGTGGTCGACCTGGGACTCAAGCTTGGCCTCTTAACCAGGGAGAATACGCAGCAAAGCTGCATTATCGTCACCGAAATGCCGGGCAATAAAGGTCTGGCCGGCATTATGGCTGATTCTGTATCCGATATCGCTTATATCCATGGCAACGAGATAGACGATTCGCTCCAGAACCATTTGCGTGCAGACTATATTTTCGGCATGGCCAGGACCGAGAGGGGGGTTAGAATCCTTTTGGATATTAATCAAACGCTAAATTCGGAAGAACTTTCCCTGGAAAACCTGGATTCCCCGGAAATCCACCCGGAACCGGCCCTGGCGGCTGCACCGTCCCGGCTCGCGGCTCCCCTCGCCTGATCGCCGGATAATTTCCCCCGGCCATCCGCATTCTCCGCCATTATTGCCCCAAAGGCTTCCTCTCTGGAGCGGCCCCATCCAGACGCCCGTAAAAGCGCGGGCAACCCTTGCGCAATGCCGCGAACTTTTTTAACTTATTTACGCAAAGGAAAAAATTGTTCCCGGATTACCGATACCGGGGATGCCCCCTGATTTATAACCTAAGGACAAGGATGGGCGGTGAATGGGTTCTTTCTGGCGTCGCTTCTGGCGGGGGATCAAGATTCTCGCGGCTGCATTGTTAATCCTGGAACTTACCTGTTTCCTCGCGGTTACCCTCAGCACCTACTACATTTATGGGCAGTTCCGGGAAGGGGAGCCGGTACGCTATGACCCTTATGCCATTTATATCAACCTCCAGGGCGCTCGCCCCACGCCCGAAAACGGCACAGACTCCAACCCCGGACGCCACCGCACCATCTGGATGTTCGGGGGCTCCACCACCAGGGGCATCTCCAGGGACGACCGCAAAACCCTGCCCAACTTTCTGACCCATGC
>Ga0299912_10000336_pt1 | contig 42289 bp, 40 predicted proteins | sample RVTome_2_FD_207667 | JGI IMG/M metagenome (GOLD analysis project Ga0299912, IMG submission 207667) | Soil microbial communities from uranium-contaminated site in the Upper Colorado River Basin, Wyoming, United States - RVT95D214 (version 2) ... | reverse complement strand
GAGAACAAAGCAGCCGCCAGCCATAAGAAAACCCAAGAACCACCAAGATCGCCAGGCGCTTTAGCCCAAAATTCCTAAAAAGCAGATCACGATAGGCTCACAGAGGCTTTTTCGACAGCTTCGCTATTTATCGTTTAAGCCATATCGCATCAAATAAATTTGATATAAGTTTAATATGCTGCATTCTTGGTCGGGACAGAGAAAGAGCACTTATCCAGGTTTCCCGGCTGGCCCAGGACGCCCCTCTGCAAGTGCTCCTGAAGAAATGGCCGGTCAGGGCACACCCACCGCTCAATGCCAAGGCAGCCTCTCACCAAAACTATATTCCGTCCGGAATACCATGGCAAGCTCATCCGCGGGGGCCCCACCTCCCGGGTGATGGGAGCCGGGCTCAAAATTTCAAAGATTCTCCAGATCATAACCTTTAAAAAAGGTTTAACAATAAGCTTCACCAGTGGCATAATGCTTTCGGGTGAGTGCATGAATCACCTGGAGACCTACCTCAAGGAGCTTACCGAGATCCGCGCTTCCGGCGCCGGGGTCAAGGAGGCCTCCTATTCTGGGCCCCTGGCCAACCTGCTAAACGAGATCGGCAAGACCCTCAAGCCCGAGGTCAAGTGCATCATCAACTTGCAGAATGTGGGGGCCGGCCTGCCTGACGGCGGGTTCTTCACCCAAGACCAATTCCAGAAATTTGCCGATGCCGCTCTCCTCCCCGGCCAGACCCCGGCCCGGTTCACTTGGCACGAGGTGACCAAGGTGGCCCACTACTGGCTTGAAGTGAACGCCATGACGAAACCGATGATGGTGCGGGAGGATGAGGCCCCATACAAGAGGGGGACGCCAAGTGAATAGGACATCAGTTAGCTCCAGCAATATCCGTTCTATCGGCTACGACCCAGATGACAGGACATTGGAGGTTGAGTTCCATAGCGGAGGAGTTTATCAGTACTCCGGCGTGTCCGAACCCGTCTATCAGGGATTCATGCGAGCACCATCAAAAGGCTCGTACTTCCATGACCATGTGAAAGACCGATATCCCGCCAGACGGGTGAGGTAGATGTCATGATAGTCAAGACCGTTCACGTTCAGAATTTCCGCTCGATTCTCGACGAGAAAATTGATTGTGACAACCTGACGGTTCTAGTCGGGCGCAACGGCACGGGTAAGTCATCCTTTTTAAGGGCGATGGAAATGTTCTATGAGCCAGCTGCTTCGGTTTCACCAGAAGATTTCTACTCAGAGGATACAAGCAAGGAAATCGGAATTGCTTTGACATTCACCGACCTATCAGGTGAGGAGAAGACCCGTTTTGCTCCATATATTGACGGCGACGGCCTTACCGTTGCTAGGATTTTCACGCTATCCGCCAAAAAGTCAGGCACCTATCATGGCATGAAGCTTCAGAATCACGATTTTGTGGAAGCTCGCAATGCAGGAACAAAGACTGAGATCAGAAAAAAGTACGATGAGATCAGGGCTAATGCCGAATACTCTTCTCTTCCAACCGTGAAGAGCGCGGACCAAGTTGAGGAGGAATTCAAAAAGTGGGAAGCCGCCAATCCAGGTTCATGCACAAGGCTGCGTGATGACGGTCAGTTTTTCGGCTTTACTGAAGTCGGACAAGGCCGCTTGGGAAGGTATACCCGTTTTATCCGAATTCCGGCGGTTAGAGATGCAGCGGACGATGCTACTGAGGGCAGGGGATCATGTGTTACCGAAATCATGAACTTGGTAGTGCGAAGCACACTCGCCAACCGTAACGATTTCGTGGCGCTGAAAGATGACACGCAAGAGAAGTACCGGGAGATCATGGACCCCACCAAGCTTACGGAACTCTCTGTGCTTCAGACGCAGTTGTCCGACACACTAAAATGCTATGCTCCAGAGGCGAGCGTCTCACTTGAATGGGCCAAACTCATTGATATCGATTTCCCTCTCCCGAAGGCAGAAATTAAACTTCACGAAAATGGATATAAATCCTCAGTCCATCGCACGGGACATGGCCTTCAACGTGCTTTTATTCTGACCATGTTGCAGCACCTTGTCGCGGCCAAGGGAATGGCAAGCCCCACCGAAGAGGACAATGTATCGGAAGGGGAGCCACCCGATGCGGAAAGACCGCATCTCCCCAGTCTGATTCTGGCCATCGAAGAACCGGAACTCTACCAACATCCCAGCCGTCAACGGCACTTGGCTTCCGTTCTCTTGAAACTGGCCCATGGCACAATTCCGGGGGTAGCGAAGAAGACCCAAGTCCTCTATTCGACTCATTCCCCCTTGTTTGTCGGGCTTGACCGCTTCGATCAGATTAGACTTCTGAGGAAAGCCGATCATGCAGTCGGGAAGCCTAGGATCACCAAGGTCGCGAATGCTGCATTGAGTTCTGTGGCGGAGAAGCTATGGGACGCCTGTGGGCGCCAAGGAGACATTTACACAGCCGACACACTCCGCCCGCGCTTGCAGGCAGTGATGACCCCATGGGTCAACGAAGGATTCTTCGCAGATGTTGCGGTTCTGGTCGAGGGAGAGGATGATCGAGCTGCGATTCTTGGCATGGCTCAATCGCTGGGCCACGATCTCGATAGCCTCGGCATTTCTATTGTTCCCTGTATGGGTAAGAATAGCCTCGACCGCCCACTAGTCATCTTCCGCCAAATAGGTATTCCGGTTTATGTTGTCTGGGACAGCGACTACAATGATAAAGATGCCCCAAAAGCGAATCGCTACCTGTTACGGCTTGTGGGACAACCCGAAGATGATTGGCCCGCCGAAGTTGGGGTTTGCCACGCCTGCTTCAAGACCAAGCTAGAATCAGTACTTTCGGAGGAGATAGGTAAGGAACTATTCGAGCAGAAGCTATCGGAGGTACAGGCACAGCTTGGCATCCCCAATAAGAAGGACGCACTAAAGAACCCCACCCTTCTTCTGAAGATTGTCGAAAAAGCGGCTGCCGAAGGGAAAACAAGCGCAACCCTGAAGAGCATCATTGAAAAAATCATTGCCCAGAAACCTAAACAAGGAGCGGGGCAATGATCCCCAAGGAATGCAAACGCCTGGCGGAGGTGGACTTCCCCATTGCCGTGGTCTCCAAGCACTCGGCGCGGGAAAAGTCTATCCGGCATGGGCATCCTTCCACGCTGCATTTGTGGTGGGCGCGGAGGCCACTGGCGGCTTGCCGGGCGATGCTCATGGGGCCCCCCCTCTGGGCCTGACCCCAGAGCAAGCTCTGGAGCACCTGGGGGAGACCACCTGCGACGTTTACCTGAACGAAGCAGCCTACTGGCGGAACGTCCCGGCCCGGGTCTGGAACTACTACATCGGCGGCTACCAGGTCATCAAGAAGTGGCTCAGTTACCGAGAACACGATCTCTTGGGCCGCTCCCTCACCTTTGACGAAGCCCGGGAAGTCACCCACATGGCCCGGCGCCTGGCTCAGAAAGCCCAAGGTGTATAATGCAGAAAACGGAGAAAGGCATGCAGGTTCCCAAGCAATTCACAGGAGAAGAATTAAAGAAGGTAGGAGTTAGGATCTGGCTTGAATGTGAGAAATGCCGGGTGTCCTGGTCCTTTGCTCCAGAACCTGGAGAAAAGCTGCCGGAAGATTATTGGCATTGCCCTAAGAAATGCAATGTTCCACAGAGCACGATTCATTGAGAGTTTATCGGTCCCGAGTCTCAAATGGAGGGAAGCAAAAACTGTGGGACGGTACAAAATCACCCGTGATAAGTTCCTTTCTACTGAGGAAGTCAAGCGGCTACTGAAGACCTGTGAAGACAAGGCCGAGCTCGATTTGCTCAAGGGGCGGCAGATTTGGGTAACCCGCCACATGCTAGTGGCCTTGGCTCTGCGGACTGGCCTCAGGGTAAGCGAGATCGTGGCCCTCAAGATCGGGGACATCCACCTGAGAAGCAAGGAGCCCTACATCCGATTGCGGGACAGGAAGGGGGGCAAAAAACGGGATGTCTATTTCAATGGGACCCTTGCCAAGCCGCTCAAGGAATACATCAAAATCAAGGGCAAAGCGTGGAAGCACCCTGCCAGCCCTGGCGACTACCTTTTCTCCAATAGGGAAGGAAGGCCATTTTCCCGCATGACCATCCACACCTCCTTCAAGAAGGCCTTGAAGAAGGCCGGGCTGCCCCTGCACCATAGTATTCATCACGCCCGTCATAGCTATGCTATCCACCTGCTGGCGGACACGGGCAACCTAAAGCACGTCCAGAACCAACTGGGCCATGAAAGCCTCGCCTTCACTGCCATTTATGCGGACATTCTCCCGGAGCAGAACCAAACCCTCGGGGCATAAGGAGCGAGTCAACGAGCGGATTCACATTACTAAACAACAGTTTCTTTGCGGGGAGGTAATTTAGGGACTTCAGTAGCTATGCCGCCTTATCGTGTGTGGCAGATTTTTAAGGAGGACAAAATGTCTAGTTCAAATCAAAAACAGCCGCAATACCCATGGTTCCTAGACGCCAACGACCGCTATCGAGAAATCGTAAGATCCTTCATCGGGTTTTCAACAGCAGCCCTTGTTGTTCCTTTCTTCTTTATCACCAACTTCCCGATAAAACCTGTTCCCGGGCCAATAAGCGATCTCTTGTCATGGGAGGTCTATTTGTCATGGGCCTTCTTAGGTTTGGCGATAGTTCTCGGTCTTTTATATTATTACGCTTCGGCCGCATGGGTGTGGGTAGCTTGGGGGCAAAAAGCTTATTTTTTCGGCAAGATGCGCGACGGATGGGAAAAAGTAGATGTCTGCTTAAGGTACAGTTTCTGGGGCTGCGCAATCTCCTTCGGACTGGGTATCGTTTTCGCTCTCTGGTATATGATGACATACCCTAAATGAGCCCGATAGCATTGACTTGCAGCTCCCAGTAGAAAAATAGATTGGTGAGCCATTTGGGACCGACCAATGGCAAGAGGGAATATCTCACCCCCAGAGTGACGCCAGCGATGGAGGCAGGTATTTCAGATCATGTGTGGAGTTTGGAGGAGATTGCGGGGTTAATTAATTAGCATGCCAAAAATAAATCCTTAACTTCTTCTTCAACCATGGGGCTACGCATTACAGCCGCTCTTATTCTTTTGATAAAAACCATATCCATATCTGCTTTAATTTCAAGCTGCCCTCTTCTAATTTTTAATTCCAACTCGCCGATAGATCGTTGATAAACCTGGTTCCCATCAACAATGGACGGGCGCGTAAAATCGGCATATTGGTCTGGATTGATTCTTACCAAGGTTTCTGGAGGTAAATGGCTTCTTCGTCTGCGAACTCTATCAATCTTAGAAGATGCACAAACTAGGGCAACAAAGGAGTTGGATAGGGGGTCGGGGTTTAATACGATGAAAAAATGGGGCTCAGTTGACGAGAAAGTTTCATCTGGAAATTTATAAACAGACCCCGCTTTTATAGTTGCCCTTATTGAATCTTCTCGGGCATCTGGCGGAATATCTGTCAAAATAATTACCGATAAGCACTAATTCTATTAAGCTCATAAAGTATATCCAGTCTATCTTCTTTTTCTTCGGGGGATAAGTCGCAGCACTTTTCAAATCCCTCCCCGGGGTCTTCAAAAAAATCCTCATAGTTCATGCGTACCCTGGATTGTGTTTCTGATTCTATAATATCCTTAAACTTTTCCCATTCAGGGTAATGATGCGAAAGATCAGCAAGGGTAAAGCCATCAAGATGGCCGAAAGTTTCCCATGCCCACGAAAGCGCCTCTAAATCTGTCTGTGAAAAGACTTTATCATTAACCTCTTGAACGGATTTAATTATATTTTTGCTTGGCGATTCGATATATTGAGAGGCATAATCTCTCTCCATAGCACCCAAAAATTCTTCATTCATATCGGCTATGTCTTTTACATTAGAATTTACTGGCCCCCATTCCATTGCCCAATATTCATCATTTGTGATAGGGCGGCCATATTTTCGCAGATGAAATCTATCTGCAAAATATATAAGTTTAACCACTTTTATCTTGTCAATTTCCCCATGATTTTTTCTAGCCAGGAAATTGATAGCTTGGGTGGCTTTTTTGAGATTGAATCTAAGGTGGGTACACATATAAGCCTTCCTTCTCTGGGTAGTGTCCTAATACCCATTTCCGTTATCGGCGTATAAGGAGGTTAGCTTGATTGTGAAAAAAATTATAGCTTGATGCTTTAAAAATAGGCTTTTTTGGCTATATGTCAAGAAAATACTGTCCATTTTGACAGCTTCCCAAACAAGCCTATTTCAAAGTTCTGCATCATACGCTCTAGGCTTTCAGAGTCAGGGCCAGTTAGTCGGTCAGGGGAGGCTTACACACTTTGCAAGGAACATAGCCGGCGGCTTGGGCATCCTTGGCAGATTTAAAGGTGATTAGGTTTTGGGGATATATCTTCTGGGCCCACTTGCAGGTGGGGTAGTGATATTTACTGGATTTCTTGGAGCCCACGTATTTAAAATCGGCCGCCAAGGCAAGAGAAGCGGCCAAAAACGCTACGGCAAGGACCCATATGATTGGGGAACGCCACCTTTTCATGGCTTGCCTCCAAACTTGATTTATTTAGGAATGCAGCCGAATCCATTCTACTCGTTCTTCCCCTGGATGGTCAATGACCTCACCCTAAAACTGCCTACTTCTTTTTTCTCTGGAATTTACGGTTTTTACAAAATAATATAAAAAAATGTTAGCTCACCGGGGTTGCTATGTCGCACAGCTATGAAGAAATTCGGTCTGTTGCCTTAGACATTCTGTCTGGACGAGAGCAAGTAATCTATGAACCCTCCCAATATGGGCACCTGCAAAAGGGTATAGGGGAGGTATTCGCGAGGCGTGAAGGACGCATTCAGCCCGGCCATCACGGCGCAACATATCCACTCGACCATCAAGACAGCGAAATATTCCTTGAGATATTCTGGGATCTATTTCGTCAAGGGATCATCACGCTCGGAAAAAACGATGCCAACCGCGAGTTCCCGTTCTTCCGGGTCACTAAACTGGGCAAGCAAATCGCAGACAGCCAGTCTATTTACTTCTTCCACGATGTCTCATCGTATGAGCGGATTATTCGCTCAGAGATCCCCAACATTAATGACGTGACCTTGATTTACCTCAAGGAGGCGATGCAGGCTTTCCGTTCCGGATGTATTCTTTCTTCGACTGTTATGCTGGGTGTGGGGACAGAGCACACCTTCCTATTACTCCTGGAGACGATAGAGAGTAATCCCACCTATCAGAAAACTTATTCATCGGTATTTAAGGAACGTACCATCCTCCAGAAACTCAACAAATTCAGGAACGTCCTCGAACAAAATATGAAAGGCATACCGCCTGAGATTAAGGAGGATCTGGATACTCACTTCGCGGGGATTCTTTCTGTGATCCGCGCATTTCGGAATCAATCTGGACACCCCACAGGAAAAATAATGGATCGAGAACAGACTTTCGTCTTGTTGCACCTATTCATCCCCTATTGCAAGAAGCTTTACCAATTAATGGAATTCTTCCGAGCATAAAAGCTGACCGGGTATTCCATCCGCCGAACCTCACCGTTAAAACTATCACCATCTCTTAGACTGGCTTGCAGAATTTTATTTGTACCCCGCCCTCATCTCCATATTGTCCGCGTACCCATGCCAGTCCCATTCATGCTTTTGCAATTCTTTCTGGGTACCGGGGGCGCAGCCAATGGGGAGACACCGGGACCTCCAGGAGGCAAAAACTCAGTAGTTCGGGAACCCCGGTCAACCCCGGCTTTTCTCCTTTCGATAAGGACATGGTAACCCATATCCATACCCCCATCTATAGGGGTATAAGGATCCCCCAGCCCCGGTGGTCACCACCGGGTCGTGATAGCTCCCTTCCCCCAGAACCGCCTCATGGTTCCACAAAGAAGCGGAAAGCACTATGCCGGCCCCATACTCGCATGGTGCTAATCCGGTGCAAGAACCAGACGAGAACGGAACTCGCCCGGCTGATCCCCCGGGGGCAGGTTGATCCCCGCCTTGGCCAGCTTCTCCTGGGCCCGCTCCCCCGGGGGCATAGCGATCCACCACCTGGTCATAGACCTTTTCCTTCAATTCTCTCCAGGACTCTTTCAGGGCGGGGTCCCCGTCCCAGAATCGACGCCATAGGGATTTCTGGGTGGACTGCGCCAGGGTATCCCGGTGATACTGCTCCAAGACGGCTTCCGTCCCCTCCACTACCCGGTATTTCGCCGGGGCGATCCCGGCCGGCAACTTGCCTTCCCGCCCCCACACCTCCCCGCTCTTAACCTTCCCGAAGGTTCCCGCCGCCGTGGGCCAGAAGTTTTCCGCAATGCGCCGGAAGAAGTCCATGATCTTCTGGAAGAGGGTTTGGGGTTTCTCTGCCGAGTTCCAGGTCTCATAGGCCCTAGCCGCGGCCTCTTCATTCCCATATTGCTTAAAAACTGCGGCCTTTTCTTTCTCGGTCAACACCATCTCCATGGCCGCGTGGAAGGTCTCATGGTGGAGGCTTACGACTCCCCCACCTGCCCCAAGAGATCGAGACCCTGACCGCGTATCTCCGCCAGCAAATCCCACCCCGGGCGGATGGTGATGATGGTGGAACCCCGGATTAATCAGAGAGGTAAAGATGGCTCATTCAGAGGCTTGTCAGCTATTTATTGAAGAGCAGATTAAAGAGGGGTTAGCTGAGGGCAAAACCCCCTCTTCCATCGGCAAGGAACTCGCCGCGTTGGTGGAAAAGTGGTTTGAGACGAGTATTCCCTCTGAGACCCTTAGATCGAGGGCTCGTCATATTCAGAAAAAGCGCGGTGAAATCACCGCGCCCCCCACAACCCCCTCAATTCCCTCAGAAATCCCGGAAAATCAAGTTTCCCCGCATGGCGGACCCAGGGAAGGGGCCGGCAGGCCCACGAAATATGAGAAAGAACCGGAGAGCACTGTTCCAACTTCACCAATTCCCCCTGAAATACCGGAAGAACCGATGGAAAATCAGGTTAGGAGTGAAGAGGGCCGGTTCGCAAAAGAAACGGCCCCGGGACAGGGCAGGCCACCTCTAGATATATAATATATAGTATGATGGTGATACATTACTGAGATTATTGATAATTTATGGTTATAATAAAATACCCCTCCTGACACCCTATCCCCCTCCAAAAAAAGAAGAAGAACCCCTGTTCCACCTGGGGGGGGAAAACTGATGGGGGTTGAAGCCCTATAAAGTTACTCCGGTTCTGCTTATCCTGGCAGTAAAATGGAAGATCGGACGAAGAGGGATGGAGGATGGGGACATGGCAAAAAGGCAGGAAAAGCCCGTTAATTTATTTTATTGAACAAAAAATCGGCCAGAAGTTATTGAAATTAAAGCTTTTTTAAAGCTAAAAAGACTTCCAATAAGACCACAACAATAGTTTAGAACCTATTGAAATCACAGCTTTTCTAAAAATAAAAGGCTTCCATTAAGCCTTTCGGCATCTGTTCTGGTCTGTTCCCGAAACGGTTGCAGGAAGGCCATAACGGTGAGTTCACCGTAAATTCACCGTTCTTTAACGATGGAATCCCATACCACTTGATACGAAAACAGTTTCAGCCCCGGCCTGCCTGGTTATCTCAGGAATAGTTTCTATCATTTTCGTAACAAAAACCCCTTTCAAGCGGATTTCTACACCTAGAAATCCGGCCAAGAAGGGTTTCTACATATAGAAATCCGCATCGCCGCTCTAGAGTGTGTGGAGAGGAGATGGAGGAAAGGTGTCGGGAGGTCAGGAGGGGTGTTGGGAAGCTTTTGGGGGCAGGGCCGGAAATTACTCGTCCTCATCGCGATCCATGAGCGGGGTGATCAAGTCCAGGTCCAAGGCGAGAGGGAATATGAATTTCCCGAACTCGCGATGCTGCTCCACTTCCGCCTGAACCTCAAACCGATCCGTAATTAAAAACCCCGCATCGAACTGAGCCCGGCCCACCCGGAGGAATGGGAACCTTGGGCAGACATAGACTTTGAATGCCCGGAGCGGGTTGAGCTTGGCGACCTGTCGATGCCGCCAGGCCTTTTTATACCGTCTTTGAAAGCGTCGCCGTTTTTCCACATCCGCGTATGGCATGGTAGCCCTCCTGGTGGCCATGAACGAATGCTCAGGTGTAGGTAGCACTCACACCATTCTTAGAATCAAAAACCTGTGTCCTCCCCCTGCCCCTAGCCTATCCCCCTGCCTGGGTCGGGATCGCCCCTTTTTGGGGATTATGGAGGGCCTGACAGCAGGGAATCCCGCCCCCTTTTAAGGGCGGCCATACCCTTTTTACGACCCTCGGCAAAAGCGGCCCTTTGGGCATCCGTAAGTGGCCGCCCCTGGCGCTTCCTCCGGGCTCCTACGGCCTCGGCCACCTGGCCGAATAACTCGACGGGGAAGTAGAGCACCGCCTCGTAGCCGTCGAACCAATCATCAAGTCGGACCCCGGGAACGTCCTTGAAGTGCTCAAAAAGCCTCTGGCAGATTAGCCGTCTTTTGGGGGTGAAAAAATGCAAGATCACCGGGGGATGATGCTGGTAGAGACCGATGAAGCCCCCGCAGGAAGTGGGAACTATTTCGTACCAAGGTTTTTGCCTCCCCTTACCCTCCGCCGTTTCGCTGCCCCAGGATTCCTCCATTTGGATCTTCCAGTTTTTGCCGAAGTGTTCCCTTAAGCTGAAGCCATGGAAGGACGGGTCAAGGAGTTGATCATCACCGCCCGCGGTCTTTTCTGCCAAGTTGCTCATGGGTTCTTCCCTCCCTCAATCTCCGGAGTTATCCTTTGCCCCCCACGGTGCGGGGTTTCCCAATATAGAAATGTCCCATGTGGCGGATTTCTACATGTAGAACCCCCGGCTTGGGAGAATTCACGGTAATCATGTCCATCACCACCTTGCCGGTGCCCGGGGGGGCCTCCAGGGGCCCTTATCTGCTTCAGCACAGGGGGGGGAAGCCGGTCCAACTTCCAGGCGATTGCTGACATCAACCGTTATCACCGACCGCGCCATCGCTCTTTGCCTATTGGAAAAAATGCCGCCATTTTTGCCGCCATTCAATTGGCGGCGCTAAAACCAGCACCATTACTGGATAACAACCGTTTGCCGCCACTTTCTATATATATAGGTAGGGATTATTAAATGTGATAAACCCCACCCCCCCCTTTTATTTGGCGGCAATAGTATAATTGCACAATAATTAGACACAGTTAGGGGGGCCGCCACCCCCTGGCGGCAAAGATGGCGGCACCTAGTCGGCGAGCCGCCGATAGATTTTAATTTTCGAGTCAAAACTGATCTCCCCCCCTGTGATCAAATTCTTAATGGCCATACTCCAGAGCCATGACCCCACTCTGTGTTTATGACCATGCTTCTCCAAATCCCGTTTTTGCAAGGGGCCATTAGTCAGCAGTCGGCGTATCTTTTCCTCAACTTTCGCAAGGTAGTTGTCCGCATCTATGGGGTCGGCAAACCTCCGGGCCGCTAACTGATAATCGAGCAGGGCCACAGTTTTTTTAGCAATCTCAGGTGTGATTGTGGCCTGCATCCCATTGACCGCAAGCAGGATCATTAGTCTGTGTCCATAGGTGTCGAGGCGTTTACCGTAAATGGATTTCTCTAAGCCGAAATACCACCCCTCAAAGATGTCTCGGGCCTCTGAGGTCAGGGGCAGGGGATGGCGGCCGGCCTGGGAAATGCTTTCCACAAACCGTAAGACTTCCCGCAAATCACTTCTCAACGCCTCTTTTTGGTGTTCGGGCACCACCTGAGGGATCGCAAATTTTCTCTCACTTCCACCGATGATGATAAAAAGCCGGTTCACAAAACCGATGTCCAGAAACTGAGAGGTGAACATGCTACGGTAAGTATCGACGGTAGAGGCCGCCAAGAGGCAAAGCTCGGCGTTATCAATCTTGAAACCATGATTCTTAGTCAGGCTGTGATATAGGTTTAGTTCAAAGAGGGTATTTATGCAGGGCAGGAGCACAGAAGAATCTATCCGCATTTTTTGCACCAGGGCCTTCAATTCGTCTAAGACCAGAATCCCGCGATGATTTTTGTTGAAGACTTTAGCTAACCCTTCCGCACTCCCCACCCCAAAAATGAGGTTAATATCCTCAGGCTTCACCACGTCCAAAAAGAAGCTGTGAACTTTATTTATTGACGTAGTTTTTCGTGTGTCGGAGGACTCCCCAAGGTTGATCGTGTAGAGTCGAGGTTGCGGGGCTATCTCTGAGGCCAGAGTGATTTTGTCCGAGACAACGTGACCTAGCAGGGTCAGATAATTTAAAAACAGAAAGGGCTTTGGGGTTTCGAGGTAAGAAGCATAGCAACGGGCAAATGCCCCCGCCGCGCCAGTCATGACTTCTTCGGGAAAGATGGGGATTAATGGATTGTGGGCCTCAACCGCCGCTTTCGGTAGTTTATCCTTTGGCCTTGTGGGGTCCATGCCTGGAGGTCTCTGCCCGGGGGTATAAAACTCCGTTGCCCGGGCGATGGCCTTTTGGATCTCTAAAGCTCCCCAGGTGCTCCCCGACTGTGCCCGGTCCCACTTGGGACGCATGAGCCCGGATTGCCGGAAAAGGCGGTCTATCCTCTCCGGGTCTCTTCCGCACCAAAAACACAGGTGGTTCAACAGGGCCGCGGTTGCTTCTGAGGGGGTGTCATAGCCGGTTAAATCCCCCCTCCAAAGCCGGTCAAATTTAGCTCCATTCCGGGCTGCCTGGGCTTTAGCAATAATTTCAGAGTCAGCCAGGTCTAAGGTGGGGGAGGGGCCGGGGATTTTTGCAGAGGGAGCAGGGCTTTTTGATGGAGCCGGACCGAAAATTTCACCATGCAGGGCCTCAAGCTCCGCTTGTCGGTCCTCAATCGTGGCGGGGGTCTCCTCCAGGTGATGGCCGGTGATGGTGAAATAATGGCCCTGGAAATACATCTCAACCCGGCCCTTGCGGTTACCGCCAGGGGGAAGATTGCCCTTCAGCAGGATATGCACCCCCCGGCCGGAAGGGGAAACTTCCGTGTAGCTGTTTAACCGAGTGATGATCTCTTGGGCCCAGGGCTTGACTTCCCCTGTCTCTGGGTCCCGGCACTTGTCGAGATCCACCCCGGTAAATGGATCGTCGGCGCTGAAAACATAGCCGACTCCGGCAATGCCATTGTTCTTGTGGGCCTTCCAATGCTCCACCGCCAAGGGGAATTCTCCCCAGGTTCCAGGGGCGTCCGCCTTGGCATTGGAACCCGTCCTGGGATTCTTGGGAACCTTGCTGGGCTTACCTTTCCGCTCCGCATAGGCCCAGCAAACCCAGTGGGACCAGAACTTGAGTTCAGGGGGAATTCCTTCGCAGTTTAACGGATTCATGGCCGCCCTCTACTGTGCGGCTACGTTGCCGTTGTGCCCACCCGACTCCCGCCGGGAGGGGTCGATCCTGTGGGCCTTGATGTGGGTTAGTATGTCAACGAGATGATATTTTACCGATCTGTTCCATTTCACGTAGGGCAGACCGCGCCCCTCGAAGCGGTCGTTTGCAAGTGATTGCTCTGCGCGTCCGATCAACTCCGAGGTCTCCTTAGGCGAAAAAAGTAAACGGCGTGAGGTCCCCGGACCGAAGATGATATTAAGCAGTTCTTGAGTTTTTTGATCGTCTGGCATGATTCTTTCACCTCCCGGTAAATATCTCTTCCTACCTAACCATAGGAAACGGAAAAAAGGTGGAGGGACCCTTTTTCCGGTTTTCTGGAGTTGCGAATTGTTTCGGTAGGTAAGGGCTTTTATGAAGTTTGACAGGCTTGCAGAAGTTCTTGATAAGATGTGCAGTCTTCGGGTGAGGGGCAGTTTACGAGGCAAGTGCGGGCGTCACGAGTGCATTTGTGCGGCCTGCTGCTTTGAAGGATTGCGGTTAGTTTTTCATCAGGGTTTTCTTCAACTCTTCTATTTCGATGAATTGCATAATATATAAAATCCACTCCCTTACGCACCCTGTTCTCTTTTGCGGTTATGGAGTGTCGTAAGTCAGCTGGCATGCTGCTGGTGACTACCGTAATGCTCCTGGCACTAGAGTACTTCCCAAAAAGTTCTTCTCGTTTTTCGGGGTCCGTAATTGTCAGTTCGACGTAAGTAATTCTTCTGAAAGTTAATCTCCGAATCCATTGGTCATACCATCTTAAATAATTTTCAAAGGTCTTTTGGCGGCAACGAAGAACCACGGCCAGTTCTTCAGGTTCTTTAGAAGGGACAGCGAAGTCTCGGCCTTTAACGTTGCTCCTTTTTTTGCCAATTTCCTGTTTAACAATATCCCAAACTGCATTTTTGACTATCTTCGCATCATTAAGAGTCAAGATTGTGGGATCGATAATGATGGGAATTTCATGAGGACTACAACATACTATGCCTTTACATTTTAAGAAAGTCATTTTACCATCTTCATTAATAAAAAGATGTTCCTCACACCTGGCATTATCCCTTTCATCTCTAACGGCTACATAAGGGGGAGATGTCACCAGCCAAAAATCTGTCACCCCTTGACGCGTGGTTTCTGGCCAATAAAGCCTGGCGTTCCATTTATCCTGCACTTGCTTTTTAAGTTGCTCTACCTCCTCTGTTAAAGTTTCATCAAAACAGTTTTTGCGCCATTGTTTATGTTTCTCGGCCAACTTTTGAACTAAAGGGTCCCGCCTCATGAGGGAATCTTTTATTTCGAGCAGTTTGATTGGCATGCACCGCCTCCTGCCGCGGCCCTGAGGGTGAATCGGAGAAGGCGGGGTCAGGAAATCCCCGCCTTGTCGGGTCGCGCACCCTATCTCCGAAATCTTGAATTCATTGATGTGGTCCAGGGCACCATGGGCATCCCACGCCCGGGAAGGCAAAGCCTCCCGCCCTTAACCTTCAGTGTGGGGTTATTCGGAACAGGCGGCTATAAGCCTCTCAGTTCTTCTTCCACCAGATATTTTATCCTGGTGGCTTTTTCCTGGATCAGGTGGCCGATAGTTGGTAGAGTTTCGCTATCCAAGTCGAAGGGGGAGTAGCCTTTATCTTTATAAAAGTTTGTAACGGCCGTAATTTCCGACACCAGCAAATCACCAAGGGCTTTTATCTGGTCCAGCCCCATGAGGATTTCGACATAATCGCTAGCCCAATAGCTGTTCTCCCGGGACCTTGACGGCTCTCTCTCTTCCTGAGTCTGTTTTTCTTCGTTGCTAGACCCGCTCTCCATGGAGCCGGGGGTGATGGCCTCAGCAGGTGGGGCCGGTGGTTTATTCTCTTCAGAACCTGTGGTAAAGTGCTCTTCAGCCATGACATGACCTCCTTTGCAGGTTGTGTTGTGGTCAGGGCCGGTTCGGGTGCGCATCCACCCGGCTCGGCCCGCTATCTTCTGGCCCCCAGGGGCCGGATAGCCGTCTATTCCTCTCTCTTCAAATTGGCAACCTTGGCCTTATTCCCGTTAACCACCTCCCCCAAAAGACCCACGACCAAGTCAGAGGCCAGGCGCAAAGGCTGGTCTCGCAAATGGCTATATCTCATCGTCGTCGTCGGCGCCCGGTGTGTCAAAAGACGCTGCAAAACATACATGTCAACTTTCCCCGAAGATGCTAGCTGACTGGCGAAAAAATGTCGCAAGCCATGAATGGGCCTAAAGTCTGGCGGCAAGCCGGCTTTTTCTCTTATCCGGTCAATAGCTTTCGGATACCGGGTGCGCGCCCGATTACCACGGCCAGGAAAGACAAAATCAGAGGTCCGGGGATGGTTCGACAGTATTTCCCGGGCAGCGGAGTTCATGGGTATCTTCGTATCTACACCGGACTTGGGGGTCCTGAGATGAACAAAACCCCTTTCAAAGTCTAAATCTTGCCATTGTAATTGGAAAACTTCCCCCCTCCGCATACCGGTTGCCAGCACCAACCGCATAAAATTGGCGGCCTGAATATCCGGCTCCTGGTCAATGGCCTCCATCAAGGCTTGAAGTTGCTCCGGGCTCAAATCCTCTGTCCTGAGGTTATGAACCTTGATGGTGGGGGGTTTAAAGGGGAGCCCCGGACACAAGCCCAGGCGGGCGCCGTGGTTAACGATCCGCACCAAGAGAGATATGACGTGCTTCACGGTCTGGGGCTTATGAGATTTTGCTACCTGGAGGCGCAGCCGGTCCAGGTCTAAGGGGGAGAGATCTTCGGGCCGCTTATTACCTAATGCCGACTCAATGAATTTCTGAAATCGGCTCCTGTCGGTTGCCAGGCCTTTGGTGGGGAGCTTGTGGACGCTGTAATCCTGCCAGAGCCGAGTGAGAGTCCATATCTCCTGCTTGGCTTCCTCCCGGCGCTCCTGGTTGCTGGCCGCCCCTTCAATGCGCTTTGTCCTTATGTTGGCAGCCCTGGCCGGGGTCATGTCGTCCTGAAATTGCCGCCCGGCCTTTTCCTCAATCATCCTCCCAGCCTTGCGATAGCGGATGTAGTAAATCCGCTCGGGCTTACCGCCGGAAGAAGTGCCGTTAATATAGAAGACTCCCGGATAGTTCGTCCTAATTCGCTTCAAGCTTGGCATTGGTGCGGCCTCCCGGAGATTTGTGGGGAGTGATCTCTTAAAACCCGCATCAAAAGCCGGGTTCATCTTATTCCCCACACTATTCCCCACATCTGAGATTAATATACGGGTAAAAAAAGGGAAGTCAAGGGAAAAGTGAAAACTAATTTAAGCGTTTAATCAGGGGGTTCTAAGACAAAAGGGTATGAGTGGGTAAATACCTGTTACCGGCCTTTCACGCCGGCGACCGGGGTTCAAATCCCCGTGGGGACGCCAGCTTTTAAAAATAGCCCCTCAAAATTCCAACCCTATTTCCCAACCTTGAAGCCTAATATCGGCCTTAAAGGGGTCCGATTTTCATTTCTGACAAACTTGACATATCCCGTCTTTCCCTGGGCCCGGGCTCTTGGTCGGGGGGAAAGCTGGTGGTCCTGATGCTTCCAAAAAGAGAGCACCCTTGGCCAGACCCCAAAAGAACACCCTCCGGGCCACGGCCACGGCCTACCTCCAGGGATTTTCGTCGTTATCTTGGCCCAGCGCGGCTTGCTTAAACAAGAGGGTTAATGAAAGTCAATTGAGTCTTTTTCTCTTTTGAGGGAGGCTGTCTGGCGGAGACCACAACAGAAAAAATCGGCTTCCAGGATCTCAAAGAAGGTTTCCACGGCCACGGTCTGAGGCTGAATTTCTCTCCAGACCCCGCATTTCCGGCATTGGGCCAAGTACCTGCCGTCTTCGGTAACTCTGGTCAGGGTCAATTATGCACCCGAGCTCTTGATGATTGACTCTATCAATAAACCCGTTTCGGTATCCCTGCATAAATGGACATGCGGGCGGGAAAACCGTCAGGGCCTTGATCCGCTTCCAGCCGGGACTTAACCCAGGCAACGAGTCGGGCAAATGCCCGGGCCCATGGGAAAGTGTGGTCTTGGCCGGTGGCAATATGGGCCAGTTCGTGACATATGGTCACCAGCCGGCATCCAGGAGGGTAAATGACAATGTATCTTTGCCCCCGGTCGGCTTCGGCCGTTACCACCGAATTCGTCTGGCGAAAGAATTGGGGGTCCGTCTCCTCCTGGATGGGAACCTCACCGAGTCCGAAGTGCCGGCTGATTAATTGCCCCCAGGCCTTGATCTCCGCAAAATCCCGGGGGCGGATCAATTCCCGGTCGTAACTGTGGCAGGCATCGCACCATACCAGCTCATCAAAGACCAGATAGGCATGGCCCTCGGGCCTCAACACCTTGCGGCACTTCGGACAGCTCAGGCCGTTAGGTTCGACACCGGGGCGACCCACTCTCTCGGTTATAGCCCCTTTTCCAACCGGGTCAGCCATGAGGCGGGCCCCAAAGCAGATACTCAAGGGGATAGTCCAAGTTGAGCCAGGGGGCTTGGGCCTCGAGGTCAGCCTGGTCTTCTTTCAATTTCTGCACTTTGGCCAGGGCTTCAGAATCCATTGGGTTTTCCCGGAGAGCGGCTTCAGCCTGCCGGAGGGCCTGCCGCAACGCCAGGTGCTTTAACTCCAGGGGCTGATCTTTCCTACGGAAAAGCTGATATTCCTCTATCTCCCCATAATCGTCAAAAAAGAACATGGCCATTTCTCTATTCCTCCTGGAAGTAAGGCATTTTGCTTCCTTCTTAAGAGTAAAAAGAAAATACCGGCCCCTCGAGAAACTGGAGGGGGCTCAATCTTAAACATTCCCCAAAGAGCAAGATCCCTCGTCACCAAAATCAACGGGTTTGCCGTCAAAATTGAATTTTTCGCCATTCTCCAGGGTAAGGATTTCGTAGCCTTCGTCCCAATCCCCCCAGCGGATATTCCCGGCGAAATTGATGGCCGCCTTGCCGAGATCATGGCAAACCAGCAAGTCTCCGGAAGGGCCGGAAGGCGCATAGCAAAATTGGTAAAATGAGATGGTAGCTTCGCCTGCCGCAGCCATCAAGCCGTCCACCACCTTGAGGTGTTCGGACGCGGTAATGCCCAGAGCATCCAGGACCGGTCCCCGATTTTCCCTGGTCAAAAGGATTCTTTCTTTATATTGCAGGGACATTGCCATCCTTTAACCGAATTTTATTAAATATTAACTCAATGATTTTGCCAGGGCAAGGGTGATGCAAAGGGGGTTGGAAAATCCATAATGCCGACGGTGATAATTATCGCGGAGAGGGAAATTTAAAAGTGATCATAAATGGTAAAATTGCACCATGGTTAAAACTTCCCAATCCTCAAAGGGGATGAGAAGACAGGAGTAAATCCCCCTTTCAAAGGCTTCCCGGATGATATCCCGATGAGCCTTGTGATCCCTGCTGCAAATCATAACTACGCGACAGGATGGGTTGGCAACCTTGAACTTGGAAAGGACTCCCAGGCCTATGGTCGCAGCGGTCTCACAATCAATAAAAACGGTGGCGCATTCTTTTCCTCGCAAATATTGCAGGACTTCATTAGAGCTTGTGGCGACAATGGGGGCATAATTCGACAACAGCAACAATTGTTCAATGTGAATAAGTTTATTATTATCAGCAAGCAGTAATAGCGGAGTTACGTCTCTGCGGTGAATAATCATTTTTATTATTCTAGAAGTGTTATAAGAAGTAGGTGGCTTTCAGTAAAAAGGCCCCACGTGTTTATCCGTGAGGCCCTCACATGAAAGAATGCAAAGAAGGAGGAGGGCGAATGTCCCAAAGCCCGTTTCCCTTTTTGCATTCAATTTGCAACAATTATGCCATTCTAAAAATGCAGATTTATTAAGATAAAAATGCTTATTACCAAATATTATTTGTCTTGAATCCGACCCATTTAATAAACATTATGGTATTCCCCTCATTCTCTAGCATGCCTCAATGTCTCAAATATGACTCTCTTTATTCCTGATTTTTCGATTTCTCTAAAAATTCTTTGATGCGGCCCATATATTCCCGGTGAAATTCTTCAATTTTCATGGCCTCTTCCGGCTTTCCGGAAAGCGTCAAGGCAATACCTTTATGGATCTTGGCATCCTGGTCATCGGGATTTATGGCCAGGACCTGGTCGAATTGCTGCTCGCTTTCCTGGTATTTTCCCAGTTTCAACAAGGATAGGCCTTTCCCCATGATTGCATGAATTTGGCCCCTTTCCTTCTCCAGGACTTTATCGAACGTCTCCACCGCTTCTTCCAGCCGCCCCAGGTCGTGGAGGAGGAAGGCCTTGGTTTCCAGGGCCCTGAGGTTCTGGGGATGGTCGGCCAATTCTTTGTGGCAATAAAATAAGGCCTCGGTCAGAAGTCCCCTCTGAGCCAGGGTCGTGGCCCCCTCCATCCACCCCACCTCAGGTCCCACCGCTCTTTTGATCAAGCCCTCATAGGTCTCTTCCAACACTCTTTTACCGACGAAAGGCGCCACGCCTCCATGACCTGGAAGAACATGGTCAACTTCCCTGGCCAGCAAGGTTCTGAGAGAATAAAGATAATGATCCATCCTGCCCCCGCCTTTCGCATCGATTTCCGCCATGGCATGGGGCAAAATGGTGTCCCCGGAGAACAAGGTTTTCGTAGGCTCATGGTACAAAGAAATCCCGTCCAGGGTATGTCCGGGAGTGTGGATCACCTCGAATTCACAACCGCTCAAATTTATCCTTTCCCCGCCCTTAACTTCCGTCAGCCGGCAGCCGAGTTCCTGGACTATGTCTTTATACTGCGGGGGGGCGGCTTCATGCAGGATGATCTCCATGTCTGATATCTTATAACCGGGATATCCTCTGAATAATTCAATGGAACCCATTACATGGTCCTGATGACCGTGGGTCAAAACGATTTTTTTGATGTCCGGAAGTTGGAACCCCTGGTCGAGGAGCTGCATAAAGGCAGTGTAATCATTCCCGGCATCCACCAGAGATAAATACTCGCCCTGAATCAGAAAAATATTGGAAGAATAATCGTAACCAAACAGAACATAAGTTTGGTCGAACAAGGGATTGGCGCGGTTCAGGAGGGTTGACAGGAGATGCCATTTTTCCTCGATATTCTGGTCAGGGGAGACGGGATCGTCCATGTGTTCCTTTCTCCGATCATCTTAATCGGGCCAAGAGTTGGCAATTATCCTCACTTCTTCATATTTTGGGGAGTAATGCAAGGGGTAAAAAATAAAGAAGCCTCTGGCCTCCTCCTGTTGGAGGAGGCCAGAGGCGATGGCAAAAAGGTTTACGGCGCGGCGTAAGGCAGGACGAATTTCAGCTTCATCTTGCCGTCGGGCCACCACTTGCGCTGTTTGGTTTCGCCCGGGTAGACATCCACTGCCTCAAATTCGTCCTGGTCCCGACCGCCGGGACCTCCCCCCGCTTTCCGGAGGATCTGGTCGATTTGCAGCTCAAAGAAGTGAAACTCCGTCAGTTCAAACTTGGTGATGACTTCGGCAGGGAGCAGGACTGCATAACCCGTCTCCTTGCTGGTCACCCATTCAAAGGGTTCATTGGGAGTCGCGACAACTTCTTCTTTGCCGTTGATAACCTTAAACAAAGTCCCTTTGACCTTGTCCCCGATCTGCACATCGAAATCCGCGAACAACTCATCGGGGAGATACCACCACAAGGCTCTGAATCCGGTCTTCACATAGCCCCGGACCAGCATGGGATCAAAGCCACAAACACCTAAGCGGCATTTTTCGGGCATGTTCACCCTCCTATTGTGTCAGGTAATTAAAGGACTCACCGCGATTTACGGCAGCATCCCTTTAATTTGGCGGTTTAGGTTCTTCGACTAAGTCCCGCAGTTCCATGACTTGGCGGTAGCAGAATTCCAGAAACTCCCGGGCCTGATCCTGGGAAATGTGATCAGTCTCGACCATCCTTCTTAAATAGGGGTAGAGGTACTCCTCGATCTCAAACGAGAAGTCCTGGCACAGGTACTCGCCTCCCCCATCGGGGGGTACTGACCGGGAGTAATCTTCCTTCCAGGCCACCACCATCCCTTTCAGGATTTGGAGTTCATCGGTTCCTACTATCTTTGTATCCTCCATCGTCATGGGCGTAACTCTTCTTATTTTAAGGCCTCAAAGGCATAACACTTCTTGATCACATCCATTTCCGAGATGGACCAGTAATGGGGCCAGTGAATCTTCTTGCACCAACCGATGATATCCGCGGGAGGAAACCCGGAGCCTTTGAGCACCCATTTCAGGTACTTGCACTTCCAGCAGATATGGTCGGTGTGCTTTTCCGCCTCCAGGACCTTGGCGAGAAAGTCGACCGGGTTTAACTTTTTGGCTTCTATCATTTCCTCTTTTTTCATAGCCATCAGCAGCTCCTCCCTTTACCAGTCCTTAACTTCGCCTTTTTTGATTTTCTCCTGATATTCGGCCCAGACCTCAGGAGAGAGCTTTTCGATATCCCAAAAGAAGCCGAACGATCCGGCGACCCCCGCGGAAGGCGGCTGGGGACGCCAGCCCCTGACCGGCTTGCCCCGGATGCTGAACTTCACCGTATCGGCGTGACCCAGGTAGATATCCCGGGGCAGGCAGGTGAAGGGCCGGGTGCGTCCTTCGATCCCCGGCAGATAGCAGCGGTAGCCGTCATTGGGCTTATCGGCAAAGAGCGGCAGAATGTCCGCCTTTTCGCCGGCCTTTTCATCGGGCCCCCGGTACATGTGCCCCTGGATCATGTGGATGTAATAGACCGTGCCGCACTCGGCGCAGCCGATCTTACCTTCCCAGTTCCAGAAGCAATAGGGGTCCAGGTAATTGACGGTGTCGCAAACCTTGCCGCCCACCTCTTTTTTACACCAGATGATATCGCACATATGCCTGTCCCCTCCGCTTAAAGGATATTCCGGTTGTAGAGCTCTTCAATCTTGCTCATGGGATAGCCGAGGAGCTCATGGTAGATTTTGACGTTGTCCGCGCCCACCGGCCGCCACTGCCACTTGAGCCGCCGTGGGGTTTTGGACATCAAGCCGGCGCTGTAACTGCACTGGGTGAGAATATCCCCAAAGAGCGGGTCGTCCAGCCACCTGACGGTGCCCCGGGTCCGGAAGTGCTCGGACTCATAGACCTCTTTGTCGTTGAGCACCGGCTCCGCCAGGATGCCGGCCTCTTTCAGGATCTTCACCATTTGGGAGCGGGTCTTGTCCGCGGCAAAGTCTTCAATAGCCTTGTAGATCTCGATCTGAGCCGGGGCTCCGACCCTCTCTTTATGGGTCTTGTAGCGGCTGAAGAGGTCGGGCTTCTTGATGATGTCGCACAGCTCTTTGAAGTCCTTGTCGCCGAAGGCGCTGACCATGACGTAGCGGGCCTCGAACTTTTCCTGCGGGTTTTTGGCATCCGGAAAATCAGTCTTGCCGGTCATGATGATGCCGTGGACGCAGAGCTGGGTGTCCCAGTTGCCCCAGCGCTGGCGGACGATGCCGAACTTGCCATACAGAGGCGCGGTGTAGCCGCACATCCGGGTGGCCGCCTGCACCTGGGAGAACTCGATCATGGTGCCCAGGCCGGTCTTGAGCCGGTAGTTCAGGGCCGCCATGATGGCCACGGTGATCTGGGTGCCGGAGTACCAGTCGATACACCAGTTGGTGCACTTGGTGGCGTGGCCGCCGAAGTCCTCGTGGGTCCCGGTGATGCTGGCCAGCCCCGCGTGGGCCTGGCCCAGGATGTCGTAGGAGCCCCCGAAGATCTTGGGACCATAGCCGAAGCCGCCGCCCCACACGTAGATGAACCGGGGGTTCATCTCCGCGACGGTGCGGTAGCCCTGTTTCCAGCGGTCGAAGGTGCCGTGGCGGTAGCACTCGGTGAGCCCGTCGGACAGCTTCACCAGGTCGTAGAAGATCCGCTTGGACTCGGGCACGTGGTAGTCCAGGGTGATGTAATATTCATTGACGTTGGCGTTCAGAAAGCCATAACCGGTGCCGGTCATGGGCCGGGTGTCGTGCAGGGGATAGAGATAAGCCTCGTTGAAGGGGGAGGTGTGGCGCATGGGGTCCCCCATCCGGGGCATCTCCACCTTGATGCACTCCGCGCCCAGCTCCGCCAGGTTGGCCACGGAGTGGGGCGTAAAGATGTACATGGTGGTGCTCATCCACCTGATGCCCTTCAAGGCCTCAGGCTTGGCGAACTCGTTGCCCACGTCGAAAGCCTTGCGGCAGTAGTCCTCGAAGGGCATCTTCATCTCATCGAGTTCTTCCTTGCTCTTAGGACCGGGGAGTTCGTCGAAATCGCAAACCTTCATTTTTTTGAGTTCTTGTTCGTCCATTTACATTACCCCCTTTGCCTTGAGTTCCCTGATTTTCAAGGGGCCCATACCCAGGAATTTCTTATAGACTTCGCCGTTATCGAAGCCCAGGGGCCGGCCTAAATCCTTGACCCGGGCCGGGGTGCGGTGCTGGAAGGCGGCGCAGGATTCTGAATACATCACGGTGCCGTAGAACTGGGTCTCGATGGTGTTGACCCAGGGGCGATATTTGAAGTGGGGGAATTCCGCCACCTCATCAATATACAGAACCGGGCCCGCGGCGATCTCGTACTGCATCAGCTTCTGCTCCGCTTCGATGCGGGTGATGTCCCGGAGCCACTTGGTGGTGATGGAGTAGGTCTTGATGAGACCCTGGAGCGAGTTCCGGGCGCCCATCTCTTTTAAGAGCGGGTCTTCGTGGATCAGCCGTCCGAACTCGGGGAGTTCCCGCTCGATGCACATGCCGATGCGGTACCACAGCCGGTCGGTCTGGCCGCCGATCATCATGTAGCCGTCTTTGCAGGGGTTCCACTCGTACTGGTTGAGGTTGGGGTCCCAGGCGCCGGTTCTGGCCTTGATGGAGGCGTTGAAGCCGTACCAGCCGATATCGAAGTCCAGGATGTCCATGAGGGCTTCGGCCGCGGTGACCTCGATGAACTGCCCTTCGCCGCTTACCCCATCCCGCCAGAAGAGGGCGGCCAGGATATTGACCGCGGCCTGCTCGCCGCAGACGTAGGAGGGCAGCCAGGCGCCGGAGCGCATGACGTCGCCGCCCTTGCCGCCCCGGGGGCACTGGTCCGGCGGGAAGCCGGTGTTGTGGATCCAGGAATCGGCCGCGGCGGAGAAGGGATCCAGGGTCCACTGGCCGTGCTTGGAGACCGCATCCTTCCCGGGACCCCATTGGCCCCGCTCCCCCACCCAGGCGTAAATCAGCCGGGGGTTGAGCTTGGACAATTGCCGGTAGCCGATCCCCAAGGAGTCCATGTAGCCCGGGGGCCAGGCATCGATGATGACGTCCATTACCGTGGCCATACTCTTGTAAATTTCCTGGCCTTCGGCAGTATCCAGGTTCAGGGTGACGGACTTGGCGTTCCGGAATTCATGGAGGAAGTCCAGGCCGCAGGGCTCGCCGGTGACGTTGTCCTTCAGCATGTACTCTTCCCGGCCGAAGGGGGTGAGCTGCCGCAGGGGGTCGCCGCCGGGCGGCTCAACATGAACCACTTCGGCGCCCTGTTCGCCCAGCAGGCTGGCGGCAAACAATCTGCTTATCTGCCAGATGCCGTTGCACATCACCCGAAGGCCCTGGAGGGCTTCCGGTTTATCAAAAACATAATCCAACCGCAGGTTGTCTTCCAGGAATTTGCCGAATTCCTGGGCCTTGCGCTTGGCATAGATGTTATCCATCACCCACTCGGGCGTCGGCGGTGGAGTTACCGGCCAGGGCCGGACCTCCGGCCCCATCAGGGGCAGGGTGTCGGACCGGCTGTTAATTTCAATGTCTCGCTTTTCTTTCGCCATGTTGACCTCCACTGGTAGGCTCATTGGACTTAAAAAGCTTCAATGCCCAAAAACACTTCCCTGTTTTTTCCTTTTTTCTTTATAACCTGTCCCCATAATCTGAAAGCCTTGCGCCTTTTCAGGCGCTCCAAGACGAGCCTTCATTTCGTCGTCTTGAGGAATGGGAAATGGCTGAACAGGTTATCTCCAGGCGCCTCACCCCCTTTCCGCTTGATGGTCGATGGTAACAAAAGAAGATGACAGATACCACTAAATTAACTTGCAGAATTGGGACACCCCAAAAGGCCATTTTCAGACCAAACTTAATTTATTATTACAATAATCTTGCCAAACGTGGAAAAAGCCGCCAATTCAAGACTTTCGTCTTTTAGGTGAATCAATAAATGTATTAAATTGGACTGTATTTAGACATTTATTATAAATATCAATTAATTATTAGTGTCCAGGAAATGACCCCCCAATTTTTCCAAATCATAACGATGGATTTTGCTGTAGAGAGTGCTCCGGCTCACTTGCAAACGCCGGGCTGCTTCATGTTTATTCCAGTTGGCCTCCCTCAGGACGCGCAGGATGAGAGTGCGCTCATTTTCGGCCAGGGAGGTCATGGCGACGCTGGACGATTCCTTGAGGAAGCGGGGCAAATGCCTTTTCTTAATGATCTCCCCCTGGGACAGGATTACCGCATGGCTGATGCTGTTCTCCAACTGCCGCACATTGCCCGGCCAATCATAATCCATCAAGGCTTCCATGGCGTCCACCCCAAAACCGGTGATGTGCTTCCCTTCCTTTAAATTGTATCTTTTCAAAAAATGCATGGCCAACAGAGGGATATCCTCTTTTTTTTCTTTGAGGGTGGGCAGATGGATGGAGATGACATTCAGCCGGTAGTAGAGGTCATCCCGGAATTGGCCGGCATCCACCGCCCGGCGCAGGTCCCGATTGGTGGCGGCAATTACCCGCACATCAACGCTGACGGTTTTTTCACCACCCACCCTTTCCAAGCAATGGTCCTGGAGGAAGCGGAGGAGCAAGACCTGGGTGGCCGGGGAAATTTCGCCGATTTCGTCCAGGAACAGAGTGCCGCCATGGGCCCTCTCTATCCGGCCTTTACGCTGGCGGATGGCGCCGGTAAAAGCACCCCGTTCATGGCCGAAGAGTTCGCTTTCCAACAGGGTGGGGGAATAGGCGGAGCAATTGGCCACCACAAAGGGGCCTCGACCGCGGTGACTCAGCCTATGGACGGCCAGGGCCACTAATTCTTTTCCCGTCCCATTGTCGCCGGTTATCAAGACCGTGGCGTCAGAGCCGGACACCAAACCGATAAGCTCATAAACTTCGTGCATCTGCTTGCTCTTGCCGATGAGGCCCGCAAAAGAGCTTTTCTCTATTCTGGGTTGGTCCTCCTGGGCTCCTTTATGCTCATTAATGACCAGGTGCCGGATGTAACCGGCGATCTGAGAAAACAGGGTGTGCAGGAATTGCATATCTTCCCGGAAATGCTGCTGGGCGGTCTGCGATCCCAGGATGAAATACCCCAAGCTTTGTTGGGGGGTGAGGATGGGCAGCCCAAACCAACTGGGGTAACGATTCAACGCCTTGATGAGAAAACCCGGGAGGCGGGAACCATCTTGGCAGGTGACAATTTGGGAATCTTTGTTGTTTCTGAGAAACCGGAGAAATTCATCCCAGTCTCCCTTCTTTTCGAGACTCTGAATCAGGCTCTGCACAGGTTCGGCAATTTCCGGACTGTATTCATTGAGGGTGGCCAGCTGGCCGCCGGTGGCATCCAACACCAGAAAAATTGAATCCGCATCAGGAAAAATCCGGTCAATAATTTCCTGAAGAGACTCCAGCAATTCCTTCAAGGAATTTTTATTGCTAATCTGCTTGGATACTTCAAACAAGGTATCCATCTGGTGCTGCATCTTTTGCAGCTCCCGGGACCGAACCGCCAGGGTTTCTTCCACCTTCCGTTTTTCGGTAATGTCACGTTCCAGGCGAATGACCAAATCCACCTCTCCCAGTTGATCAAAAACCGGATACGCGGAGATCTGGAACATGCGCTCCTGGCCCTGGGAATCCGGGTACATCCGGCCGAGCTGCACAAACTCCCTGGTTTTCGCCACTTTACGGACGGGGCAGGGAGCCTCATTTTCATCGCAGGGATCTGACCGGCCCAGCATGATCTCGTAACAATGTTTCCCCACCACCGCCGCGGCTTCCAGTCCCACCCTGGACAGGAAGGCACTGTTGGTCTGGACAATTCTCATGGTTCGACGGTCAATCACCAGGAGGCTGTCCATGATACCATTGACAATTTTCTCCTCAAATTCTTTGGCTGCCCGTAAGTTGGCCTCAGCCAATTTCAGGTGCGTCATATCAGTAATAATGCCCACCGAGTTGAGCACCCCACCGTTGACTTTCATGGGGGTGAGGGATACCAGGCCGAAAAGCTGGGAGCCGTCATTTTTACGCAGAATTAACTCGTGATTTTTGGCCCGCTCTCCTCCCGAATTGGAACTCAGGAGATTTACGTCTTCTTGGCAAATAAAGTCGGTAATAGAACGGTTGACCAGATCCTCCCCATCGTAACCCAGCATTTTGGCCAGAAACTCGTTGGCAAAATCCAGCCGACCGGAAGCATCCACCATAAAGATGCCGTCTCGAACATTTTCCACCAGGGTGCGGTAGCGTTGGTCCGACACCTGAACCTGACTTTCGAGAGCCCTGGCTTCCGTGAGATCCCGGCCGTGTTCAATGGCCACGATAATTTGCCCGCGACTGTCCCTAACCGGATAACTCTGAATCTTAAAGAGCCGCTGTCTGCCGTCGGGGAGAGGGATGATTTTCTCCCGCACCTGGTTTTTCCCGGTGCGAAAGACTTCTTGAATATGGCAGGGTTGACAAATTTCCCGACGATTATGGAAGACCTCATAACAATGCCGCCCTTTGGCGGCCTTTTCCGGGAGCTCATACAGGTTGATCAGCGCCTGGTTGACCATTATTAATCTAAAATCTTGGTCATAGATTGCCAGGGGATCGGTAATGCCATCAAATATTCCTAAAATGAATTTATCAATGATTTTAAGCATTCACCAATCTTTTTGTCTTGTTTTTGAACATTATGGGTCGTAAAAAATACTAGGAAGGCTATCCTACTTTAATTTCTCAAAAATTTTCAAGAAAAAAATGAGGCGTACCAGCCTTAAACAAAAATAATTTCAGGGCCGGCGAGGCTTCCCTAGCCCCAGATCAGGAGAAAGGGTCTCCGGGGAGGGATTTTAATAGATCTACCACCTTAAGGTGAATAGATGTTCCTCATCTTCTTTGAAGGAAAGGTCACCGAGGAAGATATGCTCCACGAGGAAGGATATTGAGGCGCTGGGAACTCTTAAGAAGTGGTTGGGGGGAAGGGGCCGGGGGCCGGATAAGCCCCGGCCCCCCGGAGAAGATGATTACCATCGGGCGTCAAAGAGGTTGGTAATGTTGTAGAGGAGCCCGCTTTCCGGCTTTTTATCACCTTCGGCCAGTTCTTTCTGACAATTGCCGATATATTCCTTTACTTTTGCCTGTTTGGGGAATTCCGGATATTCCTGGGTCACCACCTGGAAGCGATCCAAGGCTGCTTTATAGCGTTTGGTTTTAAAGTAGAATTCCCCTACATAAAATTCATGTTCCGCCAGGTCCCGGCGGCAATGGGCCATATATTTTTCGGCATTGGGGATGTATTCGCATTGGGGGTATTTCTTCTTCAGGCGGCGAAATTCCTCCAGGGCTTTAAAGGTATAGGTCTGGTCCCGGTCGATGGTGGAGCGTTGACGGTAGTAGCATAATCCCTGGCGGTAGACGACATAGGGGACGCCTTTGTTGGTGGGATGCAGTTTTTCGAATTCCTTATAAGCCTGCAGGGCCTCGTCGTATTTCTTCTTGTAAAAATAGGAGTCCGCCAACTTGATCTGCGCCAGCATGGCCTGGTCGCTATACGGATAACGGTCCCGGACCTTTTCGAAGGTCTCGATGGCATCGTCATAGTTTTTCTTTTTCAACTGCTTGATGCCTTCCTCGGCCATGACATCGGGTGGCTTGTCCGGCTTCTTTTTACTAAACCAACCCTTTACGGTGCTGCAGCCGCCAAGGGTGGCGGCCAGGGCCAGAATCAGCAAGAACTGGATGCCTTTTTTCATGATCATAAGCCTTACCTCGGATGATGTTCCGCCAGATATTCTCCCGCGGCAAACGCGGCCGTGGCGCCGTCCCCCACCGCGGTGGCGATCTGCCGTAGGAGTTTGCTGCGCACGTCCCCGGCGGCAAAGATGCCGGGTATGGACGTGGCCATCTGGGCGTTGGTGGAGATGAAACCCCATTCGTCCACCGGCAGGCTGCCTTTGAGCCAGGCGCTGTTGGGGACGATGCCCACAAAGATGAAGACCCCGGCCACCGGCAGGGAGGATTCTTTCCCGGTCTTCACGTTTTTCAGTTGCAAAGTCTCCACCGCCTGGTTTCCCTGGATTTCCTGCACCACCGTATCCCAGTGGATCTGCACTTTTCCCTGGGCCAAGACCTGCTCCTGGAGGAATTTTTCCCCCCGGAAGGCGTCCCGCCGATGGATCAGATGGATCTTGTCGGCGAAGCGGCAGAGAAACAAGGTATCGGTGAGTGCGGTGTCGCCGCCGCCCACCACCGCGATGGTTTGGCCCCGGTAGAGGGCGCCGTCGCAGGTGGCGCAATAGCTGACCCCTTTGCCGGTGAGAGCCTCTTCCCCCGGGACTCCCAGGTTCCTGTAACGGGCGCCGCTGGCGATGATCACCGCGCCCGCTTTCAGCTCCTCCCCCTCCAGCCGCAATAGATGATGGTCGGGCCCGACTTTAAGGTCCAGGACTTCCCCGTTGCGGAACTCCAGCCCGAAGCGCTCGGCCTGCTTCCGCATCCGGTCGCTCAGCTCGAACCCGGAGATCCCCTCGGGGAAACCGGGGTAATTCTCCACCAGGTCGGTGGTCATGACCTGGCCGCCGTGGATGAGTTTTTCCAGAAGCAGGGTTTTCAGCCGGGCGCGGCCGGCGTAGAGGCCGGCGGTGAGGCCGGCGGGGCCGGCCCCGACGATGATGATGTCATAATCCCACGCAGACATGCCGGTCCCGGGGATTACAGGGCTTTTTTCAGGGCATTCTCGATCAGGGAACGGGAGACCGCGCCGGTGATCTGCTCCAGCACTTGCCCTCCTTTGAAAATGATCAATGTGGGGATGGCCCGGATACCATATTTGGCAGGGGTTTTAGCATTTTCATCCACATTCATCTTGGCCACTTTCACCTTGCCTTGATAGTCCCGGGCCAGTTCTTCCACCACCGGGGCAATTGCCCGGCAAGGGCCGCACCAAGCCGCCCAGAAATCAACCATCGCGGGCATATCGGACTTCAGGATTTCCTCTTCAAAAGTGGCGTCACTAACCTGGAGAGGTTCGGGACCGGACATCATTCCCTCCTAAGTTTAAATGGGCGCTACAGGTTTAGTATTATTAACCATTTCTCCAATTCTTGTCAATCACTTTTACTCAAAGGGCGATTCGGGCATCCAGGCCCAGGCCCCGCCTTTTCTCTTCCACGTGGCGGATAATCAAGGCCGCGGCCTTGGCCGGGTCCGGCTCCACCGCGAATTTGGCCCCCAGGTGCGCCTCCAGGCCGTTGAGCAGCAAATCCGTCACCGCGGCGCTCCCCAGGACCGGGGGTGTGACCCCCAAAACCGTGAAGATGCCGCTGGCCACCGCGTAACAGGCGATGGCCGCGGCCTTCTCCGAATACCACTCCGGCGCGGCCGCGGCCACCGGCAACTGATCCAGGTCCACCCCCAAAGCCCCGGCCAGGACCGCGCAAAGGTGGATGATGCGGGTGTTGTCCACACAGGAGCCCATATGCAGGACGGGGGGAATCCCTAAAGCCCGGCATACGGCCCTCAGCCCCGGCCCAGCCAATTCCGCGGCCTGGGGCTCCTTGAGGCCCGCCTTGGCGTTGGCCACCGCGGTGCAGCCGGTGTCCAGGACCAGGATGTCCGCGGCTATGAGGGCCCGAGTCAAATTGACATGACCATAGTCCTGGGTAATCTTGGGATTGTTGCACCCCACCACCCCCACCGCTCCCCGGATCTGCCCGGTTTTGACCGCGCCCAGCAAGGGCAAAGGCGTGCCCCCCAGGGCGGCGACGATGGCCTCGATGGAAAAACCCGCGACCTGGGCCCGGGGCGCGTCCGGGATGGAGACCCGCTTGGGGTCCCGGCGGGCGAAGTTCTCCACCGCCTGGGAGACCAGCTCCCGGCCCAGGGCCGCGCCGTTCTCCGGGGTGAAGGACAGGTGCCTGGCCTTGGGAAACTTGGCCTTGTCGTAGGTGGTGAAAAAGAGGGTATGGTAGCAGGAGGCCAGGTCCCCCAGGGAGGGCATGATGCACTGGTAGTCCACCACCAGGGCCTCCACCGCGCCGGTGACCAGGGCCAGTTCCTGGACCAGGTGGTTCCCGGCCATGGGGATGCCCCGCCGCATCAGCACTTCGTTCCCGGTGCAGCAGAGGCCCGCCAGGTTGATGCCCCGGGCCCCCAATGCTTTGGCTTTGGCGAGCAACTCCGGGTCCTGGGCGGCCCGGACCACCATCTCCGAGACCAGGGGGCTGTGGCCGTGGAGAATGATGTTCACCTGGTCCTCTTTCAACACCCCGATGTTGACCTGGGAGTTGACGGGCTGGGGCGTGCCGAAGAGGATGTCGGAGACCTCGGTGGCGATCATGGAGCCGCCCCAGCCGTCCGCCAGGGCCGCCCGGAGGGCCTGGAGGAGAAGGTTCACCGCATCGTTGTCCACCCCCATGTGGGTGCGGTGTAGCATTTCCGTGATCTCCCAATCGATGCCCCGGGGCGTGATCCCCAGCTTTTCCCATTTCTCCAGGCGGGAGGCGGGCAGGCGCTTGGTAAACTGAAGATAGCCCTTCCTGATGCCGTATTCCTCCATCAGGGCCAGGGCCAGTTCTCGGGCTTGGGCCTCCGGCGGCAGGTCCGGGGCCACCCCGAATTCCCCGGCCACCCGGGAGAGCTTCTCCAGGTCGGTGAGCTTATAGCCCGGAGCCTTGCCTTCGGCCACGGCTAAGAGCGTCTCCACCAGGTCCCGGCCGTGGTCGGAGTGGGAGGCCGCGCCCGCGGCCACCATGCGGGCGAAATTCCGGGCCACCATGATGTCCGCGTCCGCGCCGCACACCCCCCGTTGGGGGCCTTCGCCAAAGGGGTCGATGCGGCAGGGCCCCATGACGCAGATGCGGCAAGAGAGCCCCAGGTCGCAAAAGCCGCACTGGGGCTGCTGCGCGGCGAAACGGTCCCATACGGTTTCCAGCCCTTCCTGGCGGGCCTTTTCCTTCAGGGCCAGGGTGTCGGGTTGGATGGAAATGTTTGCTTTCTGGGTATCTTGGGGGTCCATCTCTAATTCTCCTCTTCATAAATACTGCCCAAATAAAAATAACAAATAACCGTAGGGCGGGCGTCTCGCCCGCCACTCATGGAACCCAAGAGACGGTGGCGGGCGAGGACGCCCGCCCTACGGGTTTAAATCCTCTTTAATCCATATCCAAGGATATTCTCCCACGCCAGGCCATGTTTTCAAAGGATTGTTGATGATATACTGGGCCTTGTCCAAAAATTCCTTCTCGTCCCTGACAATGCGATCAAAATAATCCTCTTGCCAGATTGGGGCTTTTCTGCCTCTATCCTGGCTGAACTTATGGGCAGTGAAAGACTTCCAGGAGTGGACGAGGTCCTGTAGGCGATACTTTTCCAAAGGCTTCAGCAGGACATGCACATGATTGTGCATGACTACGCAGGCATTAAAGTTCATACCTGTGATTGTCAAAGTGCTTGAGGGCCGACATTATTATCCCGCGTTCGTCGGTGGTCAGTTCGGTTTGGGGTGGCGTTAAACGCCAGGTGACAAAATACACGGAGCCCGCCAGCCGCCAATGGGGCATCCTTCTTCGATAAATGACCAGCTCTTCTTCTGGTGGCTCGGTCATATTCTTACCCGTAGGGCGGGCGTCCCGCCCGCCAACCAGGGCGTCTTTTTGATCCCCAGGAGTGGCGGGCGAGACGCCCGCCCTACCATTTTTTTGATATTTTAGAATTTTGATTGATCCCCACCATACTACAACTTTGCCCACAAAAAAAGCCCGGTCCGCAAGGACCAGGCTGTAGTTTTCTAAGAAAGTTCTGAGATGGTGCGCGGGGCGCACCCGACGATATTTTCGGGCCTGGGGAGGTTAATCCACCTTGGGCCGGGGCAGCAGCTTGGCGGCCTCCAGGATTTCCGGGACCTTTTCCTCCCATTCGATGGCCATCAGGTGGATGCCGGAGATGCCTTTCATGGCCAGGCACTCGTGGATCTGTTCCACCGCGATCTTGATGCCTTCCGCGGCTGCTTTCTCCTTGGGAACGCCTTTAAGACGGGTGATGTAAGAATCGGGGACATCCAGGCCGGGGACGAATTTCTTCATGTAATTGGCCATACCCACGGATTTTAGCGGGGTGATGCCGGCCATGATATAGCACTTCTCCGTGAGGCCCATGTCGTTGGCCATTTCCATGAAGTTCCGGAATCTCTCCATGTTGTAGATGCACTGGGTCTGGATGAACTGGGCCCCGGCGGCGATCTTTTTACCCATGCGGATGACCCGGAATTCCGCGGGGTCGGCAAAGGGGTTGGCGGCCGCGCCCAGAAACATGGGGGGCCGGCCCTGGACCTCGGTGCCGCTCACCATCTTGCCATCGTCCCGCATGGTCTTCACCGAGTGGAGCAGCATGATGGAGTCCATGTCGTGGACGTTTTTGGCCTGGGGGTGGTCGCCGAAGGACTGGTGGTCGCCGGTGAGGCAGAGCAGGTTCTTGATCCCCATGGCGGAAGCACCCAGGACGTTACTCTGGAGGGCGATGCGGTTCATGTCCCGGGTGACCATCTGCATCACCGGCTCCAGGCCCATTTCCAGGAGGATTTTGGCCGCGGCCATGGAACAGAAACGCACCACCGCGGTCTGGTTGTCGGTGACGTTCACCGCGTCGACGACGTCTTTCAAATAGTTCGCCTTGTGCCGAAAATGCTCGGCGTCGGCGCCCCGAGGCGGACCGCATTCCCCGGTGACTGCCTTCTGGCCGCTCTTGAAGATCTTTTCCAGTTTGCTTCCCGCGGTATATTCGGCGGTCATTGTTTCAACTCCTCCCGTATGGTTGTGCGTAGCCCGCCGTCTCTGCTGGTGGACCAGTTTTTATACAACTTGACTTCCTGGAGATTATGGAGCTGCCCCAGGTTTTTCAGGCGGTCGTAGATGAGCTGCCAGATGCAGGGGATGGAGCCCTTGCCCACTTCGCAGATGCCTTCGGAAGAGCCGCCGCAGGGGCCGTTCAGCAACTGTTTGGCGCAGCGGGTGATGGGGCAGAGCCCCCCGAAATCGCCGATGATGCAATTGCCGCAGGCCTGGCAAAATTCCTTCCAGACCCCGTGTTCCGTAGCGCCGCCGATGGACATGGTGTTCAGCCCCGGAAAGACCGGGACATAGTGATAACGGGCAGCCACGTACTGGGGGCCGACGCTGCAGGCAATGGAGACCACGGCCTCGGCGTCCTTCACCAAATCGTCCAGGGGCTCAATGTATTCCGGATCGCACTGCCGCTCGCAGGTGTACTCCAGGGTTTCCAGCTCGTTGCCGGCAGCCTTGCGGGCGATGCGCAGCTCCGAGGCCAGGATGGCCACTTCCTTTTCACCACCGGCGTTGCAGACGGTGACGCAGCCTTTGCAGCCAGCCACCACTACCTTCTTGAAATCCTTAATCATTTCCAGGACTTCCGCTATTGGTTTTGTTTCCCCGATGACCATTAAAGCTCCTCCTCTCCCGAAAATCCCAAGCAGATGAAAGATTGTTCCAGAGCCCCGCCGCAGTTCTTTGCGCTTTGGTGCGGCGTGGGAGAGCCCCGCGGCCGGCACTAAAAGCTCACAGGTGGGAAGGCTGGGGATATGATACTACCCCCGGAGAAGCCGGAAAACTAGGCCACCCGGGAGAGATATTGTACATCTGTTCACAAGTCTACTGCCAAAAAAAAATGATGTCAAATAAAAATCCGGAAGAAAATTTGGCTACTCTTGCTTCCGCGTAAAAATATTTGTTGACAAAATATGGTGCCCTCGTTTAAATGGTGGACTATGTGAAAAAAAGTATGAGCCCTGGCGCAAGCTCACCCAGAGGCGAGCCCCGCAAGGCTTAACTTTGCGAACAACCCGGCCGAGGCGATATGCCGGGAATTAGTTAGTAATTACAAAACCATAAGGAGGCGTGGTTTATGGCGAAGTATGATCCGGTAAAACAGAAAGACTGGCAGATTGCCGAAATTGCCGAAGCGGAGATGATTCCTTTTGACAAGATGTGCGATAAGCTGGAAATCCCCAAAGATGAGCGCATCCCTCACGGCCAGAAGATCGGGCGCGTTGACTACATGAAGTGCCTGCAGCGCCTGAAGAAGAAACCTGACGGCTACTACATCGAGGTCACCGCCATCACCCCTACTCCCCTGGGGGAAGGCAAATCCACCACCTCCATGGGCCTCATTGAGGGCCTGGGCAAACGGAAGGTCAACGTGGGCGGCTGCATCCGCCAGCCTTCCGGCGGCCCCACCATGAACGTCAAGGGCACCGCGGCGGGCGGCGGCATCTCGTTGCTTATCCCCATGACCGAGTTCTCCCTGGGCCTCACCGGCGACATCAACAACATCATGAACGCCCACAACCTGGCCATGGTGGCCGCCACTTCCCGGCTGCAGCACGAGTTCAACTATGACGACGCCCAGTTGGCCAAGCGGAACCTGAAGCGCCTGAACATCGATCCCAAAAACTTCGAAATGGGCTGGATCATGGACTACTGCGGCCAGGCCCTGCGCCACATCATCATCGGCATGGGCGGCAAGATGGACGGCTTCATGATGAAGTCCTCCTTCGGTATTGCGGTGTCCTCGGAAGTCATGGCCATCCTGAGCGTATTTACTTCTCTGGAAGACCTGCGCACCCGGCTGAACAACATGGTGGTGGCCTACGACAAGAAGGGCAACCCCGTCACCACCGGCGACCTGGAAGTGGGCAACGCCATGACCGCCTGGATGCTGCCCTCCATCAACCCCACCCTGATGCAGACCGTGGAGAAGCAGCCCTGCTTCGTGCACGCCGGCCCCTTCGCCAACATCGCGGTGGGCCAGTCCTCCATCGTCGCCGACCAGATCGGTCTGAAACTGTTTGATTACCATATCACCGAGTCCGGCTTCGGCGCGGACATCGGCTTTGAGAAGTTCTGGAACGTGAAATGCCGCTTCAGCAAGCTCATTCCCAACGTGTCGGTCCTCACCGCCACCGTGCGCGGCCTGAAGCACCACGGGGTCAATGCCGGCGCCCTGCCCTGCCCGCCGGGCAAACCGGTCCCCAAAGAATATTTCTCGGCCTCGAAACAGACCATGAAATGGCTGGAAGAGGGAGTGGAGAATGCGGTGCACCACGTCCGCACCATCAAAAAAGCCGGCATCAACCCGGTGGTGTGCATCAACTCCTTCCATTTCGACTCCGACGAAGAGCACAAAGTGATTCGCCGGGCCTGCGAGGCGGAAGGCGCCCGGGTGGCGGTGTCCAAACACTGGCAGTTCGGCGGTGAAGGCGCCCTGGAGTTTGCCGACGCGGTCATGGATGCCTGCAAAGATAAGCCGAAGTTTAAGTTCCTCTATCCCAACGAGCTGCCCCTCCGGAAGCGCGTTGAGATGATCGCCAAGGAAGTGTACGGCGCCGACGGCGTGGACTTCGCCCCCGAAGCGGTGGCCAAGGCCAAAAAGTTTGAAGCGGATCCCAAGTACAACGAATACGCCACCATGATGGTGAAAACGCACTTGAGCCTCACCGCTGATCCCACCAAGAAAGGCACCCCCAAGGGCTGGCGGTTGCCCGTCCGGGACTTCCTGGTGTACGGCGGCGCCAAGTTCATCTGCCCGGTGTGCGGCGCCATTTCGCTGATGCCCGGCACCGGCTCCGACCCGGCTTTCCGTCGGGTGGACGTGGATGTCAAGAAAGGCACCGTGACCGGCCTGTTCTAAACTGAGACCTGACCTCCAGACCCATCCGGGTCTGGAAATCCTGCAACAAACCCTGCCGGCTTCCGGAGGCCATCTCCGGAAGCCGGTTTTTTGCCTGCAAATTTTTGGTAATCTTATCGGCAGAATAACTTTAGGTTGCCACCAGAAGAAAATTCTGGGGAAGTGGTTTTGTGATATTTCTCACTTGCTTCTTTTCTCGGGGTTGTGGTAAAAAAAATTAAGGTACTAGAGTTTTGCTGGCGGGGCTGACCCATGCTCGGCAGATGCCAATTTTTAACGAGGGGAAGACCAATGGGGCCTTTCCAACTCCACTTGTTTGGTAACTCTGAATACCCACAAAAAGAAATAACGGCAAAAAGGACTGGATCATGAGGATTAATACGCTGGACGACTTACTGGCGGTGAAAGCGGAGGGGGTAAAGCTCACTTACCCCGAGAAAATCAAAATCATGGTAGGGATGGCCACCTGCGGCATTTCCGCGGGCGCCGATAAAGTTAACCAGGCCCTGGCCAAGAAAATTGCCGAGCTGGGGGTGGACGTGGCGCTGGAAATGACCGGCTGCATCGGTTTTTGCCAGCGGGAGCCCCTGGTGGATGTGATTTATCCCAACCGAGTGCGCCTATCTTATCAGGGCATGACTCCGGCAAAGGCGGAGGCCTTGGTGGAGGCCATCAAGGAACAGCAGATCTATCCGGAGAACCTCCTGTGCCGGATTGATCAGGAGGAGTTGCTCATTGATGGGAAGTTTAAGGTTTTCGCCAATCCCCATCCGGTGGAATTGCCGGTGGAGGTGCCCAAATATGAGGAAGTGCCTTTTTTCAAAAAACAGGTGAAGATTGCTCTCAGGAATTGCGGCTACATTAATCCGGAGCGCATCGAGGAATCTATTGGCCGGGGCGGCTATCAGGCCTTGTATAAGGCCTTGAAGGAGATGACGCCGAAAGAGGTGATTGCCGTGGTCAAGGCTTCGGGGCTCCGGGGCCGGGGCGGCGGCGGCTTCCCCACCGGCCTCAAGTGGGAATTCTGCCATAATAACGCCGCGGACATGAAATACGTCATCTGTAATGCCGACGAAGGCGACCCGGGGGCTTTTATGGACCGGGGCATCCTGGAAGGCGATCCCCACGCGGTCGTGGAGGGGATGGCAATCGGCGGATATGCCGTGGGGGCCAAGGAAGGCTATGTTTACTGCCGGGCCGAATATCCCCTGGCGCTGAAACGTTTAGAGAAGGCTATTGAGCAAGCCGAAAGCCGGGGGCTGTTAGGAGATAACATTTTTGGCACGGATTTTTCCTTCCGGCTCAAAATCCGGGAGGGCGCCGGGGCCTTCGTGTGCGGCGAAGAGACTGCGCTGATCGCCTCCATTGAAGGGGCGGTAGGGGAACCACGCCAGCGTCCCCCCTTCCCGGCCCAATCCGGTCTCTGGGGAAAACCCACGATCATCAATAACGTCAAGACCTGGTCGCACGTTGCCCCCATTCTCGCCCGGGGCAGCCAGTGGTATGGCTCCTTTGGGACCGAAAAAAGCCCAGGCACCACGGTCTTTGCCCTGGTGGGCAAGGTAATTGACGCCGGACTGGTGGAAATCCCTCTGGGCACCACCCTGCGGGAAATGATCTTTGACATCGGCGGGGGCATTGCGGGCAAACAGAATTTTAAGGCAGTCCAGACCGGGGGGCCCTCCGGCGGGTGCATCCCCGCCAAATTCCTGGATACCCCGGTGGAGTATGAATCCCTGGGAGCTTTGGGGTCCATCATGGGTTCCGGCGGCATGATTGTCATGGATGAGCGGGATTGCATGGTGAACGTGGCCAAATACTTTTTGGACTTCACCATGGAGGAGTCCTGTGGCAAATGCACCCCTTGCCGGGAAGGGACCTTGCGCCTCATGGAAATGCTGGAGAAAATCACCGAAGGGCAGGGCACCCTGGAAGACATTGACAGACTGATTGAGATGTCTGAAACGATCAAGGAGTCCTCCTTGTGTGGGCTGGGGCAGACCGCCCCCAATCCGGTCCTCACCACCATCAAATACTTTCGGGAGGAGTACGAGGCCCACATTACCCAAAAGAAATGTCCAGCCAAGGTTTGCAAGGCTCTGATCACCTTTCTGGTGAACGAAGAGACATGCAACGGCTGTGGGCTCTGCCGTTTGGTGTGTCCGGTGGAAGCCATTGAGGGAGCCAAAAAAGAGCTGCACAAGATTCTCCAAGATAAATGCATCAAATGCGGGACCTGTTTCGACCGCTGCAAGTTTGACGCTATAATTGTCGAATAAACGAGGCCTACAATGGTAAAACTGACGATCAACGACAAATTGGTTGAAGTTCCTGAGGGCACCACGGTACTGCAAGCAGCCCGCCAGGTAGGAATAAAGATCCCCACACTCTGTTATTATGAGGCGATCAAGCCGTATGGCGGCTGCCGCCTCTGTCTGGTGGAAGTAACCAGCGGTGGTCGCACCATCCTTTCCGCGTCCTGCTCTTATCCCGTGGCCGAGGGGATCAAGGTGGTCACCGACGCCCCCAAGGTGCTGCGGGCGCGCCGGTTGGTTATCGATCTTTTGTGGTCCCGGAGTCCAAACCTGCCCATTCTCCGGTCCATCGCGCAGGATTTAGGGGTAAAAGAACCCAGCTTTCCGTTGGGGGATAGCGAATGTATCCTCTGTGACCTCTGCACCCGGGTTTGCTCTGAACTTGAACAGTTGGGCGTCATCGGCATGGTGGGTCGCGGGTCCAAACGTGAGGTTTTAACCCCCTTCGGGGAAGTGGCGGAAGTGTGCCAATCCTGCGGAGCCTGCGGGTTTGTGTGCCCCACGGCCTGGATCCACGAGGTGGCCAAGATTCACGCGCCGTGTACCTTGACCTGCCCGGCAGGGATCAATGTCCAGGGCTATGTGCAGTTGGTCAACCAGGGCAAGGATCAGGAAGCGGTCAAGCTCATTATGGAGCGGCTGCCGTTGCCCGGGGTGTTGGGACGCATCTGTCCGCATCCCTGTGAAGAAGAGTGCCGACGCCAGACCGTGGATGAGCCCGTGGCGATCTGCAACCTCAAGCGGTTTGTCGCCGACCAAGTGGATTGGAAAGAAATGGGGCTGCCGAAGGCGGAGGCTCGCCCGGAGAAGGTGGCCATCATCGGCTCCGGTCCGGCGGGGTTGTCCTGCGCCTACCACCTGGCCCGCAGGGGCTACTCCTCCACCATCTTTGAAGCCTTGCCGGTAACGGGGGGCATGCTGAGGGTGGGCATCCCGGACTATCGTCTCCCCAAGAACATCTTAGACCAAGAGATCGACAGCATCCTGCGCTTGGGGGTGGAGCTTAAGCTCAACACGGCCCTGGGTCGGGACTTCACTCTGGACAGCCTCCTCTCCAACGGCTATAAAGCCGTGTTTTTGGGGACGGGCTGCCACGTGGGCATGAAACTGGGGGTGCCCGGCGAGGACTCCGAAGGAGTCATGCAGGGAGTGGACTTCCTCCGGAAGCATACCCTGAAAGAGCCTTTCCAGTTGGGCAAAAACGTGGCGGTTATCGGCGGCGGCAATGTGGCCATTGATGTGGCCTGCAGCGCCTTACGGCTCGGCTCCAAAGTCACCCTCGTCTATCGGCGGACGCGAGACGAGATGCCGGCCCATCCCTGGGAGGTGGAACAGGCCATCTGCGAAGGGGTGGAAAACCTGTACCTTACGGCGCCGGTGGCCGTTAAAACCGACAACGGCAAGGTTAGGGCCCTGGAGTGCCAGCGCATGGAACTGGGCGAACCGGACGCCTCGGGTCGCCGACGCCCGGTCCCGGTGGCCGGTTCCGAATTCGAGCTGCCGGTGGACATGGTCATCCCGGCCATCGGCCAGCGAGCTGAGGCCTCGTGTTTTGAAGGCAGCGGCCTCAAGCTCACCAAGTGGGGCACCATCGAGGCGGACAAAGTTACCCATGAAACCTCCCGGCCGGGGGTCTTCGTGGCTGGGGATTTACAATCCGGACCGTGGATTGCCATTGGCGCCATTGCCGGCGGTCAGGAGGCGGCTGAGTCCATTGATATTTATCTGCGGGGAGGTGACCTGAGCGCAGGCCGGGAGCAAAAGCGGAAGCGCCATCATCGTCCCAAGTCATTCCCCATAGGGGGGGTAGTCCAGCCCCGGGCAGAGATGCCCACTTTGCCTCCCGAATATACCTGCTCCTGTTTTGACGAAATTGCCACAGGCTTTACGGCAGAAAAGGCCCGGGAGGAAGCGACCCGGTGTTTGAATTGTTATTCGGAGTGCTTGGAGGGCGTGGCCTCCGGAGTCTCGGTCTATAAGGCCCCGGAAGCGGTGGTGGCAAAGAAGCTGAAGGAGCGTAGCGCTTATGACAAACCTGCTGATGAAGCGACCGTAAGCGCCATTTTAAATAAATATCGGGATGAGCGTGGCAATATGCTGCCCGTTTTGCTGGGCATCAATCGCACCTTCAACTATTTGCCCCGGCCGGCGCTGGAGCATGTGGCAGACGAACTGCACTTGCCACTGGCGGAGATCCTGCGGGTTGCCACCTTTTACAACGCCTTTAGTCTGGTGCCCCGGGGCCTTTACATCGTCAGTGTCTGCCTGGGCACCGGCTGCTTTGTCAAAGGCTCTCCCCGGCTCTTGGAACGTTTGGAAAGGGAGTTAAAGATTAAATCCGGTCACACCACCGAGGACATGCTGTTCTCCCTGGAGCCGGTGCGGTGCATCGGCTGCTGCGCCTTGGCCCCGGCCGTCCGCATCAACGAGGACACCTATGGCCGCTTGTCCCCGGATCATATTCCCAAGATCTTGAAGCTTTATACCGAGCAACCTGCCGGTTAGGGGACGGTAAAGATTCACCACAAAGACACAAAGGACACAAAGAAATAAAAAAGAAGGGTGCGCAGAGCGCACCCTTCTTTTTTATGGGGGAGAGGGCCAGGTCTAGCAGGGCGGGCGGGGACGCCCG
>Ga0299912_10000335_pt1 | contig 42600 bp, 38 predicted proteins | sample RVTome_2_FD_207667 | JGI IMG/M metagenome (GOLD analysis project Ga0299912, IMG submission 207667) | Soil microbial communities from uranium-contaminated site in the Upper Colorado River Basin, Wyoming, United States - RVT95D214 (version 2) ... | reverse complement strand
TACAACTCAATCTTTTCAGGACTTGTGCCTTGCAGGAACTCTTCCAACCGCCAGAGAATATAGCTGCTAATATACTTAATTCTAAACAGTTAACCTTAGCCCTGGCTTAGCCGGACAGAAATGATAATTTATTGAAGAAACATTTGACAATAATCATTAAAGCGTGCTTAATATGGAACCCCAGATATAGCCAAACCCGCCACAAGGCGGTGACGGAAAGCCACGGGTCTTTAAGAGATAGCCGGGTTGCCTGGAGGAAGGCGGCTCGGTTTTTTTGTGTTATCTGATTTTAATAAAATGAAGGAGGTGATGTATTGGGCCCGGATTGCAGCAGTTACGTGTTTGTACTTTATCAGACATAAACATCATCAGAATCCATTTTCATGAGGGGGTCAGTATGAAAAACTCAATAGTTCGTCGCACACCCACATCCACACTCATGTGTTTATTTCTTCTCATGCTCATGTTGTCGATCATTCCCAGGCCTGCTGGAGCCACGCCTTACACATACACTTACACTGGCTGGGTCAATGGGGGTGGGGGGCGAGAAGGTGAGCCAGATGTCCCTTGGAGTGATGTTTCTTTGTCCATCCAATTCACGTATGATGGGCCTCTGCCGGTCGGCCAGGACCTGGCAGCGGCGGTTCCGTTCACGATGACCAGCGGGGCAGTGACGTTGACGTCAGGATTGCCGGGACTGTCGGGGAGACGACTTTTGTTCTATGCATTATCTGCCGACGGAGCTCCATCGCAGTTTGAGATCGCGATCAAAGAGGACTTTACCGACAATGCTCCAGCGTACACGATGGTTAGCACGACGGTGGATCAGGGGACGGGCGGGCCGTTGGACAGCTTGACGCGGATGTATTACTTTGATGGAGGAGTTGAGCTTGCGTATCGGTGGGGAAAGGAGGGGGTGTGGGCGCAGAGTGCGGTACCGTTGCCCGCCACCGTGCTGCTCCTCGGATCTGGCCTCATTCCGCTGGCGTGGGCCCGTCGGAAAAAACGATTGGGGAAATAACCGCGCCGCCCGCGGCACCTACTAATCGGATGCGGCCTCTTGGGCTGGAGGAGGCTTAAAAAGGGGTAACCATACTTAACCCATAGGACAAATCAAGGCGGGGTCCGATGTGGCCCTGCCTTTTTTTACGCCCGTTTTACCCTGCAATATACCTTGCCAAACTCGAAGCTTATCGCCGAGTCCTGGAAAATTATCGATATAGTCTCCATATCGTCAGGAAGAATTAAATTCCGGCTAGATTTTCCTTAACCGGCATCCTCCCTTTCCATTATACTCACCCCAGCAAACCTGAAGAGTTTCCGTCGCCGCAAGGACCCACTTGAGTAAACAGGACACACCGTCATTCTGGGGGCAGACGAGAGGCCTGACCTGGCCTTTCTGGGTGGCCAACATCATGGAGATGATCGAACGCCTCGCTTATTACGGCGTGCGGGTGGTCATCCCCATCTATATCGCCCAGGCTGACGAGATCGGCGGCCTGCACTTTTCCCAGAGCGACAAGGGGTTCATCTTCCTGTGGTGGGCCCTGACGCAGTCGATTCTGCCGGTGCTCACCGGCGGCTTCGCCGACCGCTACGGGTATAAGAGGCAGATCGTGGTGGCCATCATCCTCAAAGTGTCGGGCTACCTGATGATGGCCACCCAGCGCACCTTTTGGCCGTTTTTCGCCGGCTGCCTGCTCCTGGCCGCGGGCACCGCGGTCTTCAAGCCGCCCATTCAGGGCACCTTTGTCAAGACCCTCACGGATAAGACCTCCGGGGTGGGCTGGGGTTTTTTCTACATGGTGATCAACATCGGCGCCTTCCTGGGCCCGCCCCTGGCCCATTTTCTCTACGGCTACTCCTGGCCCATGGTCTTTTACGGCTGCGCCCTTCTGGTCAATCTGAACCTGTTGTGGCTTTTCACTTACCGGGAAGTGGATTCAGGGGCCGATAGGTCCACCGGGGTCTGGGAGGTGGCGGTGGCCACGGTCCGGGAAATCCTCAACCCCCGGCTTCTCATCTTTATTCTCATTATTTCCGTATTCTGGGGGGTGTTCGAGCAGCTCTGGGACATGCTGCCCAATTTCATCGTGGACTGGACCGACAGTAACTCCCTGGCCCGGCACCTGCCGGAGTTCATGCTCTCCCGGAATCTCTCCCGGGGTCCCCAGATCGCCCAGGAGTGGGTGATCAACCTCAACCCTTTTCTCATAGTTCTCATGGTCGCCCCGCTATCCTGGTATTTCAACCGGGTGATGCGCCGGCTGACCTCCATCTTTTTCGGCTTTATCTTTGTTAGTCTGGGGATTTATGTGGTGGGTTCGAGCATGTCCATTTACGTCCTCCTGGCCGGCATCGTCTGCTTCACCGCGGGGGAAATGCTGTGTTCCCCCAAGATGAGGGAGTACCTGGCCGTGATTGCGCCTCCGGACAAAAAGGCGCTGTACATGGGCTACGCCAGTATCCCCTATGCCTTCGGTTGGGGCTACGGCTCTTTTCTGGGGGGGCAGCTCTATGAACGGGCCGGGGAAAAGGCCAATTTGGCCCTGCGGTACATGTCAGAAGTGCTCAAGGTGCATGACCTCCCACACCGTTCCCAGGCCTTTGCCCGGTTGACGGAGATACTGGGCCAGACTCCGGCGGAGGTGACCCGGCTTTTGTGGGATAAGTACGATCCCAGCTGGGTCTGGACGCCCTTTGCCATCGCCGGGATTCTGGCCGCCGTGGCCATGTATATCTTCATCCACTTTGCCAGGCGGTGGCAGGATGTGAACGCCTGACCGGCCGGGCCCCGGGGGAGCCGAAGGGGTATTTTCCCTGACTAATTATACCCTTAACAAAAGCCGATATTTTTTTTAGCTGAGATTATCCGGAGGGCTTGACCGCGTTAAGGAAAAATGATTTTATGCTGGAGGTCTCGGAGGAGTGGGGGGAGGACCATCCAGGGCTGCAATTGGGCATTCCTTTGGGCATTCTTTCTGACCGGCTTTAATTAAGGCAGGCTCCTAACAGGTCCGCATCGCCAGCCCCCCAGTTTGCCCTCTATTCCATCCAAGGAGCAGTTCGTGAGGCACCCGTATTTTCCCTGGTTTATCCTGAGATTTGCCCTTTTGCCGGCCACCGTTTTTGCCTTGGCCCTCGCCCTGGCAGTCGGTGCAAACGACAGTCGCGGCGCTTTGGAGAGGGCCGAATCCGCACCTAAGGAAACCGTTGCCCCTGCGGCCCCGGCAATACCGCCGCCGGCGCCCTCGGCAACCAAGCCCGTGGCTGCCACCGTGCTGCCGGTGGCCATGCAAAAGGCGCCACCCCCTGAAATTACGGCTCCCAAGGTCAAGTACCTCACCGGCGAGGACCCCGAGTTTGCGAAACGGTGCGGCTGGCCGGTGAAACTCCCGCCGCCGCTGCCTGGTTCCATCTTGCCCCAGAAGCGGATCGTCGCCTACTACGGCAACCCGCTTTCCAAGCGGATGGGGGCCCTGGGGGAGCACCCCAAGGACGAAATGTTGCGGCGGCTTAAGGGGGAAGTGGCCAAATGGGAGCAGGCGGAACCGTCGTTGCCGGTACAGCCCGCCCTGCACCTGATCGCGGTGGTGGCCCAGGGGGAGAAAGGTAAGGCCGGCAAGTACCGGATGGTCATGCCGGATAAGGTCGTCAACGAGGTTTACGGCTGGGCCAAAGAGGCCAAGGCCCTGCTGTTCATCGACATCCAGACCGGCCATGACGACATCCGCACCATCCTGCCCCGCTTCGAGTGGCTGCTGAAGAATCCGGACGTGCACCTGGGGATCGACCCGGAGTTCAACATGATCAAGAGCGGCAAGAAACCGGGGACCAAGATCGGCACCTATGACGCCTCGGACATCAACTATGCCTCCGGCTTCCTCCAGGACCTGGTGAAAAAGTATCATCTCCCGCCCAAGGTGTTCATAGTGCACCGTTTCACCCGCAACATGGTCACCAATGCCAAAAGCATCGTGGTCCGCCCCGAAGTGCAGATCGTCATGCACATGGACGGCTGGGGCCCCCCCTGGCTGAAGCGGGATTCCTACAAGGATTACATCGTGAAGGAGCCGGTGCAGTTTACCGGCTTCAAGCTCTTCTACCACAACGACACCAAGAAAGGCGACCCGCTGCTGACGGCCCAGGAACTGCTGAAGCTGCACCCGAAACCGATTTACATCCAGTACCAGTAATACCGATTCGCCGGCAATTAAGGATATTTTCCCCTAGGGGCGGATCTGATATTCGCCCTGACTTTTTGGGCGAACACGAGGTTCGTCCCTAGGTTTCAATACCTTGGGGAGGCGAATCGGTAAGAGCCTAATTGTGGTGCTGGTAGGACGGCAAGGAAGATGTTTCCATAAGCTGCGCCTGATGATAAGCCCGGAGGACCTCACGCTCATAGGCGGCGTTGCAGCTGGCATTATAGACTCTTAAAACTCTCCTGATATTGCCGTGGTATTTCTCCATCAGCCGGGCCAAGACCGCGGCCCCGCCCATGATGTTTTCCCGGGGATCGTGGGGGTCCACCCCATATTTTTTGGCGGTGTCCCGGTGCAATTGCATCAGGCCGAAGCATCTCCCCGACTTGGCTTCAGGGTCATACCTCGATTCTATGGCGCAGACCGCCTGGATGAGATACGGTGAGATTTCGTAGCGTCGGGCTGCTTCCTTGATGTAGTTCCAGTACTCCTGCTTCAGTTTAAGTCTCCCTATTTTGGGAGGGGTTTGGGGCCAGGGTTGCGCCCAGGCAGTGGTGGTTAAGAGCAGAAATATGATGAGAGTTTTAAAACCCATATTACCTCCTTGGTTCAGGCTTGATGGTGAGGCGATTAGGCTAGCGCTGGGAACAGAGGGCTGGGAGCGTTCAGAAGAAAGTGCTTGGTCTGGTTACCCTACGTAAAGGCTGGCCATTAGGCGGAGATTTGTGAATATTTTAACATAATAGACTCCCGGAGGGGATAAAAAATTAACAACTTTATTATATTCATAATAATATCAATAAGATATTCTGATACCGACAGATCCCAGTGATCTCCGTTTCCGCCAAAAAGGTGGAGTTATGGGAGACGTTTAGATAAGGGCCGAATATTCGACCTGGGGGTGGATCAGTTTTTTGGAGGCAGGTCCGCGGCGTTCTCTTCATTTTTTCCAAAGATCCAACCCGCGGTAAAGGTCAAAAAGGTGCCCAGCAACAAAAGCCAGGTCCAGCCCAGGGGGAATATTTGCTTCTCGGAAAGAATCAAAAGCACCAGCATTCCCAGGGCGGAAAGGGTCATGGCCGCGACATTGATGCGGTTGCAGCGCTTTTTGGTGAGCAGGCCGAGGAGAAAAACTCCCAGTAAAGAGCCGTAGGTGACCCCGCCGATTTTAAAAGCAAGCCAGAGGAATTTTTCCAAATGGCTGAAAAAGTAGGCGATGCACCCCAGGATAATGCCGAAAACAACCACACAGACTCTGGAGACGAAAAGATAGTGGCGTTCGGTTCCCCACTTGAAAATCACCGGACGATAGATGTCCGTGACAAAGGAAGAAGTCAGGGAACCTAAAGGGGAGTCAATGCTCGCCATGACAATGGCCGCGAGCATCAGCCCCCGCATCAAGGGGGGCATGGTCTGCTCGATAAAATGGGGAAAAATTTTGTCCAATTTTGCCGGCAAAGCCATGCCGGGATGCTGCACATAGAAGGCATAAAGGCAAGCGCCGATGCAGAGGAAGATGAACATCACCAGCAGACTGCCGATGGGGGTCAGCAGCATGGTTTTCTGGCTTTCTTGTCTCGTTTCCACGGTGAGCAGTCGCTGCATGGTCTCCTGATCCGTCCCAAACGCCGCCATGGAGCCGAAAAACCCGTTCAAAGTCGCCAACACCAAGAGATTGGGGTCCGTGAGAAGGCTCTTCAGGAATACTGGCAATCCGGATTCCGCCAGAGCCGGTCCCCAGTTGAAGATTTTCAGTTTTCCAGCCGCGCCGGCAATGGCGACCACGGCCCCGGCGCCGCCGTCAATGCGACTCAGCAGGAAACCGATGGCCACCACTCCCGCAATGGTGAAGGTCAGGGCTTGCACCACGTTGGTCCAAACCACCGCCTTGATCCCGCCCCAGGCGATATAGAGAATGCAGATAACGGAAAAAAGCAGGATGGTGGGCATGATGGGCCAGCCGATGAGGATGCTCACCGCCAGGCAGGCTACCATCAACCGGACGCCGGAAGCCAATAAACGGGTGATGAAAAAGAGGATGGAGCCGGCGATTTGGGTTTCCGGCCCGAAGCGGTATTTTAAAAATTCATAAATGGAGGTGCAGTTATAGCGGTAAAAAGCCGGGATAAAAAGAAAGGCGATGACGAGGCGGGCCAGAAAAGAGCCGATAAAAAACTGGGCATATTCCCAATTTTCCATATAAGCGATGGCGGGAACCGAGATCAGGGTTATCGCGCTGATTTCCGTGGCCACAAAGGAAAGACAAGCCGCCCACCAGGGGATTTTTCTCCCCCCCAGGAAAAAGTCAGCCGTGGATTTTTCTTCTCGGCCAAACCAAAGGCCCACAAAAATCATAAAAACGAGAAGCAGCAGCAGAACCGAATAATCCTGCCAGGTGAGGCTGCTGCCGCGGGGAAAAAGGGTTTGGATTTCCATAAAGGACCAAACTATCGTATCAATAAATTATTTGCATGGTTAAACTGGATTAGGCTACAAAAATTGCGAGAAATAGGCTTAACTATGCGATATAAAGATGATTATTAAGTCTGCCGCGCCATGCTGATCGCCGCCATCCAGAGAGAGCTGGAAAGCCTGGGAGATGCCTCCCGGGTCGCCATTCTCCAAAGGTTTTTTAAGACCGGGCCGGGGGAGTATGCCGCGGGGGACCGGTTCCGGGGCATTCGCGTCCCCATCTTGAGAGGACTGGCCAGGAAATATCAGGACCTGTCCCTGGCTGAAGCCGGACGCCTGCTCCAATCCACCTTCCACGAAGACCGGCTGCTGGCTTTGTTGATCCTGATGCGCCATTATTATCGAGGCGAGCAAGTCGGCAGAGATAAGATCCACCGGCTCTACCTGAAAAACACCCGGTTTGTCAATAACTGGGACCTGGTGGATGCCTCCGCCCCGCACCTGCTGGGCCATTACCTGGTGGACCGCCCTAAAGACACTCTGAACAGGCTGGCAGTTTCCGGGAATTTGTGGGAGCGGCGCATGGCCATCATCGCCACCTTTCACTTCATCAAGGAAAAGGACTTTGAGGAGACCCTGAGAATTGCCCGCCTCCTGTTGGGCGACCCGGAAGATTTGCTCCACAAGGCCGTGGGCTGGATGCTCCGGGAGGTGGAAAAGCGCGAGACCACGGTGGCGGAAGCTTTCTTGCAAACATATTACCGTAAGATGCCCCGCACCATGCTCCGGTATGCCATCGAGAGGCTGCCCGAGGCCAGGAGACAAGCTTACCTGAAAGGCACGGTTGCCTGATCTTAGCCCAGTTCAGCGTCAAATGGCGGCGGGCTCTCGCCTGGGCAATCGCCGCCTGCAGCCTGGTTAAAATGAGAGCACCATGAAATTAGAAGAACTTGTGGGAGAACGGCTGGTCATCGGCATTCCCGGAACCATTATCACCCCGGAGATTGTCCGCCATTTTCAGGAGCTGCACGCGGGGGGGCTGATTCTCTACCGCATCAATTTTGAGAATCCGCCGCAGATGAAGAAACTGATCTCCGATCTGGAAGAGGCTTTGGGCCGAAAACTGCTGGTGGCGGCGGACCATGAAGGCGGGCGGGTCATCATGTTCCGGGAGGCCATCACCGTTTTTCCGGACAATCTGGCCGTGGGGAGCGCCGGAAAAATCGAATATGCCGGGAAGCAGGGCGAGATCGAGGCGAAAGAGCTGCGCCGGCTGGGGCTGGACGTGAATCTGGCGCCGGTCCTCGATGTCTTGACCGAGGCTTACAGCCCGAATATCGGCATCCGTTCTTACGGCCAAGATTGGCGGTTGGTGGCGGCCATGGGCGCGGCCCGGATTGCCGCCATGCAAAAGCACGGTATTTCAGCCTGCGCCAAGCATTTTCCCGGCAAGGGCCATGCCCCCGTGGACGCCCATCTGGGACTGCCGGTAATACAATCCACCTGGAAAGAGATGGAAGAGGTGCATCTTAAGCCTTTCGTGGAAGCGATAAATACCGGAGTTGATCTGGTGATGTCTTCCCATCCCTATTACCCCAACCTTGATCCTGGTCCCCGAAAGATCGCCACCTTTTCCCGAAGGATTATTTACGATTACCTTAGATGCGAGCTCAACTTCCAGGGGGTCATGGCGACAGACGATCTGGAAATGGGGGCTATTTCCGCGATCTGCCCCATCGGTGAAGCGGGGATTTTAGCTGCCGCGGCGGGACATGATCTGCTTCTGGTCTGTCATGACCTCCAGGCCCAGAAAGAGGTTTTTTATAAACTTCTCGAGGCCTACAGAAGCAAGCGACTGCCCTTGAAAGAACTGGAGGAGAGCGGGGAGCGGATCAAGAGATTGAAATTAAAGAGGGAAAAAAGATTTCCGAGGGGAGAACCTTTAGCCGAAAAAGCAGGTTCCCTCTTGGCTCAAAAAATCTGCCGGGAATCCGTCCAGGTTCTCAGAGATGAAAGAAAATTAATGCCCCTCAAGGGCGGAGAACAAAGCATCGGCGTGATCTTTCCTCGATTTTCCTCTTTAGATGCCAAGATCATGATTGAAAAAGAAGTCTTGCAGGAAAAAGACTTCATCCGCAACGAGTTTCGGAAATTTAGCCTTAATCCCAATATTCAAATTGTCTCCATGGAGCCGGGAGAGGAAGAAATTCAACACACGGTGAACCTGGCCAAAAACTCGGACGTGACCATCCTCTTCTGCTTTGACGCGCATCTCTATCCCGCCCATAAAGACCTTCTGGAGGCGCTCCAAGATGCCGCCAAAGAGCTGGTGGTGGACCTTTTGCGGGACCCTTATGACGCGGCATACCTTAAGGAAGGCGTTGCCTGCCTCACCGCTTTCGGCTGGAGAGCCTGCCAGATCAAGGCTGCCATTGAAAAAATTTGCTCTTCTCCAGCTACCTTGAGGGGAGAGGGAGGGGTGGGGGTGGAGAATTGACGTTGGGACAAAAAATCTGGCCTGCCCCCAGGGATTATGCCGGATCTTAAATTAGGATTGGGGCCACCTTGATATTAATGGCGCGCCTGGCAGGATTCGAACCTGCGGGGCCTGGGCATGAATATAGCTTTTCACCTTACAGAAAATGCGCTAATGTAAAATATATCCCAACTATTTTTAGATGGTGACGATGCACACTACCTTGAATTTCATCGCCATCCGGTAGAATTCGGATTCGGGGTGGGTAGAAAAAACGGGGCAACGGAAAGGCCGTTTTGGTTACTCATCCTCGGCTTAGTCGCAGCCTTTGGGTTTTAATGGTCTATTGCTTGCCCTTGCAAGTTTTCTCACATTATCCTGGAAGGCGGATGAAGTCACATGAGCAGGGTGGCCATCAATGAAAGCTTACTGCGCTGGGCGATAGACCGCTCTGGGCTGACGCCAGACGGCCTACAGTCCAAATTTCCAAAAATCCGGCAGTGGGTTGATGGCGAAAGCCAACCCACACGTCGGCAATTGGAATCCTTGGCAAAAGCCACGCTTACGCCGCTTGGATTTTTCTTCCTCTCTGAACCACCTGATGTGCGGTTGCCCATTCCTCATTTCCGGACACTTGGCGATAAAACGCCAAGCAGGCCCAGTCCCAACCTTATTGACACCATCCAATTAATGCAGCGGCGGCAGGAATGGATGCGCGAGTTCTTGATCGAGGAAGGTCAGGAACCATCGCAGATAGCATGGTCTTCCCGACCGGACGCCCCGCCGGCATCGGTCGCCGATCATATTCGGCACGCGCTGAGGTTAGATGAGGGATGGGCCGCCCAACAACGGACTTGGGAAGATGCCCTGAGTGTTCTCCGACAAGCAATGGAAGATGCGGGTATCCTAGTTATTGTTAACGGGGTAGTCGGAAATAACACTCATCGCAAGCTCGATCCTGGCGAATTTCGGGGTTTCGTCCTCGTAGACAAGTATGCCCCGCTTGTATTCGTCAATGGCCGTGACGCCAAGGCCGCACAGATGTTCACGCTCGCTCATGAGTTGGCGCATGTCTTTTTTGGTAGCAGCGCCGCTTTCGACCTACGCGAAATGCAACCGGCAGACGACCCGGTTGAGCAGGCGTGCAACCAGGTAGCGGCTGAATTCCTTGTTCCAGAACGTAAGTTACGTCAATTTTGGCCTTCTGTTAAAAACGATCCAGAGCCTTTTAAGACGATCGCCCGCCAATTCAAGATCAGTGTCCTTGTGGCGGCCCGTAGGGCGTTGGACTTGCAACTAATTCAAAGAGAGGCCTTTTCCGACTTTTACCGCACATATCGAAGGGAAGAACGAGAACGACGCTCGACTGCCTCTCAATTAAAGGGGGGCGACTTCTACCGTAATCAAAATCTACGTGTTGGCCGTCGATTCGCCTCCGCCGTGACACGCGCGGTTATAGAGGGGAAGCTATTTTACTCCGAAGCCTATCGCCTGACCGGACTTTATGGAAGTACCTTTGATAACTATGTGAAATATCTCAGAAGCGGAAAGCGATAGTGATGGACGCTCCTGCATTTGTTCTTGATGCCAATGTCTTAATTACGGCTAAGAACAGTTATTATGCATTTGATCTGGCTCCAGGGTTTTGGGAGAGTTTGATATATCTTGCAGGAAATGGGCGGATTCTGAGTATTGATTACGTAAAGGAGGAATTGGAAAGAGGAAACGATCAGCTTGCTCAATGGGCAACAAATGACTTTTCTCATGCGTTTATTTCGACCGATGAAGAAGACGTCCGTGAATCTTACAGAGAAATAATGACTTGGGTACAAGGCCAAGATCAATTCTTAGATGCAGCCAAGGCCGACTTTGCTAGAGGCGCTGATGGTTGGCTGGTGGCTTACGCTAATGCTAACGGCTCCATTGTCGTGACTCTTGAAGTCATAAAACCTGATATCAGATGGAAGGTCCCGATTCCAAATGTTTGTCAGACCTTCGGTGTGCAATTCGTCGACACGTTTGAAATGCTGAGGCGTCTTGGCGTGCGATGGACCAGTTAGATATGGTCCAAGACTGCGTTTTGCCTGAGTCTGGTTGCAATGAGATACCTATCGCAAAACCGCAAGGAATAATGCGGAAAAATCCAACAACCCCGCAGTGAACCCCGCAGTGAGCTCCTCCATGAAAAAAAAAGGCCACCTAAGTGGCCAAAAATTTGGTGGAGATGAGGGGATTTGAACCCCTGACCTCCTGCATGCGAAGCAGGCGCTCTTCCAGCTGAGCTACATCCCCACGCACCTTAAATTATGGCGGGGAAATTCCTGATGTCAATAGGAATCGCCATCCCCCGGCAGATTGGGGAACTCTTTGGAGGGAAAGCCCGCCGGAAACCTACCCCCAGAACACCTGGCAATCAGGAGGTCGCCAAGGCAATAGCGGAAATTGGTGGTGAACCACCGAGCCCCGAAGGCCGGTATTTTTCTGCCCCTCGATGACCAGGTGTTCTTGGCGGCGAGTCTTCAATCCACCCAGGTAACCCAGCTTTCCAAGGGCTCCCGGGCCGTGCGATAGGCGTTGGCCGGGGCCGCGGGATCAGGATACCCCAGGGCGATGCCCATAACGATGCGGCGATTGTCGGGCACCGGCAGGTGCCGGCGCACCAGGTCCGGATAATGGGCCAGTTGGGCCTCGATGCAGGTCCCCAGGCCATGGGCGTGGGCCGCCAGACAGAGGCCGTGGATAATGGCTCCCAGGTCCAGCATGGTATAAGGCACTTCCAGATCGGCGCTGAACAGGACGTAAATGATCACCGGCGCGTCGTAAGCCCTGGTCATACTGACCATGTGAGCCAGCCGCCGGGCCTTGTCCTCCCGGGCGATGCCCATGGTGCCGAACAGCCCGGCGGCGCAAGCCATGTAGCGGCCTTGCTGGGCGTCCGGGAAGCCGGAAGGCATGGGCACATCGGGATTAGGGGCCACCTTCCGCTCCACCGCGGCCACCAGGTCGGCGGTGAGACGCGGCACCACGTCACCTCCCAACACCATCAGTTCCCAGGGCTGGGTATTGCCCCAGGAAGGCGACCAACGGGCGGCCTCCAGGACCCGGGTGAGCAGGTCCCGGGGCACCGCCTCCGGTTTAAAGGCCCGGATGCTTTTTCTGGTTTTCAGCCCTTCCAGAAGTTCCATGGCTACCTCCAGATTTTGAGGGGAAGATTTTTAAAGGAAAGGGACCCTTGTATCCCGTAATTTCCTGGGATATTAATAAAACGACGGGGCGGTGTCCATCCATAATTATAAACAGGTTAAAGATGGGAGGCCCCCCGAACCCTGATCTTCAATCCATTTCTGAAACTCATGGGAGGCATTATGGGAGGGGGATGGCAGATTGTGGCCTTTCCGGTGATCCTGCCGTGGCGGGAGGAATTTTGGACCTTGCCCCTCTATTTCCCGGACCTGAAGGTGGGGGTGGCGCCGGGCTGGCCCGGCAACTTGCCTTACCAGGGCATCCCTTTACCGCCGGAGGCGGAAGCCCCGGGCCGGGAACTCATCGGTTTTAAACCCGGGGAATTGCACCAATGGCAGGCCTTTAAGGAGTACCGCCAGGCCCAGGAGGAAGGGGAGGATGACCTGATTCAGGCCATCCGCCGCTATGGAGCCGCCGCGGCCGCCAAGCCCGAAGCCCCCGTGGATGCCTGGGGTCTGGCCTGGCAGTTGGAAAAGATGCAGGCGGACCAGGAGACCCGGCTGGTCAGGGTGGACCGGGGCCAGGAGTGGCTGGCGGAAATTCTGGCGCCGGAGCCCTGGGAAGAGCGGACGAGCCTGGGGCCGGTCCCGGGGATCAGTGAAATGGTGGACCCGGAGCTGGCGAAGCTGCGACATCAATTGTGGCTGCGGGTGATGGCCCCTTATTTTCAGGAGTCCTGGGCGCCCCTGCTCCTGGGCCGCACGGCCCGGTCCATCTTCCTCACTTTAAGGGGTTGGCCGGAGTGGACCGGCTTGCGCGCGGTGCAGGTGCCCTTGCCCGGCTGCCGCAGCGAGGCGGAGTGGTTGCAGGTGGGGAACAGCCCGGGAATGAGGGAAACTCTGGATAAATGCGGCGCGCTTTTGTCCGCGTCCCTTACGGGGGCTGTGGATTCCGAAGATTTGGCCGCCGCCACCCAGGAACTCCAGGAGTTCGTGGAGGCAACCCTGGTCCCCCGGTGGCCCCTTTCCCCCCTCTGGCACTGGAATCTGGAGATCTGGGGGCCGCATCCGGAGAAAGGGGAAGAGAAGACGCCGGTGCTCTGCTGGACCGGGGCCGGAGGCGGGGTGCTGCCCGGCTAAAGAGGCGTTCCGTAATTAATCTGAGAGCTCTGCAAAATCCTATTCTTCCAGTTTTTCCGGCAGGCCCGGCAGGGGACGGGCGGATACAATCTTGCCCGCGGCGATCTCCCGCAGGGCCATAACGATCTCCTTGTTGTCGCCTTTGACCATGACCGGCGCGCCCCGGTAAAACTGGCGCACCCGCTTGGCCGCCAGATGCACCAGGCCGAACCGGGTGGGCACCTGCCGCAAACAATCTTCAATGGTAACCCGGGCCACGGATTACACCTCCATCTATAGTGATGATGATAGGTTGGTGGGCGGAGGGGCCAGGGTCCTGAGGACAACGGCCCCTCTCTCAAAATGCCTTTTCAAATTAATTCATCTACATCTCTAGGTTAACATATTTCCTCCCGTCCATGCAAGCGTCCCTGCCTTGCCGGTCCGGGTAAACGGTAATTCCCGCCCCTCCCCCAGAGAAAACGGTATTATTGGGAGCCGCCCGGGGCGCAGGCAGGCTTGGTAACTTTACGTCGGCCCCGCCGGGCCAGCAGGTCCTTAAATTCTTCCGGCGTATAGACGTGGCCGCATCCCGGGCAGCGCGTTTCCACGCCCTCTCAAGAGAGGTGGAGGATGATTTTCGCCTGGTGGCAATAAACGCATTCCATAGTGAGAGCTCTTAAAAAGCCGAAATTAGAGGTTACCGGGGTTTGGAAAAATCCCCCCTAACCCCCCTTTACAAAAGGGGGGGGATAAGAAAATATTCCTATCAACAAATTTTGGGTTAATAAGTCCCCCTTTTCTAAAGGGGGATTCAGGGGGATTTTAAAAATTATCCCAAGCCTGCGACACATTTTCCCAGGTTTTTACTATCATTGATATTGCTATAGATACCGGGAAAGACTGGGCAACGACGGGTCCACCTGGCGGCACTCCCTAAGCAGGGCGTTCAGATAGAGCCAGGCAAAGCTCATGAGCAGCTCCGGGGCGTATTTCCGGGCCCCGTGGTCGTCAAAGGCCACCTCCAGCTCCCCGGATGACACCTTAAGACGGTACAACAAATCCCCCAACAGGGGCCAGACGATCTCCCACCCGTCCGGGTTGGCCTGGTATGTACCGGAATCCAGCCGCCTCAAGGCTACCTCCACCACCTCCGGGGAGGCCATCAGCAACAGCTCCTGGCGAGGCCCCAGGGAAACGTTTTCCAGGGGACCGGACAGGGCCGCGGCAAAATCCCGGAAGGGGAGGAACTCCTTACCCGGCCCGGCCGGCTCCAGGGGGAAAGCGCCTCGTCCGTAGCGGGCCACCACGGCCAGGTAGTCCCAGGCAAAGACGTAGGCGTCCTCGGTGGGCACGGTGAGACTTTTCCGGGCGTAAAAGACGCGCAGGTCCGCGCCGTGGTCCCCGTCATAATCAAAGAACAGGTAAAGCTCCAGGGGCCGGAAGGGTTTTAAGCGCAAGACCCACTTAATGCTGGCGTAGGGGCGGCCCTCCAGGATTTCTCCCCCCAAAAGCCGGGCCAGGGGGAGGGGGTCCAGATGCACCAACCCCTCCAAATCCTGGCGGTATTTCTTCCGGGCGTATTGGCGGATTTGGGCCTCCCAGCCCCAGCCCGTCTCAAACTGGCCCAGGGACACCAAATCGTAGGGAAAATCCAGAGACGCCGCAGTCTTGCTCAGCTTTTTTTCCCCTCCACCCGCTGATTGAATTTCTCCGCATTAATAATAAACCGCTCGTGCACCGCCTCGCCAATCTTTTCCTTTTCGTCAAACCCCTCCACTTTGAAGGAGACCTTCCGTCCCTCCACCTGGGTGACTTCGGTGACCGCCCGGACCTCCATCCCTAGGGGTGTGGGCGCGGTGTGCTTCAGGTCCATGGAAATGCCCACGGACTGCTCTCCGGCCCCCAGATGGGGGGCCATAAGGGCTGCACTGGTCCCCTCGAACAATCCCCCTAAAAACGGGGTGCCGAAGACATCGGGTACCCCATGGAAGAACTTCTGAGCCGAATGCTCCGGACTGGTCTTCAGCCGCACCTCATTCTTCATCCCCACCGTGATCGCCATTGGTTCCTCCTTTTGTGGAATTAGGTTGTGGGAAAGGGTGCCGTGTTTTCAGTAGCCAGTGATCAGTAATCAGTTGTCTTCTCTGATCACTGATCACTGATCACTGATTACTATCACCGGCCTTTCCCTCACAAATCCTCTTTACACCGCCAAAGGGTCCATTTTGATGGGGGGGAGGACCTCGCCTTGGGCCAGGCGTTGGCCCAGGTCGGTGGCGGCGGTTAGCACTTCGGGTCTGGTCATAATCGCGCCTTTTTCGTCCACGCCCCGGACCAGGATTTCCGCGGCGTAGCGGACGTTGATGGCGTCGAAGAAGTATTTGGCCACCAGGCGGGCGCCCACGAAGACCAGGCGGCCTTTGGTGGCGCCGGTGCAAAGCAGCACGCCCTGGCGGTCGCCCCCGGGAAAGTCTTGTTTCAGGACGTAGCGCCGGGACCACAGGGCCTGGGTGCGGTCGATCATGGCCTTGGCCTGGGCGGAGACGCTGTAGAAGAAGATGGGGGAGGCCAGGGCCACCACGTCGGCCTCCAGGAGTTTGTCGTAAAGCGCCAGCATATCGTCTTTAATGGGGCAGGTCCCGTCTTTAAAGCAGTGGTAGATTTCCATGCAGGGGGAGATCTTCAGTTCCCGGAGGGAAACCTTCTCCACTTGTGCGCCCCCCTGGGCCGCGCCCTTAAGGAAGGCGTCCAGCAGGACTTCGGAGTTGCCTCCCCGGCGGGGGCTGCCCCAGATGCCTAAGACTTTCATGGTTGTCTCCTGGGCGGCGCCGGGGGCCGGGCCGCGAGCGCGGCTGGCCGGACCCAGGCTTGGCGAGGAATGGCACTGATTCAGAATTATAAACTTAGGGAATTTTGGCGCGATGTCAAGTCAGATAATCCTTCTGAAGGGTTGGCAAATTGTCTGCAAGGTAAATCAAATTGCAGCAGGAGGATGGTTTTGATATATTGATGCAGGTGATTTAACTCCAAAAATTTTTAAGGAGATCTTGCATGCTGAAGAAAATCCTGGGCAGTTCCCGCCATCTTTGCAAGGGGCTGTTTCTAGTCATCTGTTTTCTATCCCTGGTTATCGGCGTTGGGGCCGCGGGCAAGGCCGCCCCCGACTTTACCCTGCCGGATATCCTCCAGGGCAAGAATTACAGCCTGAGCCAGTACAAGGGCAAGGTGGTGATGGTCAACTTCTTCACCTTTTTCTGCATGCCCTGCCGGGAAGAGATGCCGGATTTAAACAAGCTTTACAATGATTATAAGGGTAAGGGCTTCCAGGTATTAGGCATCGGCCTGAGTTCCGATCCCACGCAACTCCGTTTCCTGGTGAAGCAGATCGGCCTGGATTATCCGGTCCTGGCCGGTAACGATCAGGTGAGCAAGGATTACGGCAACGTGGAGATTGTGCCCACCACCTTCATCATCGACAAACAGGGGAATATCGCCCATAAGATCTTGGGCACCCGGAAAAAGGAAGAGTTAGCAAAAATGATCCAGGCGCTGCTTTAGGGAAGGCAGCTTGCCTGGTTAGAGCTAAGTTGTTTCTATTCTCCGGGAGGGGGGCAGGGGCTTCCCCAGGCTGGAAGCCTGTGCCCCTGGCCCCTCCTCCCGTCTCCCTCGCGACCCCCGTCTTCTTGACACGCCGCCGCCTATCCTTATTTTAAAGAATACAGCCCCGGGAAAGGAGTACCCCGGGCCTTTGGGCTCCCGGAAACCCGGGGCCCAAAGGTGACCAATAGCGCCAGGTTCCCATATCCTTGCGGCCTTGGCTTGGCGCCGGGTACAAGGAGAGCCGCGCATGCCCCTGGATGAAGACAAGGTGACCAGCGCCGCCTCGGCCCGCATTCCCACCGCCATGAGCGAGTTCCAGTTGTTCTTTTATACCGGCAACCGGGATGATAAGGAGCATCTGGCTCTGGTCAAGGGGGAGGTGGCCGGCCAAAGGGAAGTCCTGGTGCGGGTCCATTCCGAGTGTTTCACCGGGGACGTGCTGGGCTCCCGGCGCTGCGATTGCGGGGCGCAGTTGCAGGCGGCTTTGCGCCTCATTGCCGAGGCGGGCGCCGGGGTGATCGTTTATCTCCGCCAGGAGGGCCGGGGCATCGGTCTGTTGGATAAGCTCCGGGCCTATAATCTCCAGGACCAGGGCTTTGACACCGTGGACGCCAATCTGCTCCTGGGACACCAGGCGGACGAGCGGGACTACACGGTGGCCGCCCAGATCCTGAAGGATTTGGGAGTCCGCTCCATCAAGCTCCTCACCAATAATCCCCACAAGATCGACAGCCTCCAGGAATTGGGCATCGAGGTGAGGGCCCGCATTCCCCTGCAAACCGAGGTATGTGCGGAGAACGTCGGTTATCTGCGCACCAAGGCCCGGCGTCTGAAGCACCTCCTGGTTCTGGACGAACTGCCCAACGGCTCCCCCTGCTACCAGCCCCTTAAATTGGGGATCATGGAGCAGATCAATCTCCCTTTAAGTGAGGCGGCCGCGCACCGCCAGCGCCTGGGCCGTCCCTTCGTCACCCTCAGCTACGCCCAGAGCCTGGACGGCAGCATCGCCGCCCGGCCGGGCCGGCCCCTGGCTTTGAGCGGCTCCCAGTCCATGGCCCTGACCCACGGTCTCCGGGCCGCGCACGACGCCATTTTGGTGGGCATCGGCACCCTGCTGGCGGACAATCCCCGCCTCAACGTGCGGCTGGTGGAAGGCAAAGACCCCCAGCCCATCGTGGTGGACAGCCGCCTGCGGTTTCCCCCCTATGCCAGCCTGCTCCGGAACGGCCGGGCCCCCTGGATCGCCACCAGCCAGGACGCGGACGGGGAGCGCCAGGCGGCCCTGGAGGAGATCGGCGCCCGGGTGCTGCGACTGCCTACCGCGGCCAACGGTTGGGTGGACCTCACTGCCCTTTTGCAGCACCTGGGGGAGATGGGGGTCAACAGCCTGATGGTGGAAGGAGGGGCCCAGATCATCACCAGTTTCCTGGCCGCCCGGCTGGTGGACCAGGTGGTCCTGACCATCGCCCCCATGCTGGTGGGGGGCCTGAGGGTCATGGATTATCTGGGGCAGGCCCAGGCGCACTGCTTCCCCAGGCTGCGCCGGGTCAGCTACCAGCGCCTGGGGGAAGACCTGGTGCTCCGGGGCGAACCCCACTGGGAAAGCCCATGATCCGCCGGTCCCTCTTTTTTGCGGCCCCCCATCAGGTGGAAATCCGGGAAGAAACCCTGGGGCCTCCCGGCCCGGGACAGGTCCTGGTGCAGACCCTGATCTCCGCCATCAGCCCGGGGACTGAGATGCTGATTTACCGGGGCCAGGCCCCCGGGGACCTGGCCGTGGATGAGACCATTTTCGCATTGGCCGGGCGCTTCGGGTTTCCTCTGAAATACGGCTACGCGGTTATTGGCCGGGCCGTGGCCTTGGGGGAGGGGGTTCCGGAGGAATGGCAAGACCGCCTGGTTTTCGCCTTTAACCCTCACGAAAGCCATTTCCTGGCCAACCTGGAAGAGCTGTTGCTGCCGCCGTCTTCCCTGACCCCGGAGACCGCAGTCTTTTTTCCCAATATGGAGACCGCTCTCACTCTGGTGATGGACGGCCAGCCACAACTGGGGGAGCAGGTGGCGGTTTTCGGCCAGGGGGTGGTGGGCCTGCTCCTCACCGGGCTTTTGTCCCGCCTGCCCCTGGCCAGCCTGGTGACTTTGGATATGCACGCCAGCCGCCGGGGTTTATCCATGAATTGGGGAGCGCATCTCAGCCTGGACCCCGGGGCCCCGGGGGCCCTGGAGCAGTTGCTGGATAATTTGAGCGGCGCCGGTTCCTATCGGGGCGCGGACCTGTGCTATGAGGTCTCCGGCAACCCCCAAGCCCTGGAGCAGGCCATTGCCGTCACCGGCTTCCACGGGCGGGTGGTCATCGGCTCCTGGTACGGCCTGAAAAAGGCGGACCTTAACCTGGGGGGCCGGTTTCACCGCAGCCGCATGCGCCTGATCAGCAGCCAGGTGAGCACCGTGGCCCCGGAACTGAGCGGGCGCTGGAGCAAGTTCCGGCGCTATCTCCTGGCATGGCGGATGCTCCAGGAGACGGACCCCAGGCCCCTCATTACCCAGCGCTTCCCCCTGGCCCAGGCGGCCCAGGCATACGCCCTGCTGGATAAAAACCCGGCAGAAGCCCTGCAGGTGATCTTGACTTATTAAATTTATACGGGTTGGGGAGGGGGGTGTGGGGCATGGGCGCTAACTTAAGGTTCAATCGAATGAATTATGGTAGTTTATGTCATTCTGAGCGAAGCGAAGAATCTCTAATTTATCAGGCAAATACGAGATTCTTCACTCCGCTTCGCTTCGTTCAGAATGACATAAAATTCGCTATTCTAGAAAAATTGGTTAATAAAATTCATTAAGTTAGCGCCTATGGGGGTGTGGGGGGAGGGCCAGGGACTCGTAGGGCGGGCGTCCTCGCCCGCCTTTAGTCCCTGGCCCCTTACCCCCACCCCACCAAAAGGAGCCTTACATGTACACGGTGGCGGTGGAAAGGAGTTTTGTGGCCCGGCATTTTCTGTTCGGCGGCGATTGGGGGCCGGAGAATTTGCTCCATTCCCACCCTTACCGGGTGGAGGTGCAGCTCCAGGGGGGCACCCTGGATGATCACGGCTACCTGGTGGACATCGTGGACATTGATTTTCATCTGGATGAAGTAGTCGCCTGCTTCCGGGACCGTACCCTGAACGAGCTGGCGGAATTCGCGGGGTTAAACCCCAGCATCGAGCATTTCGCCCGCATTCTTTGCCGGATGCTGCGCCAGCGCCTGACCGCCCCCAATTTGCAAGCCATCCGCGTCAAAATCTGGGAAACCGATATCGCCTGGGCCGCGTATCAGGAAGATTTTGCATGAAAATCGGCCTGCTGATTTACGGCAACCTGGATATCGTCACCGGGGGTTTCCTGTACGACCGCCTGCTGGTGGAGTATCTTGAGAGCCAAGGCGACCGGGTGGAGGTGATTTCTTTGCCCTGGCCCGCCTATGCCCGAGGATTGCTGGACAACTTCTCCCCGGCCTTCAGGCAGCGCCTGGAGGGGCTGGACTGCGAGGTGCTCCTCCAGGACGAACTCATCCATCCCTCCTTTTTCCGGGTCAACCGGAAGCTCCGCCGCCGCCTGGAGTGCCCCATCATTGCCATTGTCCACCATTTGCGGGCCAGCGAAGCGCATCCTCCCTGGCGGCAACGCCTCCATCGCTGGGTGGAAAGGCAATACCTGCACACGGTGGACGGCTTTATCTGCGTCAGCCGCGCCACCCAAGGGGACGTGGAAAAACTGGCGGGGAACAGCAGGCCCCTAATGGTGGCCCATCCGGGGGGGGACCGGCTCCCTGGGACTATTTCTCCGGAGCAGATCGCCGCCCGGGCCCTGGCCCCCGGGCCCCTGGAGATCGTTTTTATCGGCAACCTCATTCCCCGGAAAGAGTTGCACGCCCTGCTTAAAGCCCTGGCCGCTATCCCCCGGACGGGATGGCGGCTGACGGTGGCCGGGAGCCTGACCATGGACGCCGCCTATGTGGAGGCCATCCGCCAGCAGATGGAGCAGGAAGGCTTGACCGCCAAAGTGGATCTGCTGGGGACCCTGGACCGCGCCGAGCTGGCCGCTCTTCTGTCCCGGAGTCACCTGGTGGCCATGCCTTCTTCTTATGAGGGATTTGGGATCGTCTATCTGGAAGGGATGAGCTTCGGCCTGCCGGCCATAGCCTCCACCGCGGGGGGGGCCAGAGAGATTATTAACCACGGCCGGGACGGCTTTCTGGTGGCGCCGGGGGACACCGCGGCCCTGGCCGGGCGCCTGGAGCGGTTAATTCTGGATCGGGGTCTGCTTTTGCAGATGAGCCTGGCCGCCAAAGCAAACTTCGCCCGCCATCCCACCTGGGAAGAAAGCCTGAGTTCCATCCACCGCTTTTTGCACAGCTTTAAGGCTAATTGCTTGATTTCATGAAAAGGATGCCGTCTGCCACTGCCCCCCTCACCCCGGCCCTCTCCCCCCGCCGGGGGGAGAGGTAGTTATACCAGTTTCCATTCCCAAGGTAGCACAGGCTTTCCAGCCTGTGCCGGCGCAGGCTAAAGCCTGCGGCTACCAAATGTTGCCGTTTGCAGGCAAACAGGTGTTATTTGTTTCCCAGGTTTACTAAGGGGAGCATTAAACGGATTCCATCTTTGTCCCCTCTCCCCCGATGGGGGAGAGGGCTAGGGTGAGGGGGAAGTTAATCTCTTTTCCACTCCCGTTTATAAGTAACTTACTGCAATAATCAAGATTAGAGTACTTAGCCAGTGTCCAAACCCGGAGAGTTCAGCCTTACTCGCTACCTGGCCGCCAAGAAGGGCCTGGATGACCGCTCCCTGAACCGTCACGTCTTTGATACCTTGGTTCGCTCCCTGGCTGCTTTCCCAGGCCCCGCCCCTTTAAAGGTACTGGAAGTGGGCTGCGGCATCGGCACCATGGTGGAGCGGCTCCTGGATTGGGGATTGATAGGTCGAGACGCGGTGTACCACGCCATCGATCTTGAGCCCGAAAACATTGGGGCGGCCCGGGAGCGCTCGCGGGCCTACGCCCCGGCCCATGCATACCAAATCTCGGAAGAGGCGGGCGTCCTCTCCCTGTCTTCGCGCCAGGGCCATTCCCTGCAGGTGGCCCTGGAAGCCATCGACCTTTATGATTTTCTCCGGCGGGAGCAAGGGCGGCAGGTCTGGGACCTCCTCATCGCCCACGCCTTCCTGGACCTGGTGGACCTGCCTGCCACCCTACCCCCTCTCTTATCCTTGTTGGAGAAGGGCGGACACTTCTATTTCACCCTTAATTTTGATGGGGCCACCACCTTTTTGCCACCCATTGACGCCCAGTTGGACCGGCAGATCGAAGAGCTGTACCACCAGACCATGGACCGGCGCCTGAATAACGGCCGGCCCTCCGGCCACAGCCTGACGGGACGCCGGCTGTTCCAGATGCTCCCCGCCGCGGGGGCCCAAATCCTGGCCGCGGGCAGCTCCGACTGGGTCGTTTACCCCGGCCCGGACGGCTATCCGGGAGATGAGGCCTATTTCCTCCACTTTATCATCCAGACCCTGGCCGCCGCGCTTCAAGGCCACCCTCAACTTCCGGAAAACCGTTTCCGGGACTGGGTGGCAGAGCGCCACCGGCAAATAGAACGGGGGGAATTGATTTACCTGGCCCGGCAACTGGATTTTTTGGGGTATGTTAAGGGGGAATCTTGAGGGAGGGGGCAGGGGCCGCAGGCCCCTGCCCCCTCCCTCAAACTCCCTCCCCCAACCCCTTATTTTAGTGGGCAGTGGCCAGTAGTCAGAAAAAGAATTGATCACACTGACCACTGACCACTGGCAACTGACCACTAATATGCGGGTTGGGAGGGGGGTGTGGGGGGAATGCAAAAACCTCAGGTCCCTGGCTCTCCCCCCCACTAATCCTTTCCCCATTGAGGAAACTTATGATTCGCGTCTTAGACTCTAATGATTTGGAGGCCATCCTGACGGTGGTCAATGACGGCGCCCGGGCCTACTGCGGCGTTATCCCTGAGGATTGCTGGCATGAACCCTACATGCCCCGGGAGGAGCTGCTGGCGGAACTGGACGCGGACGTCCGCTTCTGGGGTTTGGAGAAGGAAGGGCAACTGGCGGGGGTGATGGGGCGGCAGGAACTACCGGGGGTGATCCTCATCCGCCACGCCTATGTGCTGACCGACTTTCAGCGCCAGGGGATCGGGAGGAAACTTCTGGCCCACCTGCTTCAGGACCTGAGGCCCCCGGTCTTGGTGGGCACCTGGGCCGCGGCCTGGTGGGCCGTCCGGTTTTATGAGGGCCACGGCTTCCGGCTGGTGACGCCTGCGGAGAAAGAGCGGCTCCTCCGGGCCCATTGGACCATTTCTGACCGCCAGATCGAGACCTCCGTGGTCCTAACCTGGGAGCCTTTTTCCCTTCCCCCTCAATAAACGATGCGGAAACCCTGGAGGTCCCCCAGGTAAGGCCGCCACTCGGTCTCCACCCGGTCCACGTAGGAGTAGCGGGGCCCCTGGTGGCACCAGGCCAGCATGCTGTTCAGGACCTCCCGTTCCCCTTCGAACAGGGCCTCCACCCGGCCGTCCGGGAGATTCCGCACCCACCCCGCCAGGCCCCGGGAAATGGCTTCATCCCGGGTATGGGCCCGGAAAAAAACCCCCTGGACCCGGCCCTCGATGAAGACATGGAGCCTCGCTTTCTCCCCCATGTGTCTCTCCTTTTTCGGAAGGCGGCCAGGAGACTGTGAGCAGTGAGCAGCAAAAAACAAGACTTATCTGGCCACTCTTTTTTCACTGCTTACCGCTCACTGCTTCCTGCTTACTTGAGCCGCCCTTCCCCCACATCACCGCACTAATTCTTCAAACTCCGCTTCGGTGAGGATGGTCACTCCCAGTTCCCGGGCCTTGGCGTATTTGCTGCCCGGTTCCGCGCCCGCGACCACGTAATCGGTTTTGGCGGACACGGAAGAGCCCACCTTGCCCCCTCGGGCCGTGACCAGGGCCTTGGCCTCCTCCCGGGAGAGATGGGACAGGGAGCCGGTGAACACGAAGGTTTTCCCCTCTAAGGGACCAGCGGTCCGGGGTTCAGGGGGCTTTTCCTGGACACCGGCGTCTTTAAGCTTGTCAATCAATTCCCGGTTCCGGGGGTTTTGGAAATACTCCCGGATGCTGCCGGCCACCTGGGGCCCCACCCCTTCCACCTGGAGGAGATCCTCTTCGCTGGCCTCCATTAGGCCCTTCAGAGTCTGGAAATGCTGGGCCAGGAGTTGGGCCGTGGCCTCCCCCACGAAGCGGATGCCGAGAGCGTTGATCAGCCGCCAGAAGGGGGGATTTTTGCTGCCCTGGATGGCGTTGACGATGTTTTGGGCGGATTTTTCCGCGAAGCGCTCCAGGGGCACGAGGTCCCCCTCGGTCAGGTGGTACAGATCGCTGACGTCTTTCACCAGGCCGACGTTCACCAGTTGCAGGATGATTTTTTCCCCCAGGCCGTCGATGTCCATGCCGGCCTTGGAGGCAAAGTGCATGATCCCCCGGGTCAGGGCCCCGAAGCAGTCGGGGTTGGGGCAGCGGGTGACCTTCTCGCCTTCCGGGCGCACCAGTTCGGTGTCGCACACCGGGCAGTTTTTCGGCATCTGAAAAGGTTCGGCGCCGGGAGGACGTTCTTCCGGGATTACTTTCACCACTTCCGGGATGACGTCGCCGGCCCGTTGCACCAGGATGGTATCCCCCACCCGCACGTCTTTCCGGGCCACTTCGTCTTCGTTGTGCAGCGTGGCCCGGCTTACCGTCACCCCTCCCACCTCCACCGGCTCCATCACCGCCATGGGGGTGACCGCGCCGGTGCGGCCCACGTTGACCACGATGTTGAGCACCCGGGTGGTCTCCTGGGTGGCCGCGAATTTATAGGCCAGGGCCCAGCGGGGGCTCCGGGCCTTGGCGCCCAGGCGCTCCTGGAGGGCCAGGGAATCCACCTTGACCACCACCCCGTCGATTTCATAGGGCAGGCCGTGACGCTGATGTTCGATACGGTGATGATAGGCGATGGCCGCGTCGATGCCCCGGCAGGTCTCGATCAGGGGATTGACCCGAAAACCCCATTTTTTCAGGCTTTCCAGCACCTCCCAGTGGGTCTTAAAACTCGCCCCCTTTACCTCCCCCACGCCGTAGCAATAAATCTTCAAAGGCCGGGACGCGGTGATGGCCGGGTCCAACTGGCGCAGGGACCCGGCCGCGGCGTTCCGGGGATTGGCAAACGCGGCCTCTCCCCGGTCCAGGCGGTCTTTGTTCAACTTCTCAAATTCCTCCAGGTCCATATAGACCTCGCCCCGGACCTCCAGCAATTCCGGAACAGGGGCCGATTCCCCCAGCATCTGCAAGGGGATGGTGTGGATGGTTTTCAGGTTCTGGGTGACGTTTTCCCCCCGGATGCCGTCCCCCCGGGTGGAGCCCACGGTGAAGCGCCCCTGTTCGTAAACCAGCTCCACCGCGCAGCCGTCCATCTTGGGCTCCACCACGTAATGGAACTCTTCCGCGGTGCGCAAGAAGCGTTTCAGGCGCGCGTCGAACTCCCGGGCCTCGGCCTCGCTGAAGGCGTTCTCCAGGGAGAGCATGGGCTGGCGGTGGCGCACGGACTCGAATTTATCCAGGGGCGCGGCCCCCACCCGCTGGGTGGGGGAGTCCGGGATGACCAGCTCCGGGTACTCTTCCTCCAACTGTTCCAGTTCCAGCAGGAGCCGGTCGTACTCCGCGTCGGATACCACCGGCTCATCCAGAACATAATAACGGTAATTGTGATAATGCAGCTGCTCCCGGAGCTCTTTTATCCGGGAAACCACTTCCGGGGGGGCGGCGCTTGGGGGCGGGGCCATGTTCTAATCCGCGACTGGGTTATTATCCAAAAGCTGAGCCTGGGGCAATTCTCCCCCTCTCTCAGGCTGAGGAGCCAACCTCCAGGCATCCCTCAGGGTTGCCGGGGCGCAGGCAAGAACGCCATCTTAGGTTAATCAAAAAATATAATAGGTAGTTTCCTCTTGAATGGCAAGGTCAAAGGGAGGGACGGAGCAGGCAGAGTCAAGGCGGCTGCGGTTAGGAAGTCACTAAATAAAAAGATAGCCAATGCCCCTAATAAAAAGCGGCGTTATTTCTTCTATACAATATATTTTTAATAAATATGCCTAAATATCAACAAAATGTTACAAAAATACTCATCAGTGTTGAAAGTTTGACAGATGTACGTTGCTAATTTGGCGGGGAGTTAATCAGACATGGCTTTGAAGCGTTGGGGCTCAGGCAGTGGTTCCCGGGCCAAACGGCGCATCTCGGTGACGATCTCCAACACCCGCTGCAACTGGTCGCTGATCATTTTGATTTCCTGAAACACGGGACTATTTTCGTCACATTCCAGTAATAGCAGGTCCACCAAGCCGGTTACCGCGGCCAGGGGCTGGGCCAACTCGTGCAATGAGTCCCGAATGTCTTTCAGTTTGGCTTCCGAATTCATGCCATTTGAACCACTGCTATATTAGATCGATACTTTTATGTAAAAAGTTAATGCAAAAAAGAAGCCAATACCGAAAATTGGCAGAAGAGTCAAATTTCCTGGTAAATTTGCCCCCGAGTGGGGCGGGTTAATCCCGGGGCACGGCCAGCATGCGCTCCACCGCCTTCAGGGCCCGCACCCGGATGTCCTCCGGGACCGTGATTCGATAGCGGTTTTCCTTAAGTGCGGTGATGACGTCGGCCAGGGTGATGCGTTTCATGGGGCGGCAGATGAGGCGCCGGGAGGGAGAATAGAAAATCTTGCCGGGGTTTTCCTTACGCAACCGGTGGATGATGCCTTTTTCCGTGCCGATGATGAATTCTTTCGCCGGGGATTCGTGCACGTATTTAAGCATGCCGCTGGTGCTGCGGATCTCGTCCGCCTCCTCCAGAACCCCGGGGTTGCATTCGGGATGGGCGATGAAGACGGCCTGGGGATGGGCGGCCTTGGATGCCGACACCTCTTCGACGCTGAGCCCGTCGTGGACGTTGCACCAGCCTTCCCAGGTGAGGATTTCGATGTCCTTGGCCGTGTGGCGGGCGGCATAGAGGGCCAGGTTCTGGTCCGGCACCATCAACACCCGGGGCGCGGCCAGGGAATTGACCACCCGGATGGCGTTGGCGGAGGTGCAGCAAACGTCGCTTTCCGCCTTCACCGCGGCCGTGGAGTTGACGTAGGTGACCACCGGGACCCCCGGCAGTTCCGCCTTCCGGGCCAGCAGCTTGGCGGTGGTGACGGACTCCGCCAGGCAGCAGCCCACATCCAACCGGGGCAGAAGCACGGTCTTCTTTGGGCAGAGGATGGCCGCGGTCTCCGCCATGAAATGGACGCCGCAGAAGACAATGAACTCCGCCGGGGTCCTGGCCGCGCTCATGGATAAGTCCAGGGAATCTCCCAGGATATCGGCGACGTCCTGGATCTCCCCGGGCTGGTAATTGTGGGCCAGGAGGATGGCCCGGCGCTTCTCCAGCCAGTGGCGCACTTCCTGCTGTTGGGGCGTCAGTTCCATGCCTGAGGTAAACGCCTGGGCTATCCCTGGTTTTCCCTGACCACCTGCACCCCCGGAGGCGGGGTAAAGGTGAAAAATCCGGGCTCCAGCCGAATATTAAGTTGCACCTGGGAGAAGGCAAAACGCGTCTCTTCCCCCAAGGCGTTGGCGAACTCCAGCTTTTCCACCAGATAAGTGCGGGGGTTGATGGTGAGGGTGAGACGTTTCAACTCCGGCTGCGCCTGGCGGGGAAAGAGGTCCACCACATAATCGGCTCCGGCTTCCGGAGGCCGGTTCCAGGAGATCTGGAAATCCCGGGAAAGTTCCCCCATGCCGGAAAAAAACCGCATCACCAAATCCGAGCGCAACACCTTATTTATGGGATAAACCATGACCACCGCGTCCTGGGGGATGAATATCCAGACCTCCCGGCCGTCGGCCACGATTTCCTTTTTCTGCTCCGGGGGATTTTCGTATTGCCAGCGCATGCGGCAGGGTTTTTGGAAATAGAGCAGGCCCTCGGCCTTCTCCCCTTGGGTGGCGGCCTGCAGCCGGGACTCCTGGCGGAAGCGGGCCTTGAAGCCGCCGGCCTGGTCATATTGGGCCTGCACCCGGCTCACCACCTCCTGGGGAGTGGGAGCGCCCGGGGCCGGCAGAGGAGCCAACAGGCAACAGACTAACAATAACACGGGCCAGAGAAGTTTTCTCAAGTCTTTGTTTTCCTTGGTCGGGGAAATGTTGAGGATTCCCCTAAAGCTATCAAAACCCGAGTCCCTAGTCAATCAGCCCAGGTTTGAGGATGATGCAACCCGGGCCCCTTTCCTTTTTTTTCAACTCGGGTTGCTGGGCCTGGCGTTTGCCCGGAAGATGCCAGTTTCCCCATTGACTTTATCTCCCCTTTGGGATTAATTCCTGGGGGAAGTCCATGCACACCCGGATACAAGACTACGATTATTTCCTGCCCCCGGAACTGGTGGCCCAATACCCCCTGCCCCAAAGGGATACCTCCCGCCTCCTGGTGCTGAGCCGGGCAGAGGGCAAAATCCGGCATGCCGCGTTCCGGGACCTGCCCCAATACCTGGACGCAGGCGACCTGCTGGCCCTCAACGACACCCGGGTCTTCCCCGCCCGGCTCCACGGCGCCAAAACCAGCGGCGGCAAAATCGAACTCCTCCTCCACCACCTGCCGGAGGCGGAGGAGGAGGGGAAGGCAGATGAATTTGGGGGAGGGGGCCAGGAGAGGACCACAGGCGAGACGCCTGTGCTACCGGCCCCCTCCCCCAAACCCCCTCCCCCAACCCCTTATAGGGGGTTGGGAAGGGAGTTTGAGGGGAGGGCGGAGGAATACGATTCTCCCAACCCTCCACTCAAATCGGCTAGAGCCAGAGCCACGTACCGGGGGCGGTTGCGGGTGGGGCAGGAGTTGGTTTTTGGGGGGAGATTGCGGGGTGAGGTGGTCTCCCTGCCCCAGCCGGGGGTGGCGGAGGTGCGTTTTACGTCCCTGAATGGCGGCGACCCCTGCCGGTTGTTGCTGGAGCAGGGGGAAGTGCCGCTCCCCCCCTATATCCGCCGCTCCCCCGAGGAACTGGACCGGGAGGGTTATCAGACGGTCTATGCCTCCCGGGTGGGGGCCATTGCCTGCCCCACCGCGGGCCTGCATTTTACCGAGGCGGTCATGGAAGACCTGGCCCGCCGGGGGATAGAGACGGTTTCCCTCACCCTCCACGTGGGGCCGGGGACCTTTATGCCGGTGCGGCAGGAAGACTATACTCATCACCGGATGGAACCCGAATACTTTGAACTGTCCGAGGCCGCAGCCCAACGGCTGAATGAGGCCAAGAACCTGGGACAGCGCCTGGTGGCGGTGGGCACCACCAGCGTCCGGGTCCTGGAATACTGCGCCGGACCTGAGGGTTTCATCCCGCAAAAGGGCTGGTGCGACCTCTATATCCACCCCGGCTATCGTTTTCAGGCCGTGGACCGGCTGCTCACCAACTTCCACCTGCCCAAATCCACCCTGCTTCTCCTGGTGAGCGCGTTCGCGGGGCGGGACTTAATTATGAAAGCCTATGAAGAAGCCGTAACCCAAAAATACCGCTTCTACTCCTACGGCGATTGTATGTTGATTTTATGAAGGGATTTGTAGGGGAGGGGAAGGGACCGGAGAGGCGGGGTTTCCCCGTCTGACCTACCCATGCCCCCGCTTTCAGTAATCAGTAATCAGTATGTTCAATATCTTTCACTGATTACTGATCACTGATCACTGGCTGGGGGATTGGGTCTGGGGAAGCACAACACCAATGTTTGAGTTTCGCTTAAAAAAATCCGCATCTCCCGGGGGGGCCCGGTGGGGGGAGATACGCACCCGCCGGGGGGTGGTGGAGACGCCCTTGTTCATGCCCGTGGGCACCCAGGGCACGGTGAAGGCCATGACTCCCGAGGAGTTGCAGGAGTTGGGCGCGGGCATTATTTTGAGCAACATTTATCATCTCTATCTGCGCCCCGGGGTGGAGGTGGTGGCCGCGTTGGGGGGGCTGCACCGTTTCATGAACTGGCCCGGGGGGATTCTCACCGATTCCGGGGGGTATCAGATTTTCAGCCTGGCGTCGCTCCGGAAAATTACGGAAGAAGGGGTGAATTTTCGCTCCCATCTGGACGGCTCCAGCCATTTCCTGACCCCGGAGAAGGTGGTGGCCTTGCAGCAGGCCGTGGGCGCGGACATCATGGTCTGCCTGGACGAATGCCCCGGGTTCCCGGCTCCTGAAAAAGAGGTGCGCCGGGCCGCGGATCTCACCTTAAGGTGGGCGAAGCGGTCTCTGGCGGCCCGGGGAGATACGGCTTCCCCATTATTCGCGGTGGTCCAGGGGGGAATGCTGCCGGAGTTGCGCCGGGAGCAGGCCCAGGCCTTCCGGGAACTAAGCTTTGACGGCTATTGTCTCGGGGGCCTGAGCGTGGGGGAGGAGAAGGAAGTTACCCTGGCCATGCTGGAGGTGACCACCCCGGATTTGCCGGAGGACAAGCCCCGGTACCTGATGGGGGTGGGGACGCCGGAAGATTTGGTGGAGGGAGTGGCCCGGGGGGTGGACATGTTCGACTGCGTGCTGCCCACCCGCAATGGCCGGAACGGCATGGCCTTTACCGCCGCGGGAAAAGTGGTGGTAAAAAACGCGGTTTATGCCCAAGACCCCCGGCCCCTGGAGGAGGCGTGCGGCTGCTACACCTGCCGCCATTATTCCCGGGCCTATTTGCGCCACCTTTATCTATCCCGGGAAATTCTGGCCTATCGCCTTTTAACTCTGCATAATTTATATTACTATCTGCATCTGATGGGGGAGATGCGGCAGGCAGTGGCCGCAGGCCGCTTTGCCGCGTTTCGCCGGGAATTTTACGAAAAACGAGAAGAGGGAGGTAACGCGCGTGGTTAATTGGGCATTTGCCGCAGGTCCCGCTGGCGCTCCCGAGGCCAGCCCCATGTGGACCTTTGTGGCCCCCATGGTCTTGATGGTGGTGATCTTCTATTTTCTGCTGATCCGGCCCCAACAGAAGAAAGCCAAGGAGCATCGAACGTTTTTGGAAAACCTGAAAAGGGGTGACCGGGTCATCACTTCCGGGGGCATCTGCGGTGAAATTTCGGCCATCAATGACCAGATCATCACCCTGGAAGTGGCGGACAAGGTGCGGCTGGAAGTGGGACGGCCTTACATCGCCGGGTTTGCTCCCAAGAAATAGAAATGGTCATGTGGGGGGAGGTGAATAAGCGGTCAGCTATCAGCAGTCAGCTTAAAGAAAAGGTTGTGGGTCATTTTTTTTTGCTGAAAGCTGAAAGCTGATCGCTGAAAGCTCTTTGCCCCCCCTCAGAATCGTTATCCAACGCTCTTAAAAAGGTACGGAAATGACCCAAGGCCAGCCCCAGGAGGCCTTAATCCGGGAGATTGCCCAGCTTCAAGAGATGGCCCGGGAATGGGCCCGCCTCTTTCCCCAGGCCGCGTCCCAGGGGGAACACTGGCTGAAGGTGCTCTCCGAGGTCCAGGCCCACGTGTCCGAAGAGATCTGCCGCCTGGCGGTGGTGGGCGCGGTGAAATCGGGGAAGAGCACGGCCGTTAACTCTCTTTTGGGTCAGGATTTGCTGAAACGGGGAGCGGGCATCCTCACCGCCATGATTACCCGTATCCAGGCCGGTCCGGAGCCCAAAGCGGTCCTCAAGTTCAAGGAGTGGCCGGAAATCAATGGGGAAATCAACCGGGCCCTGGGTTTGCTCCCCGTCCCCCGCCTCCGGGAACGCTCCGCGCCTTTGGATCTGAAGCAGGCTGTGGACCGGGAATTGTTGGTCCAGGTATTGGCGGAGGCCCAGCAGGAGGCAATCTGGTCGGCGGGCAGCCTGGATTCCAACTATCTCCTCCTTAAATCCTATCTGGAGGGGTACGACCTGATTCAGGGGCTCCTGCCGGCTGCGAACCTCTTGTCCCTGTCCGGCCCGGAGCTGGCCCGCCACCGGGAACTGGTGACCCGGGAAGCCACCGCGGTCTATCTCAAAGACGTGCTCCTCACCATTCCCTTCCCCTGGACGACCACCGGGGTGGAGTTCGGGGACTGCCAGGGGAGCGACTCCCCCATCCCCCAGCACCTGGCCCAGGTTCTGGCCTATCTGGTGAAATGCGACCTGGTGCTCTACGTCATCAGTTCCCGGGTGGGTCTGCGCCAGGCGGATTTCCAGTTCCTGGGGGAGTTGAAAAGGATGGGGCTGGTGCCCCATATCCTCTCGATCCTCAATCTGGACCTGGGGGAACATGAATCTCTGGACGAAGTTCAGCGCATCCGGGAGCGGGTGACCCGGGAATTGGCTCCCTGGCAGCCGGAGCCCCGGGTCTATGCCTTTTCCGCGCTGAAGCTGCTCCTGGACCGCCGCCGGGGCCGGGGGGAGGCCCTGGACCAGAGGGAGGCGGGGCTCCTCTCCGTCTGGGCCATGGACGGAGCCGCGGCCCGGTTTTCCGACCAGGAAGCGGCCCGCTTCCAGGGGGATTTAAAGTCGGCCATCCAGACCCTCCAGGGCCGCCGCCTGGCGGGAGGCAGCCTTTCCCACGTGCAGATGGTGGCCCGGGGGCTGCGGGAGCAGTTGGAACTCACCCAGGGCCTGCTGAACCGGGACCTGGAGGCCCTGCAGCAGGTGGAGAGCCATCTCCAGGCCCGGCGCCGGCCCCTGGAATCCACCCTAACCAGTCTGGACCAGACCCTGGAAGGCGCGGGCATCCACCTGAAAAAGGCCCTCAAGGACCGGGTAAACTCGGTCATGGACCGGCGTTCCGGCAAGGTGGGCTCCGCGCTCATGGGCTTCATCCGGGATTATGAGCCCAACTGGGACCGGCTCTTGCTGCCGGAAGCGCCCGGGTCTTTCCGCCCCGCGCTCTACCAGCTCTTCCAGGAGTGCGTCAAGGAACTGGCCCATTATGTCACCGTGGAGAGCAACGTCTCCCTGGTGGAATTTATCCGGGAACGGGAGGATTGGCTGCGCCAGGAACTGGCCCGGGTGGAGACGCCTCTCCTGCTCTCCCTCCAGGACGCCTTGACCCTCTATTACCGGGAGATCGAGGCCCTGGGTTTTCCCTCCGCCCCTCCCGCCCTGGAGATGGCCGCCAATCCCCGGCCCTCAGGCCTGGAAGTGCCTTTGCTGAACCTGCAACTGGACCCGGGCTGGTGGTTGGACGCGGAAGTCTGGGTGCGCTCCGGAGCCGGGTTCCTGGAGCGCCACTGGGAAGTCCTGAAGCGCCGCCTGGGCCTGGGTGGGGAGGTGGAACCCCGGGCCCAACTCCTCCGGGACCTGGCCCGGGCCCTGAAGGCCGTCAAAGACTGGCTCCAGGAACAGGTGAAAGTGCAGCTCATCGATTACGAGGAACGCCTGAAGTTCCAATATTTCCTGCCCCTGGTGGACCAGTGGCTGAAACAACAGGAGACCGCGCTGGCCAACACCATGCGCTCACTCCTCTCCGACCTGGAAGGAGTGGCCGGCTCCATGCAACTGGAAGAAGAAGAACGCTCGGCCCGGCGACGGCGCCTGGAGGAACTGCTGCCCCAGGCCAAAAAAAGGGAAACTCTACTGGAAGAAATGCGGCAGAGGTAGAGTGAGAATTGGAATTGGGGGAGGGGGCTAAGGGCCGTGGGCCCTTACCCCCTCCCCCAAGCCCCCTCCCCCCAAAACCCAAAGGTAACCGCCATGACCGAAAAGCTGCCCTGGCTGGCCCTACGCGGCCTTCCCGGCGTGGGGTTGGTGCTGTTTCAGCGCCTGGTGCAGGCCTTTGGCTCGCCGGCCGCGGTCTTTGAGGCCGGGCTTCCGGAGTTGCGGTCGATCAAGGGAGTCACTCCGGCCATAGCCCAGGCTATTTCCTCTTTCCGGGATTGGGATCAAGTGGAGGCCCAGATTTCCCGGCTAACCGCGGCGGGCGCGGAACTTCTCACCCAGGACGATTCCAGGTTTCCGCCCCGGCTTAAGGAAATTCCTTATCCCCCGCCTTATCTGTTCGTGCGGGGGTCCCTGGAGGCGGAGGACGCCCAGGCCGTGGCCCTGGTGGGCACCAGGGGGGCCAGTTATTATGGCCTGAAGGCCTGCCGCCGCCTGGCCGGGGCCCTGGCGGCCCGGGGCTGGCGGGTGGTGAGCGGCCTGGCCCGGGGCATCGACACCGCGGCTCACCAGGGGGCCCTGGAAAGCGGGGGCCGCACCCTGGCGGTCCTGGGCTGCGGTTTGGACGTGGTCTATCCCCCGGAGAACAAAAAACTCTATCAGCAGATTCCGGAGCAAGGGGCCCTGCTCAGCGAGTTTCCCCTGGGCACGCCGCCTGAGGCCCGGAATTTCCCCATAAGGAACCGCCTGATCAGCGGCCTGGCCTGGGGCGTGGTGGTGGTGGAAGCCGGGGCCCAGAGCGGCACCCATATCACCGTGCAGTACGCCCTGGACCAGGGCCGGGAGGTGATGGCGGTGCCCGGCCCCGTGGATTCCCCCACCAGCGTAGGACCCCACCGCCTCATCCAGCAGGGGGCCAAGCTGGTCCACGAAGTGGGGGATATCCTCCAGGAACTGCCCCGGGAAGCCGGACCGAGACGGGCTACCCGGCCCGCCGGGGTCACCGAGGCCCCACCCCGGCCCCTGCCGGAAGACCCCTTGCTCCCTTTCCTGGGCGCGGACCCGGTGCAGTTGGAGGAACTGGTGCAGGCCTCCCGCCTCCCCGCCGCGGAGGTCATGAGCCGCCTCACCCTGCTGGAACTCCAGGGCCTGATCCGGGAACTGCCGGGGAAGTGCTTCGTCCTGGAAGCCGGTTAAGGAAGGGCTTGGTGGGGGGGTAGGGGGTAAGGGCCTGCGCCTCCCCCAATCTGCCCCCAGTATCTTGGAGAGGTATAGCAGGCGCTGACATGGATTTGCTGGCCCCCCTCCCTTTGGACCGCCGGGACAAGCTCATCGCCACCATCCTGGCGGCGGTGGTGTTGGTTGCCGGCTATTGGTGGATGGTGGGCGGGGTTTGCGGTATTTATCATGACGATGCCGTATATGTCAGCACCGCCAAGGCCCTGGCCGAAGGGCAGGGATACCGGTTGATCAACCTGCCCGGCGCGCCGCTCCAGACCAAATATCCCATCCTGTACCCCGCCATCTTGGCGATTATCTGGAAACTGTGGCCTTCTTTCCCCAACAACCTGGTGGCCATGCAGGCCTTATCTTTGTTAGCGGGTGGGGCAGTGGCCGGGCTGGCCTATCTCTACCTGGTGCGCTTCGGCTATTTCACCCGGGGGGTGGCTTTGGGGGCAGGGTTGCTGTGCGCCACTTCCATAAATTATCTTTATTTTTCCACCCTTACTTTATCGGAGATGCCCTTCGCGCTGCTACTCCTGGCGGCGTTGTGGGCTTTGGAAGAACAGGTAAGGGCCCCCAAAAGAAGTAAAATCAGGCAGTTCTTTTTAGGCATTTTATTAGCGCTTCCTTGTATGTGTCGAACCATAGGCGTAACTTTGGTGCCAGTAGGACTGTTCGTCCTTTACCGGCAGCGGCGTCCGGTCCGCTGGGTAGCTGGGGGTGCTTCAGCTATCATACTATCCTGGTTCTTTTGGACTCTTGCGTCCAAGATCTATTTTCCCGATGACCATATTACTGGATACTACACCGACTATTTTAGTTGGTGGCATGAAAATGGTTTTTCCGTTGTTGTGCGAATAATATTTTATAATTTATTTTATTCAATGATAGTTAGTAGTTGCCTGGGCTTGTCGGGATTAGAGAAGGCCTTGTCATCTCTATCATCTATAGTAATGATAGTTTTATATTATATGCTAGGGATATTGACCTGGATTATTATAGGAAATAATGCTAAAAAATATCGAATACTGCCATTGTATTTAATTAGCTATTTGTCTATTGTTATCTTATGGCCATGGCCTCCATTCCGTTTTATAGTGCCTATCTTGCCATTTCTACTTGCCTATTTAATCTATGGAGTATCAGTAACAAAACAATGGCTAACTTTTATACCCGGCTACCGCAGTGTCTTATTGGTTATGATGGGCGTCTTATTGGCCGCTAACCTGGCGTTAGTGTTCCAGCGGGGCCAGTCTCATCTGGAAACGCGCTACCCCAGCATCATCTGCCCCAATCCCCCGGTTTCCTGGTCATCTTGTGAAGCAGTTTTTGATTGGGTTAGATTGCACACCTCTCCTAAGGACATCATCGCCTCCGGGTTGGATACCATGATTTACCTTTACACCGGGCGCCGTGGGTTCCGCCCCTTCGTCGGTCGCCCGGCCTTAATGTTCTATGGGGATGCTTCTCAATCCCTGGGAACTCCGGAAGACTTGCTGCAAGTTATGAAAGTTTATCAGCCCCGCTATCTGATTCATACGCCTATGCCGGGGTTTGGAGAGGAAAAGCCTTTCGCGGCGCTTCTTCGGAAATTGCGCCAGGAATACCCCGGAGCGTTGGAGCCCGTTTTTGTGGGCGCGGACCCGCGCTTTGTCATCTTTGCCGTGTGGCCTGATGGGCGCTCACCATGATGATTTTGGCGTGATAAAATGATATGTTCCTCAGGGGCAACTCCGATCTTCCTCCGGATCTTCGAGCTTGGTGATAAGGAATTGAGTTCACCCCTAGGATTGGCCCGGGTCCTGGTGCGTCCTCTGAGCCATAAAATCCGGCAGTCTCACGGCAAAATTTTCAGCGAAAATGGGGGCCGGTCCCTGGTCCCGTAAAAAAGCCTTGAAAAGCTGGCGCATCTGGGAGAAATTTATCCTTTAATAAATCTGCTGTCCCCTCCCGGCGGACGCCGGGCTGAAAAATAATCATATGCCTAAATCACTGCTCATCGTCGAATCGCCCACCAAGGCCAAGACTCTCCAGAAATACCTGGGGTCCGAGTTTTTGGTGCACTCCTCCATGGGCCACATCATGGATCTGCCCAAAAACGAACTGGGGGTGGACCTGGAGAACGATTTCCAACCCAAATACGTCACCATCCTGGGCAAGGCCAAGGTGATCACCGCCCTGAAGAAGGCCGCGGCCGGCATCTCCGACATCTACCTGGCCCCGGACCCGGACCGGGAGGGGGAGGCCATCGCCTGGCACATCGCCCAGGCCCTGGGGGAAAAGGCACATCGCTTCCACCGGGTGCTGCTCCTGGAGATCACCCCCAAGGCCATCAAGGAGGCCCTGGCCAAAACCGTGGAGTTGAACCGCCCCCGTTTTGAGGCCCAGCAGGCCCGGCGGGTCCTGGACCGGTTGGTGGGTTACCAGATCAGTCCCCTGCTGTGGCAGAAGGTGAAGACGGGCTTAAGCGCGGGCCGGGTGCAGTCCGTGGCCCTGCGGCTGGTGGTGGACCGGGAGCGGGCCATCCTGGCCTTCGTGCCCGATGAATACTGGTCCCTGGCTGCCTGCCTGGATGCCAAGGATCCCCCGGCATTTGTCGCCAATCTCCTGAAAGAGGACAACAAAAACATCAAGCCCACCAGCGCCGGGGAGGTGGAGGGGATTCTGGAGGCCCTGGAGGCCGCGGAGTTTCGGGTGGCCAAGGTGGAGAAAAAGCCCCAGCGGCGCCACCCCGCGCCCCCCTTCATCACCAGCAGCCTGCAGATGGAGGCCTCCCGGCGGCTGCGGTTCGCCCCCAGCAAGACCATGCGCTTGGCCCAGCGGCTCTACGAAGGCATGGAAGTGGGGGAAGAAGGCCCGGTGGGCCTCATCACCTACATGCGCACCGACTCCACCCGGGTTTCCGCCGAGGCCCTGGACGCGGTGCGGGGTTTTATCCAGCAAGCTTACGGGAAGGATTATCTCCCCGCCAAGCCCAATTTTTATAAAAGCCCCAAAGGCGCCCAGGAGGCCCATGAGGCCATCCGCCCCACCGGAGTGACCCGGCGGCCCCAGGACCTGAAAGCTTATCTGAGCAAAGAGGAGTTGGCCCTTTACGACCTCATCTGGCGGCGTTTCGTGGCCTCCCAGATGGCCCCCGCGGTCTTCCAGTTGACCACCGTGGACGTCACCGCCGGGCCCTATCTCTTCCGGGCCACCGTCTCGGTGCTGCAGTTTCCGGGTTTTACCACCCTCTACCAGGAAAACCAGGAGGAAGAGGAAAAACCGGCCAAGCTGCCGCCCTTGAAGACCGGAGAAATCCTGAAGCTCAGGGATTTCAATCCCCAGCAGCATTTCACCAAACCCCCGGCCCGCTATACCGAAGCCAGCCTGATTAAAGAGCTGGAGGTCCAGGGCATCGGCCGGCCCAGCACTTACGCCACCATTCTCAGCAACCTCCAGGACCGGCTCTACGTGGCCAAAGAGAAATACGGCCTACGCCCCACGGAAATGGGTATGGTGGTCAGCGATCTGTTGGTGGAAAATTTTCCGGACATCATGGACCCCAAGTTCACGGCCCGCATGGAAACCGATCTGGACCGCATCGCCGAAGGAAAAGTGCCCTGGCAGGGGGTGATGCAGGGCTTCTACGGCCGCTTTGCCCAGGAACTGGCCGCGGCCAAAACCCAGATGCGCCGGGTGAAAAGCGTGCCCAGCGGCCTCAAATGCCCCCAATGTGGGTCCGAACTCTTGGTGCGCTGGGGCCGAAACGGGGAGTTCCTGGGCTGTTCCGGGTTTCCCAAATGCAATTTCACCTGCAACTTCACCCGGGACCAGCAGGGGCAGATAATTCTGGTGGAAAAGACGCCAGAGACCTCCGAGTTCACTTGCCCCCAGGAGGGCTGCACCGGCACCCTGGTGAAGCGGCGCTCCCGCCGCGGCTTTTTCTATGGCTGCAACCGCTATCCGGACTGCAAATACCTGCAAAATCAAGCCCCGGTAATCAAGGCCTGCCCCCAATGCCGGTTCCCCTGGCTGACCCCAAAAGGGAAGAAACTACTCCTCTGCCCCCGGGATGAATGCGATTATCAGGAAGCGGTAATCCCTGATGAGGCCGCCAATACTAAAGGGATCAGGGACCAGGGGCCAGGGGTCAGTTGATACCTCTGCAAAAGTCCCCTCTTCTGTCATTCTGAAAGGAGCAAAGCTTCGTTTCGAATCTCGTATTTATTAGTAGCTACAAGATTCTTCGGTCGCTCCGCTTCCTTAGAATGACAAGTGATAGGATTTTCATAGAGGTCTTAACTTAGAATTTGATATGGAATCATTTTTATTGGCCCCTGAACCCTGGCCCCTGACCCCTAAAAAGTTGGTTGGCAGAAGAAGTTGGGGAAATGAAAAAGCCTGATCCCGTCAGCATAATTGGGGGTGGATTAGCGGGCGTGGAGGCGGCCTGGCAGGCGGCCCGCCGGGGCGTGGCAGTCCGGCTTTTGGAGATGAAGCCCCGGAAGTTTTCTCCCGCGCACCAATCGCCCTTGTTGGGGGAGCTGGTGTGCAGCAATTCCCTCCGGGCGGACGCGCAAGAGAACGCGGTGGGTCTTCTGAAGGAGGAGATGCGGCGCCTGGGGTCCCTGCTCCTGGCCGGGGCCGCGGCCACCCGGGTGCCCGCGGGCAAGGCCCTGGCCGTGGACCGGCAGGCCTTTGCCGCCTATCTCACCGAGGCCCTGGAGAAGGAGCCTCTGGTGGAGATTATTCGGGAAGAAGTGACGGAATTGGACGATGGCCGGACCACCGTCATCGCCACCGGGCCCCTGACTTCGGACGCCCTGGCCGGGGCCCTGGCCCGGATCACCGGCCAGGAACACCTGCATTTCTATGACGCCATTGCTCCCATTGTCCACGCGGATTCCCTGGATATGTCCAAGGTCTTCCGGGCCTCCCGCTACGGCGCGGGGGATGACTATTTGAACTGCCCTTTCACCGAGGAGGAGTATGCCGTTTTTTACCAGGCCCTGACGGCCGCGGAGCAGGTGCCTTTGAAATCTTTTGAAGAGCCCCGGTATTTCGAGGGCTGCCTCCCCCTGGAGGTGATGGCGGCCCGGGGCTTTCTCACTTTGGTTTTTGGCCCTCTGAAGCCCGTGGGCCTGGTGGACCCGCACACCGGCAAGCAGCCCTTCGCGGTGGCGCAACTGCGCCAGGAAAACCGGGAGGGGACCCTCTTCAACCTGGTGGGGTTCCAGACCAAGCTGAAGTACGGGGAGCAGAAACGGGTCTTTCGCCTCATTCCCGGTTTGGAGAACGCGGAGTTCGCCCGCCTGGGGTCCATTCACCGCAACACCTTTATCCGCTCCCCGGGGCTGCTCAGCCCCCACCTCAATTTCCTGGAACACCCCCAGCTTTTCCTGGCCGGGCAGATCTCCGGAGTGGAAGGCTACGTGGAATCCGGGGCCATGGGCCTGCTGGCCGGGATCAACGCCGCCCGCCAGGCCCAAGAGCGGCCCCTGGTGACGCCGCCCCGGGCCACGGCCCTGGGCGCGCTGATTTATCACCTTACCAATACCGCCACCCGGGACTTCCAGCCCATGAACGTCAATTTCGGCCTGTTTCCCCCGCTTCCCGGCCGCACCCCCAAGAAACTCAGGGGCGCGGCCTATGCTAACCGGGCCCTGGCGGAACTGGAGGGATGGCAACGGCAGGTGGAAGAAGAGTGTCTCGTGAGGGGCGGGCCAGGGACCTGTTAGGGGGGGCTCCGTGCCTGCCACCCGCTTAATCTTGCCTATAAACTTCCCTGCGGCGGCTATTCCGCCTAATTTTCAAAATAACTGCCAACTATTTCTCTCCACGCATGCGACTCTGATTGGTCTTGTGGAAAAATATCTAATAGTTTGTAGGGGAAATATCCAACTACCGCTTGTTGTATTATTTCGCCGTGTTCAATACTTTTAAGTTTGCTAAAGAAAGCGAACTGATCAGATGGTGAAATAACATATAATTTAAGATTAAAGTCATTTATGGAATCAACAATTACTTTATTTATATGGTGATCAATAAAACCATACCCGATGACCAACAATTTTCTATTTGGTTTTGATAATGCTTCTTTGAATAGACTAGAGTACCAAGACAGTAATGGTTCATCAGATATCTGACTCTCCTTTTGTCTCCCTATGACAAGCATGTGTGTACCAGTAGAACTTAACCATCCGAAGGAGCCATGCAGTTTGATATAATTCAGTGTCCTTGGCAAAATAGAGTTTATAGGATTGGCCTTCAGATAAGCCCTCAGGTCATCATGTGTAGGGAGTGGTTTAAAATCATTATTTTCTAAAGGAAGTTTAAGAATAGTTTTATGATTATCTGGTATTTTTGCTACACCAGGTAGGTTCAAGGCTATCATAACACTATTAAAATGTCTTTCTATAAAAAGGTCCTGATTAAGGGTAAAAAATAATCCATTCTCATGATTACCTGAAAACCTTTCTATAAACCTATTGACACCATAAATATTAACGGGATATGGAGCACCGCTATGGAATGTCCATTCCCTAACTATATCGTCGAGTACCTTATAACTTTCATTTATCGCTGTATTTATGGAATCCTTCTCCTCATTCGTATAATTTCCATTAATAACTTGGTGATAGATCGACTCATAATCAAAATCAGTTCTAAGTAATTCCATCAGTCGAGTATGGTCTTGAACTCTCCTGTTATTAAAAATCTTTGACCACATTTCATTGGCAAGCAGTCCACCAAAATTCTTGGTGAATCCGGCACCAGTAAATAAAATATGTCGTGCAAATTCCCTTTGAATTTTCATTTACATTAAAGGCTTTTATCTTTCCCGGTCGGCCAGATATTCCTCCAAAGGCCGGGAGGGCTCGGACCGCCTCTGTTCGATAATGGCGATGTCCAGCAGATCCTCGATAAATTCCCGGTCCTGCAGCAATTTCTGCACCACGAGTTGCTGCTCTTTCCTGGGCAGGCCTTTGAAGGCCAGCCAAAATACTTCCGCCTTCGCTTCTTCCGCAATCATCAGATTATCCTCCCACCACTCCTCTATCTGGAATGGTGATTAAGGCACAGACCTCAACCGGCTATTTGTTCCCATGTTAAATTATGACCGGCAACCTGTCAAACTTATAGCCAATTGACGGGGTCAATGGTCTATTGTTTTTCTCTGACCACTGACCACTGACCACTGGCTACTGGCTACTCACCCGAACCGATAGTGCTTCCTGACGTCCTTGCTGATCTTCCAGGTGCAGGACAGGCCTTCCGGAAAGGTGACCAGGTCCCCTTTCCCCACGGACACGGTCTCCCCGTCGTCTAAAGTCACGGTCACTTCTCCTTCGAGAAAAAAGCACACCTCCTGGCTGTCGTAGGTCCAGGGAAATTCCGAGGCCTCCTTGGTCCAGATGGGCCACCGGGTCACCCCCAATTCCTGGAGGCGGGCCGCCGCGGGATTTTTTTCCACCTTGACTCGGCTCATTTTTTTCTCTCCTTCCGGGGGGTCAGGGGGATTGGAAGCAACCCCTAACTATTCCAGATAAATCCCCATTTAAAAAGTGGACTGAAAAACCTGTGGGAAGAAATCACGGCGAATTAATGTCTATACAATTTACAAACCATAATCCGGGAATTATAATTTTAATTAGGAGCTTCTTGCAAAAGTCTTTTTAATGGCCGAATCAACGATATTGGTCCGGTTCCCTCCCCCTTGAGGGGGGAGGGTTAGGGTGGGGGTGAGTAAATTTAGTTAGGGTT
>Ga0299912_10000334_pt1 | contig 42634 bp, 54 predicted proteins | sample RVTome_2_FD_207667 | JGI IMG/M metagenome (GOLD analysis project Ga0299912, IMG submission 207667) | Soil microbial communities from uranium-contaminated site in the Upper Colorado River Basin, Wyoming, United States - RVT95D214 (version 2) ... | reverse complement strand
ATCCTCGCCGGTCCCGCCCTTGAGATCCCTGTCCGTGCCGCCGAGTCCACCTTCGCCGACCGTTACAGCCATCGCCCCGCTGACCGAATAGACATCGTCGTATAGCAGTCCGCCCCCGCCCCCGCCTCCGCCGCCGCATTCGGCCGTGACGTCTCCGCCTCCTCCGCCGCCGCCCCCGACGACCAGGACCTCGGCATCAACCGACCCGGACAAGACCGTAAACGTTCCGCTCTCATAGAACGTATGGATGCGATAGCCACCGGCCATCGTCACGATCCCGCCCGTCGTGTTATACTCGGCGACATAGGCCGCCTGGGCCAGGGCGTCCGTCGCGTACTCCATACGCTCAAACCATTTGTCCCCGGCATCGACCGTGAACTTGGCCGCGTAGGCCCCGCCGTGAACCTCGGTCTCCTCCCGGCTTATTGACGAGCCACTCGATTCGCTCTTGGTCCAGTAGGTCAGCTCATCCGCATCGATCCAGTCCTCCAGTCCGCCGTCCAGAAGTTTCTCGATCTCTGGTTCGAATACGGGGTCCCGACCGCTTGAGTCCATGCGGTCGCTGAATCCAATGATGAAATATCCCAGGATGCAAAAGTCATAGGTCCCGTCGGTCTGATGCGCCGGGCTATCCCCGTTCGAGGTGTGAAGGTAGAGCCGCCGATTGGTCACATCCATAAAGAACGTCGATGTCGTCGCATCGCAGTCCGCCGCCGAAAAAACCTCGGCGTATCCTGACCCGTCCTCCAGGACCTCGATAATCTCCCCGTCCGCCATGTCTGCGTAATAAGCCCCGTCGCCCGTCGCCGTCCACTCCAGATATTCCAGTTCGATGGCCGGATAGTGCTCGCAGACAACGAGCCGCCGGGAATCGGGAAGTTCGAGCAGATCGGCGAAATTCATGCTTACATCTCTTCGGCCAGGGTCAACGTCAAGTTCCAGACGTCCATGTGAACGTGATCCCACTTCCAGGCCAGGGCGATCACGTATTGGGTTTTTGTATTAGGATCATCCGGGTCCTCGCAGAACCAGAACGGGAGCGATCTTCCGACGGCTGCCCGGAGAGTCTCGAAGTTGACCTTCTCCGATGTTCTGAATGTATACTGCCAGGCCCCCGGCTGGTCCTGAACGACGACCGTCCGCTGTCCGCCCGCGCTCGTCGTGATGACGCTCAGGTCCTCCGGCGTGAACGCGAATCCATTTTTGTAATTAATCAGCGGCGTGAAGCACGGCCCGATGAAAATCGGCCCGGCCTCGACATATCCATCCGTGTTTGAGGCGTCTGAAATCAGGAGCCGCCAATACTGATAGGTCGTCGGGTCGTCGAAGTAGGCGGCCATCACCCGTTCATCTATCGGGCTCAGCGTTGCCTCGAATCCGGGGTCGGCCCAAACATCCTCGTCGTTACCTTGAATCTTGACCACGGCATCGGCGCTGAAGTTATTCCCTCGAATGCAGAATGCCTGGACCGTAACTTCGGCATAGAAGTTGACCGTGATGGTCTGGTCCTCGACACAGCCGGTTGAGCGCCAGCGCCGCCCCGGAATTCGGCGCTGAGTGTTTGTCACCGGGAAATTCGTCTCCTCTGACAACGCCGTCATCGTCAGGTCCGTGCCCTCAATTCCCTTCCAGAGGTTGTCGTATAGAAACTTGCAGTTAGCCATGTCAGTATGCCCTCACCGCCCGTGGATGAATCAGCATGAGTTCCGACCTGCCCCGTTCACGAATCGTCTTGACGATAAAGTCCTTCATTTCTTTCCCGTCGATGTAGAGGTGAATCTCGATGAAGCCGGGTCCGCTGGCCGTGCCGCCCGGCCCCATGATGGCCTCGCGGAGTTGGCGCGGAGAGCTGACGATCTCCGCCTCCCCGCCCTCGGCAACCTCGTACTCCTGGCCGCTGGCCTGGGACATGAGGAGCGCCCGTTGTTTGAAGATGGCGCCCTTCGCCGCCCCGATCGGCTGGGACTTGATGAGTGCGATCTGGACGGCGCCCATCGCGGCAATTATCCCGGCCAGGATCGGACCGATGATTGGTCCGGCTGTCAGCGCTTTTGTGAATGCCTCAGCCACGTTGATTATGGCCATCGCTATGGCGATTATTTTTTGCTGTTTGGCCGCCGCGACCTGAGCCGCCCGGCGCTTCATGTTATACTCAGCCTCAAGCGCCGTGATGGCTTTCTCTTTCTCCTCTTCGTTCATTTTGCTGTTGTTGATAAGCTCAAGCCGTTTCTGATATTCCTGGTCGAGCATGAGCATCCGGTTTGTCGTTGACTGTTGCATGATGGCGTCGACTTGACCGACGAAGTTTGAGGCTTGCGCTGTGATTTTGTTCGAGGTCTCTACAAATTTCATTATCCATTTGGGTAGTTCCGTGGTATATGCCTTCGTGACTTTCGCCGGACCGGCCGCCATATTTGCAATCGCTTTCTTAGCAACCTCCTCCATTTTGTTGTATGCCGGGATGACCGTGTCGATAACCGTATCCCCGAAAGCCCTGAGCGATTTCGTGGCGGCATCCATGCCGATGGTGTATGTCGCCTCACTGATAGCCCCGGCCTTGAAAGCCGCCGTCAGCATCTTCTGCTCATTGAACACGGCGGCCATCGCCGCCTTCAAGGGCTGGTATTTATTGATGATCTCCTGGGCTGCGGCCGCCAACTTATGCTTCGCATCTGCCGCTTCCTTTGCCGCCTTGATCTCCGCCGCCGTCAAGTTATGGACGGCTGTCCCGGTCTGGTTGATCTTGGCCGGGGCACCCGTGAACATATCGACAAGACTCTTGAAGTCGATGCCGAAAATCTTGACCATCGGGGCCGCCTTCGCAAAGGTCTTGCCCACGACATCGACCGCGACGCCCAACCCGGCATTGACCTTCGAGGCGTGTTCTGCCTTCGCCGATTCAAGGCTCAATAAAAGCGTGACCTGCTTCAAGCCCATCGTGAAGTGATCGAGAATCGGACTTGACCTAACAAGTTGGTTCAGGAAATTCGCAAATGCGCCGGAAGCTACAAAGCCTCCCATAGCTTTATTGAGGGCCACGATGGCCGTGCCAAGTCCCTCGGTCTTAATGACCGCCGTCCCCGCTGCCTCCTTGACCTCATCCCAGTTATTAGCTAATTGCTTCAGCGCCCCTCCGAAGGTCTCCGTCTCAGCCGTGGAACGCGAATAGAGCTTATTCAACTGATCGAGAAGCGACGCCTGCTTCTGTTCCGTCGTCAAGTTCTCGGCAACCCTAATCCCGACCCGGCCCAACGCCCCGTAGTTTCCCTCCATCGCCTTCGTGACCATCATGGTCGCGCTGTGAAGGTCTATCCCCATCGTGGACGCCAGACCCATCGCGCCCTTCGTCGCCCGGTCAAGCCCCTGCTGGTCGAGACTTGTGAGCTGGAGGAGAAGCGCCTGGCTCGCCATGACCTGCTCGTCCGTGTAGGTCGTAGCCCGCATCTGCTCAGCGGCAAACTTCTTATAGTGCTGGATGTTCCCTTCGACCGTCCGGCCTGTAATCTCAAGCGCGGCGCTTAGGTTATTCTCGGCCTGTTCGGATTCGATAGCGGCCGTAATTGAACTTTCGACAACGCCTCTAAGTGCACCGATCCCTTTTTGAAGCGCGGAGGCTACGAGTGTTCCGGCAGTGAATTGAGCGAAGAGGCTGCCGAATGGCCCGGACGATCCGCTAGCTTTAGCCGTCGTTCCGGCGGCGGCATTGATCGCCCCGTCCAGGTCCTTGATAGACTTCAAGGCACCCGTGGCGTCGCACTCTACAATATACTTAACGTCGGCCATCAGCTTTCCCCGTGTGCTTTACGTGCCCGCTCGGCGGCGACAGCCTGGAATGCAAGATGGATTTTATTGAGTGCAGCCAAAGCAAGCCGACGCGCTATGCCGCGAAGGTTCAGTCGCCGAAATTCTTCGGCCACGATCCCGGTCTCAAGCGTGAAATGATTCACCGTCTCGAAATACCAGTGCCAGACGCCCAGCTCGAAGCTACTGAACTTCGCTTCTATGGCGTCAAGTCTGCAATTCACGCAATCCTCCGTCGTCTCGCCTATCCCGTGCCCGTGGTCCTTCGGTCCGAGTATCGAATCCCACCGATCGGCGTAGAGGTCGAGATAGGCCGCTAATTTTTTACGAAGTTCTCCGCGTTGCCTGCGAACTCCGCCAGCATCCTGACCAACGTCGTGGCCGCCGGGTCCGGGAGTATGGACTTCCCGTCGGCGTCCAGCACAACCTCCGGTTCCTTCTCCGGCTTGACCCTCAGACCGAAAAGCAACGGAAGGTACTTGTTCTTGTTTTCCTGCGTGCAGGAAAGAGGCTTGCCATCTTCCGTCAAATCCCAGTCATGGATTGCTTCGCTCACGGCCTTGCGGATGATGCTTGACAATCGGGGGACCCCGCCATCGGTTCTTACGGATTCCTTGACGTAATCATCGATGCCGTCCAGCGCGATAAACCCAACCCTGAACGTGATCGAGATAGGCTCTCCGGTCGTCTCCAATTCATAGGTAACCTCAGCCTCCGGCTGTAACTTTTTTATGTCCATGCAGTTCTCCTTCATCAAGCGAGATAGTCCGCATCCCTCGTGTTCTGAATCTGGCAAACGACAGGGACCAGGACCCCCGTCATTCCGGTCGGGGCCGAGTCCGCCGTCACCCCGCGCAAGACGATCTTGGCAGGGATGATCTTCGAATCGGCATATTCGACGTCCTCGATGATGAACCGCGGGAATTGGAATTTCAGGTAGTAACTATAAGCCCCCTCGATGACCGGACCGGTGATGGTCAGATCCGCCTTCTTCTCGGTCCCCGCGATCCAATCGGCGAAATAGGCCGCGTTGGCCGTGTCCATGCGCGGGAATTCCAGGGTCAGTTTGACGCTCGGCTTATCATTCTCCCTTGGCTCGACGATCGTCTGTACCCCGGCGACGTGCTCCGAATCCATCTTCCGTTCGGTCTCCAGCGTGAAGGTTTTGGGCCGGACGATATCGCCGTCCACAAAGTCGTCCCCAGCTTGGGCATTCATGTGAAAGACGGCTTGGCTGAACTTCGCGCGCGCGTGCGTGTTACCCGTCACCGTTGTCGATGTGAACGCGGCGGGGAGCGCCGAGTCGTCGAGGACCTGGATTCCCCTCAGATTGAAAGCGACTTTAATCAGCCCGCCGCTCAACGAGAACGTGCCTTTTAGAACCTTGAAGCTCGGGACCGTGTGGATTTTGGAATACTTCTCCGTCGCGTAGGTCCCGAAAATCCCGAAAGCGGAATTACCGAGAACGAACGAATGAAGGTAGTTGAGCGCCAGTCCAATACCGGCTACATCCGACGTGTAGGTTGCCGCTCCGGTATCATCCGCCGCGTCCGAAAAGCCGCAGAGCGTTGAACAATCCGTAGCCTTGTGCGTTCCCGTGAACCATTTGAGTTCGAAGTTCCCACCCGCCGCGATTGTAAACTTCCGGGTCGTCGCCGAATATGTCACCGTGTAAGTCAGGGCTCCCCCGGCATCAAGCTGCGTCTTGATCTCCGCCGCCAAGGCCGCTCCGGTATAAGTCGCATTCGTCAGCGTTGCCGTGATCTCCGCCGCACCTTCCCCAAAGTCGAGCTTGTTGTTCGCGGCGCTCACGATGAAGTACATCCCGGGCAGCCCGGCCGTTCCCATGAGCATCGCCAGGAGTAGATTCTCCCGACCATCCCAGCGGTAATCGAAGTCCAGAGAGAAGTCCGTTGGGTTTATGAGCCCTACGTCGAGATTTGATTCGAAAGCTCCGTAACTCTCGTCCTCCATCATTTGGACCGCAGCCTTCGGAGCTCCGGGATTAAGCGGTAAGAATCCCATCCCGGCGGCGTCGGTATCGACCGCCGTCCCCCAGTCATCGGCAAGTTTTACAGCTGCCTTATTTAGCCTTTTCTCAATGTCCCCCATGATGTCCTCCTATGCGATGAGACTCGCCACTCGAAGGTTGGTCAGGAAAATCCCGACGGGCAAAAGCCCCGTGATTCCCGTTTGTGCCACATCGGCCGTCGCGCCCCGAAGGACGATCTTCGCGGGAATGATCTTCGAATCGGCATATTCGACGTCTTCGATGATGAGGTGCGGGAATTGGATATTGAGAACGTAGTAATAGCCGACCGCTGCCAGGGGTCCGGTCACGACGATATCCGCCTTCTTGTCCGTCGCGGCAAGCCAGGCCGCGAAGTAGGCTGCGTTCGTGTCGTCCATCCTAGGGAATTCCATTGTGAGCTTCACTCCGGGCTTGTCATTCTCGATCGGCTCGATGATCACTTGATCGCCCGAGACGTGTTCGCCGTCCATCTTGCGTTCGATCTCAAGGCTGAACGTCTTCGGCTTGATGACGTGGCCCGCGCCCAGGGTCGTGCCCCCGCCCGCGAGCGTATAGTCGTTCATGCGGAATACCGCCTGTTGGAATTTCGCCCGGATATGCGAATTGGCCGGGACCGTCGTCGAGCCAAGCGTTGCCGTTGCGTCCGTGATATGACTTCCCCTCAGATTGAAAGCCGCCTTGAGAAGCCCACCGCTTGTCGACAGCGTTGCCTTGAGCACCTTGAATGTCGGAACGGTGTGGACCATGTCTCCCTTTTCGACCGCGTATGAACCGTAAAGCCCCACGACGGAATTCACCAGCGTGATCGTGTGAAGATAGGCCGCGGTCCCGCCCTGCTGGGCCGGTGCGGTATCGACTCCCATGAGCAGGCCGAGCAGAATGTTTTCCAGGCCGTCCCACCGGTAGTCGAAGTCCAGGCTGAAGTCGGACGGACCGTAAGGACCAATGTCAAGGTTGACGTCAAATGCCGAGGCGCTTTCGTCCTCAAGCATCTGGACGTTCCGCTTCGGCGAGCCCGGGTTCAGCGGCAGGAATCCGTTGCCAGCCCCGTCCAGCCCGGCAACGACCACACCCCATTCCGTTGCTTTCTTAATAGCTGCCTTGTTTAGCCTTTTTTCCACATCCCCCATGTTAGCCTCCTATGCCTCTATGGTTTTTTCCTTTTGCCCTTTGGATTAACCGATCTATTGATTTCTTCTTCCTCAGGCTCAGGCAACGGATCGGTCGTCCGTTCCGCAAAGCCCTGGGCAATCCAATCCCGCACTACATCATCCGAAATGTCCGTGCCGTCGGTGTCGATAATGTCGCCGACTCTTAGCAGTCTCATTATCGGCGGCAGGTGTTGATCGCTGTTTAACCATCTGATTTTCATGCTATACCCCCATGACCCCTGCGATACTCACCCGGATTTTCTGGTCAAAGAATCCGAATCCCTCGAGTGATAAATACCCATCATCGGTTTCCGGCGAATCCTCGATCCTCACTTGAACCGCCAGGACGCCCAGCGTCCCCGCTGCCCCGCTCCGCGAGTCGGCGTCGATGGCTTTCCGTATGTCCGCGATGCACCGTTCCATCCGGGTCACGGTGTCCACGCTGTCCTTGACGATCCCCTTGATTGAGACGAAAAAGTCCTCGGTGTATTCGCTGTCATCTCCCGCCGCTCCACTAAGTTCCACCGTACCGCCGGGAGCGGTGAACACCATATAGGTCGGGAAAGCCTTGCACTCGGTCCAATGGATGAATCGCTTGGCAACCTCTCCGGGCGTGTAGAAATAAGTCTCACCCGTCACGATGGCCTGAAGGACCGCGATGATCCGGTCTATGATCTGAAGGCGAAGCGGTGTTGCTGGCATTTATTCTTTTCCCTCTTTCAGTTTTTGTTCCAGCTGACTTACCGGCTTCGTCTGTTGGTTCAGGAATGTCACGATCTGCTGGATACTTTGCGTATTTGCATTGACCTGCTGGGCGAGTTTGATGCTCTCCATTTTAAAATAGAGATTCAGGCAGAACCCAATGCAAAGTAGGACAAGACCGAAAACGATGACATCCTTCAAATCAATCTGAAGCTTCATTCAATCCCCCCTCAATGCCTTGAAGTTATGATAGAGAACGTAGGCGCGGGCCACGTTCATAACGATAACGAAAGCGTATGCCACCTTCTTGTTGTCCTTGTAGATGAGGTCTGCGAAGTAATGGACCGCGATGTCGGTGAGGACTTGTGCGCCAATGATGAATTCTGGGTGACGCAACATAAGGCGGGCGGGCGCATATCGTTCCTTGTAACCCTTGATATGGTTGATGGCGATATAAGACACGGTAAGGTCTGCCCATGACATGGCCGTGTATTCAACTTGTAGATAACGGTAGAACGAGTCGTGTTTGATGGGCGCAACGGGTTTTTCATCGGAGAATAACGGTATGGCGCATAGTGTCGCTAACATAACGCTGACGATGGCCGCAATTAGAAAGCGTTTATCTCTCATTGTCTTATCTTACATTCCAATAAATGCAACTTTTATAATACTTGCTGCCGTATCAGTCATTCGGGCGAGTGCGAAGTTGGGCAACGATGGTATCGGTAGTCTCCACCGTCGAATCATTGATTTTTCTATATAGCATGATGTGCCTCCTAGCTTTAATCGGTCAAATCCGTTGCAGTGACCACACCACTAATGACTTCGATGCGATAATATTTGCCATCGGTGGTGTCCTTGAGAATAACGCCCTTGTATGCCAAGGGTGTGTCGTCATCGTTTTTGCCGAGATAATAGGTATTGTCCGCGCCCGGATAGATGTTCCCGGTGAGCGTCCAGTTGGTGTTGTCGTGTTGCGCATTGATAGTCCCCGCGCCGTTGGCGAGGATGATGTTGTTGGAGAGTGCGGAGGCGAGTCCCGTGACCCCCGCGCCGAGGATGGTATTGTTTACGCCCGTGACGATTCCGCGTCCCGTGTTGTAGCCGACGGCGGTATTCGCACCCGATCCGTCGCCAGCCGTGATGTTGAGGTCGTAGAGTGCGGCATACCCCAGCACGCCGTTGTTGGAACCCGTGGTGTTGGAGTATCCAGCATTCACCCCACTAAAGGTGTTGTAGTAGCCCGTGGTGTTGAAGCGTCCGGCATTCACCCCACTAAAGGTGTTGTAGTAGCCCGTGGTGTTGGAGTATCCAGCATACATCCCACTAAAGGTGTTGTAGTAGCCCGTGGTGTTGATGAGTCCAGCATTCATCCCACTAAAGGTGTTATCGTAGCCCGTGGTGTTGGAGATTCCAGCATTTATCCCGATAAAGGTGTTTTGGCCGCCCTTGTATGTCTCCCCAACTGCCCCTACCGAACTCTGCCCGCCGCCACCAATAAATATATTATTCCCGTCACTATTTGCGCCCTTGTACGTCGAGAATAATGCGCTTGTGCCGCCTGTTATATGTAAGTGATCCCAAGATGGCCCGTCAGCCGTCGTCAGGCCCGCAACCGCCGCCTGGTTCAGCGTCGCCCATGCAGGTATCGCGCCGGTCGCCCCGGCGAGGTATTCACCCGTCGCGCCCACCGCCGCCAACTCCGTCATCACGTTCGTGGCAGAGAATACCGGCAGGCGATACGCCGTTCCAGTATTAGGAAGTGTCAGCGTTGACCATGCCGGAACATACGGGTTCGCCCCGACGCGTAGAACTTGCCCTTCTGCACCGATGGCCGTAATACCAATCGCATTAGCCGCGTTGCCATAAAGGACACCATTTAGCGCAAATGTTGACGCGCCCGTCCCGCCGTTTGCCACTGCTAGCGTGCCTGTAAGTGCCGAAATTGATGCTGTCAGCGTCCCGTTGATTGTGACATTTTTCTCGAAGATGATATTCTCCGTCACCGGACTTACGGGAAGAATGGTCGGGATCTGCGCCGAACCGATAAATATCAGCGCAATAAGAAAAGCCCCGATAAGGCTAATTTTCTCAAATATCTTTTTCATCTCAATGCTCCTCAGAGGCTCATACTTGCATTGCAGACCGTGAGATTGTTTGCATCATCGTTATTCACAATCCGATAAAGTCGAATGTGCGAGATGCCGTATAAATAAATCGGCTTCGATACTCTGACCACGTTCGTTACGGCCGTCTCGTTTGTGGGCGTTTGTATCCTCACATAATAGGCCGTTGTCCAGGTTGTTCCGCCGTCATAGCTAACCTGAAACTCAAAATCCACAGTCAGGGCCGATCCGGCCGCCGCGGTAAACGTAATGTTCAATAAGCCATTGTTTATCACATCGTAGCCAGCTAAAGTTATCGCCAACTCGTTCGACGTAAATCCCGTCCCATTCACTAGGGTTGTCGATACACCGCAGCTCACGCCGGCCGCCAAGAACGGCCGGTTGTTCTGCCAGGAGCTAGACAACGGCAAAAAGAGAATTGCTATCAAGAACAATGCCGCTAAAAACCTGAATAAGTTCTTTCTCATGTTATCCTCCTAAATTCATTTCGCTAATTTTCCTGCCGAGCTTCCGGCCATCATCTCCGCGAGCTTGAGGACGGCAGGTTTGCTCATCAGCATCGACAGCCTCGGCTCCTGTTCCGCAATGACACCCGAAAACCATTTGGACTCCGGGACGTTGACGGTAAGCGTCCCCTGCTTCGTGAGCGCGATAGCCTTGAACCTGTCCTCTTTGAATTTATAGAACGCCCACCACGCCCACTTCCGCATCCTGGCCGTGACAACGGGGTGCGTCGTCCCGCCCACGTCTTGAATCTTTGCGTAGGGAACGGATTGCTTGCCGCCGATGCCGGTGCCAATGGCGATGGTCCAGCGCTCATCCCCGGCGGCGACGAGCTGTCCGATGTTGCGCATCATCATCGAGGTTTTCTTTTTATACTTCGATGACTTCTGCATATTCGCGGCAGAGCGCATGAGAAGCTTAATCACATCAGCCGTCCACGACGTCGCCTGATATTTATGGGCCTTCGGTAGATTCTTCAGCGTCTCTGTCTTGCGAATAGCACCGCTGAAGTCTGCCCTTAGTCCAACGCCGTTTGTCACAGAATCACCCTCTTGTATTTCTGTAGGATTTCCCGCTGAGATTTCGTCAACTCGCCTTCTGCATTGATAGAGCTCGTCGAGCCGTCGGGCATGGTCCGCCCGCTCTCGCCCCATTCCTGCCCCTTCATGGTTTTCCATTTTCGAGCGATCAATTCGTAGCAGATGAGAACTATGTCGGACGGGATTGTCGTGTAGCCCGCCTGATAATTGACGGCATAGTTGCCGCTCCCCTTTGCCCAAGTTCCATCATTGAGCTTGAGGCTGAAGTGGTCCGGGCCCGGCGTGATCGTAAAATCCTCGTCGTCGCCTTCCGTGTAGGCGGTCCCGTCCTTGTCGACCACGGAGATGACCGACACGATCGGCCAATTGGGAAGGTGAAGAAGCGATGTCCCGTCTCCGCTCGCCTTCGCCTCGTCGCCGACGCGATAACCCGTGTAGGTCAGGGCTCCCGTGGAGTTCGCCGTGTCCGGGAATCCCGTGAGATTCGAGATGTCCGTCGCCTTCAAGGTTCCCGAGTTCCAGCGGATGGTGAAGTTCGAACCCGCCGCTATCGTGAATTTTCCCGTCGTCGTCGAATACGCGCAGGTATAGGTCAGGGCCTTCCCGGGAGCGGTGTTCAGGGCCGCCGCGATCGCCGTGGCCAGCGTCGTTCCCGTGTAAGTCCCGGCCGTCACGGTCCCCGTAAGCTCCGCGCCGCCCTCGTCGAAATTGATCTTGTTATTCGTCGCATCCACGACAAAAGACAGCCCTGCCCCCACCGTGTAAAAAGCATAGTCAAGCCTGCTCCCGATCTCCCGCTCGATGAGTTCCGAGACGGCGGAGATAATCGCCGGGAGGATCGCGTCCCATGTCGTGATCGTTTCCCCCGGCCAAAGATATGTTTTAACGTTCGCGAGCGTCACGAGGTCCATGTTCAGCTCCTCTTGCCCTTCCCTTTTTTCACGGGCTTTTCATCGACGACTTCGGCCTTGGTCTCCGGGATTCGGTCGATCATCTTGTCCTCGGCGGCCAGGCCCGCGCTGAGCCAGGACAGAGCCGTCGCCTCGTCGATATGCTCCGGCACACGAAGCACAGTGCCTTCCGAAATATAGTTATATTTCCGGGCGACGCCCTTGAGCATCCTGATCCTCTGAATCATCCGCACCTCCTCAATCAAAAAATGCAGGGCGGGCCTTGCGACCCGCCCCGACTTGAGTTGCCTTTCCGTGCGCTTTCTCAGGGCGCGATCTGGAGATAGCAGAAAACCGACCCGTAAGTACTCTTGGTGCAGGGGATGACGTATCCCGCGATCTGCGAGGCCAACGCAACGACCGTCCCCGAGGACTTGGTCGTCCTGAGCCCGCCTTCGACCGAGAAGACAACCTGCCGATCGTTCGGCGGATTGTTGCCCGGCCATTCGGTCCCACCACCGGTGTAGTGGCCATTGACTGGCCCCCAGGTTTGCACCCACCCGTAGCCGCTCACGGCGTGGAACGCATGAGCATAGCCGACGAACATCTCGGCGCCGCTTTCGGAATGACCCGGCGTGCAGATTTTGGAATAGGCCGACGGATAGACGTCAACCGTCGCGGCCGGGACGCAGGTCAGCGGGTAGTCCAGCGTCAATGTGATGGAGACGCCGTTGCCGACCGTGGACGCCGCGATCCGCCGCAGCTGGTCGAAGTTGGTCGCGCCCTGCGCGATGGCGGGGTTTCTGTAAATGAAGCAATACCCGCCCTGATAGAAGTTGACCGGCCTATCGCCCGCTGCGCCCGTGTCCAGGACGACGAGCGTCCTGTCGCCGATTGCCGGGGTCCCACCAAAGGCCACCTCGGCCCCGTCGTCCGGGATGATGTTCCCGTTGACGAGCGCATAGCTCAGCTCGCCGACTGCGGTATGGAAGAATCCATACCGGAAGGCCCGCTCGCCGATGACGAGCCGCGTCCCGATGGAAAACTTCTGAGTCGTGGACAGCTCGTTGGGGTCCTGGAAGTCCTTGCCCGCCAGCAACTCACCGTCCGAGATGAGATGGCCGAATGCGAGCCCGTTTGAAAACCGCTTAGGAATGTAATGAGCTTTCAATTTGTCCTCCTATAGCTCAAAGATTATGCGTGCTCTTGGAGAATCCGCAGAGCATTCGCCCGAATGATTGACCCGCCGACGCGCCTTGAGGCCAGGAACCCGACCAGGCCCGCCGTCGCGTAGAGCTCGAGCAGCCGCTGAATGGTCATCCCGGCCCTGTCGAGAATCCTGTACCCGGCCCGCATGTCGCCGAAGATCACGACGTCCTGCAAGGCCCCGTCCCCGACCTGGGGCATAGAATCGCAGGCGACGCTAGGAAAGCCGCAAAGGGTCGCGGGCTTGCCGGCCTGGACTGAGGGTTGCCAAATATAGGAGCCGAAGTGAGTCGCGTCGTAAGTGGTTGCGCGGAGCAGCCGGAGCAGGAGCTCGGTCCCGGAGTGCATGATGAAGTTGCCGTTGCCCCTGTACTGTGAGGGCACGGCGTAGATGAGGTTGAGGATGTCGTCAACCGTAACCGCTCCCGAAGCCGCCGAAGTGACCCGCGTCACCGTGGTCCCGTTGAGGATCCCCGTCGGCTGCTGGTTGGCATGGCCCGTGCCGCTGACGAATGCCGCCTCTTCCGCATCCGCCATCGCCCGTGCGAAGCTGTCAGCGATGATGGGTTCAAGAGAGACATCGCTGTCGGAAAGCTCATCCTTGCCGATCTTGGTCAAGCCTTCCTGGTCTTCGACATACTGCCAGAGTTCGCCCGGGACGAGTGTCGTCTCAGCCGGCGCCCCGCCAAGTTCCAGCTTGCCCCATCCGACCTCAACTTCGGTCAGGCTGCGGAGTCTGATCCTGTCGCGCGTGATGGTCCGGACCGTGCAGAATGGCCGGATGACGTTAAGCTGAGGAAGTGCCCGGTAGATTTCCGACTCGACCTCTTCGGGGATGAGGATCTGGCCCGTGGTGTCGGCCACGAGCGCTTTCCGCTCGAGGTTGTAAGCTGCGGCCTTGTCGCCGAGTTCGAGCTTGCCCGACCGCATGAATTGGAAGAAGCTCTTTTTGTACTCGGTCTTCCCGTCAACTTCGCTCTTGTTTTCGAGCTTGGTATTCGGGAGTTTCAGCTTGGCGATCTCGGCGTTGATCTCGACCATCCTGGTCTCAAGCTTTTCCGAGAACGTCTTGAAATCGGATGCCGGGAGCTTGCCTTCGATCTTCTTATCGTTGGCCTCCCGTTCGTTCGTCAGGAGCTTCTTGAATTCAATCTGAAGCTCTTCTACTTTCTTGACAATGTCTGTTTCCATTTGGAAACCTCCTAAAGATTTTTCCTGACCTGCTCAATCAAGAGCCGCCAGGCTTCGAGCAGATGGATTATCTCCGTTGTGCTCTTTTTATCCCTCTCTTCCTGGCTGAGGTTGGAGTCATCCGTATCTCCGCCAGGAGAGGTAAGGTCCGCTTTGACCTCGTCGATCTGGGCGTTCGGACAGGCTTGAAAGACACACGGGGAAATCTCCCAGAGTTTCACTTCTTTCAGTCTCCGTGTGTTGGCATCCTTGTCATTCTCTTCGCGGACGGTTTGGAATCCGATGCTCAGTCCGGTAACCGCGCCCTGCTTCATGAGCGACCTGATCTCGCGCCCGCGCTGGACGTCGATATTAAGTTGGCCGGAGATTTTAAGCCCCCGGTCATCCTCTTCGCCGCTGACGATCCCGATAGGTTCCATGAGGTTATGACTCCAGAGGAGCGGAAACTGCTTGCTTTCCTTGAGCGAGCGTTTGAAAGCACCCTTCACAACCGTATCGCCATAAGAATCGACGACATCCCAAATGGATGCGTAGCCCGCAAAGCTCCCCTTTTCCTCGTCGATATCGTCGAGCGTAAACTTGAATTCTTTGGTCTCTGTTTTTCTTGTAGTCATGTCATCCCTCCGCTTCCCCGACAACGGGGGCAATCGCACAAAGACAATTACACGTGTTAGCGGCACTACCCCTAGCATCGCAGGGATATGCCAATGCTTCTCCTCCAACCATAAAGTCATCGTCTAGATCAACTTCTTGATCATCGGCTGCCCTGTGCTCTTCTCTCGAATCGGGAACGAAAGAACATATCCAAACTTTACGTTCCACAAATTCCGTTTGCTTCATGCCCTCCAGGGCCCCAAACGAATCCACACGCACGCTCTCTGTCCTCGCCCATAGTTGCGCCTTCCACGGTCCGAGATCGCCGATCTTGTCGGATAGGTTCTGCGCGAATTCCCCGACCGTCCAGTTATTCTCATTCGCCGTCTTAATCATCTTCTCAACGGTATCAAGCATCGTTTCGTTGACTTTCGTCCCCGAATTGAAGATCATATCCTTGAGTTTTTCTGCCTGTTCCGGCGTCATCTCGAATACCCATGACGTCGGCTTCTTCGGATCACCCTTCCAGGCCAGGGACTTGAACTCCGCATCGTCGAACAGCTCGCCTTTCGATGCGTGCATACCTGCGTTCCCTGCACGGATGAAGTGATCGATGTACCAGGCCGTGAAGGTCTTGGCATACCGCTTCGCCTCTTCCTTGACACTGAAGATATCGGTCGCATGAGCGCCGCTCACGGAGCCGAGCCGAGCCGCCTTCTGCCTCAACGCATCAGCCTGGGCCCTGAGATAACCTTTCGCTATCTGCTCGAAGGATCGCTCCCGCGCCTTGACCCGCGTCTCGAACGTCTGCCAGAGCCGTTCCTTGCGCTCGGGCTTAGACCAGAAGCCCGTCGCCTTATGCTCAGGAATAGGCTTGGAGGCCGGTTTAAGGCCCGTGGCGGCCTTTTCATCTGCACCCGCGCCCGATTTTTCCTCGTCCACGGGCTCCTCCTCGTCTGCAGGCTTCCCTTCAGTTCCCGATTGAAGCGCATCCGGCACGGGCTCCGGCTCAGCCGTTGCCTGCTCAAGCGGGATCATGCCAATCGGCACAAGAATCACATCGCCCCCCTCGACTTCGTCCTCGCCGACGGCTATCCGTTTCTCGTTAATAGAGAGGAAGTATGATGCGTTCAAGTAAGCATATTTCTGTGCCCGCTCCTCTTGCAGGGCCTCAATGGCATCCCGGTCATAATCGAGATAAAGCCCGTCGTCATAGAGCGGCACGAGCCAGGCGTTAAGCTCGTCGCGGTAGAGGTCCATGAGCGGAAGGATCGCTTCCATGTAAAGCGCCTTCCTAGCCTCCTGCATATTCGAATACGTCGTATTCTCCGTATCGCCCAGGAGCTGCGAACAGACATCGAAAATCGTGCAAATCTGCCGCATGATCTCTTTCTGCCCGGTTGTCCAGTCGAGGTCCTTCGGGCTCATCGAGGTCGATTGCCATTCGACACCGGCGTTAAAGATCGGCACGGACCCGGCGTTGCTATAGCCCGCGTATTGCTCATTGAACTTGGTCACGAATTCTCTGAACTGCTCTTCCATGAGCGCAGGATTGAGCTTGACAATCCCCGGCGGCCTCATATCGTTATCGAGGAGCTTCTTATTCCACTCCATGCTCTTGTTGGATATGTCGATAGCCCGGGCCGCAACCTCAAGCCTGCTCAAGCCGTAGAAATCATTAGTCGGATGGAACTCCCTGAGATGCAGGATGTCTCGGGCCTCGAACTTCTCCGGCGCTATTCCTGTCGAGTATTCATAACGGGCGATCGGAGCCTTCCAATTGCCGGCGACGGCAGTCATCCTGTCGGGTCGGAGCGAATAGAGGAAAGGCGGAGGCATCGACTGAACGCCGTGGACCTTGAGGACGTAGCTGTTCCCGGCCAGGAGAAGATACGACAACACCTTCTCGCTGAACCTTGAGCCGCCCTCGAACTCGTTCGGCTTTGCCAGGAGCTTGAGCAAAGGATGCTCCTCAATCTCACCCATGCCGCCGCCCCTCTGCTTTTTCCCCAGCGTCCAGGCGATCCGGCTGCCGCCCTTGGCTATCTTCGAGACGCAGGCGAAGACCGTCGAACAGTATTGGTATCCGGCCCTGGTCAGGTTCCCGTAGTCCCTCGGCGTCCAGATCGGAGTGCCCGCTCCGTAGATAGACATTATGGCGCGGTAGGCTGGATTCTCCTTCTTCTGGAGCCTCGGGAATATTCGCTGGAAGACGTTCATTCGATCCTCACCAGTTGAGCCTCGCTATGCCGGGAAGAAGAATGCGCGGATTATAGAAAGCCAACAGAAACGAATCCGCATCGTCCGGCGATCGAAACCCTCGTGCCTTGTAATCGTCCTTACTTTCGACGACCCGGCGGCCCTTTTTATCCAATCCCTTGCTCTTTCGATTCACGAGTTCCGTCATAAGCCGATCGTTCTTAGGACATGCGATCTCATGGATGATCTTCCCAACTTCGAACCACATCTCCGATGCGATATTTGGATACTTGTCCGGCTCACTGGCTGTCTCACCAAAATTTACGGGGACGATATTGTATTTACGTGATTGCATGATGTCCGTGAGACCGCCGCCGACGCCGGTGTCATCGATCTTTATCCGCATCTTTTTGTTGTATTCAAAAAAGGTCTCGGCCTCGTCCGCCAAGAAAACGAGCTTCTCCTTATCCGGGAGTTGACTTGATGCGATGATCTTCCTTTTGACGATCTTCAAACCCTTTCGATATGTGAATGTCGTATCATCCGTTCCACCGCGAGCCACGTCTATCCCGCCTTCCTCGGCCCCATCGCCATTGAATGCCGGGTTATCCCAGTTAGCGAACATCTGATTGACCTGGCTGAGTTTGATGATCGAATCGGCCCCGGCATCCACGATCTCGCCCAGGACTTTCGTCTGATAGAGAACGGAATCATCGCCCCAGTCTTTCTTGCTGTCCGCGATGTATTTCGGCGTTGCGATCTGAATTGATATGGCGGCAGGATCTGTCCACGTCCGCTTGAACCTGTCGGGTCGCACGAGATCGGGTATGTCAATCCCCCGGAACTTCTCGCCGGTAACATATGGCGAATCGAAGGCCGAGATATGGATTCTGTTCCAGTCGCTTTTGTCGCCCTGGAAAATCTTCCAGTATTGCTCGCCCACCTGGATGCCATCGGTCGTCGAAATGACCAGCCAGCGGCAGAATCCGCCAGTCATAGTTCCGCGCACGGCATCCCAAAGCCATTGAGGAATCCCCTTGCCTTCGTCGAAGATAAAAAGAATCGCCGGCGCGTGCCATCCTTCGGCCCTGGCCGGCTTATCGGTCGAGAAGCCTATCGCATAATGGTCCGCATCGTCCGACTTTATCTCCGTCATAAGGCATTCGCCTTCGAGCACAAACCGGCTCCGGGCGTAGATCGCATTTATCTCAGACCACAGAAGCATCTTTATTTGGGTGAAGGTCGGAGCCGTGGTGATAACCTTCGAATTGTCGAAGCAGTTAAGAAACCACACCACCAGTTCGGCGGCGCTGAACGTCTTGGATACCCCGTGGCTGGACCTGACGGCGGTCTTCTCGTTATCCCTTACGGATTGAAGGATCTCTCTCTGCTTAGACCAAGTAAGATGACCCAGGGCATGCTCACAGAAAAACGATGGGTCCCTGCGGTATTCGAGCATGAGATCAGTCATGACGGCGCGGGTCTCAACGTCAATCACCGGAGACCCCCTTCATGGATTTCTTGAAGTCGGACAGAGAGAGCTTGGCATTGAGATTTAATTCACCATAGATTCCGAGCTTGGGGTCCTTGAAAAACCCGAGATGTTTTCCGATAAGATCAAGAGCGGGAATTTTGCAGTGCATCTTGAACTTGATCTTACTGTTGATGATATTGGATTCGTCGCCGCTCGAGGACTCCTTGATCGTCCTGTTCTCCTCAATCGCTTCCAGCGCCCGGCTGGCCTCCTCGGGCATCTCCTCAAATGTCTTGGCGATGATAGAGCCGCCTTCGTCGATAGTCAGATAGTCCTTGATATCGGAATGCCCGATGATCCAGAGTTCGCGCAGCCACATGTCGGCCGTAATCTCCAACCGTTTGGCCCGCTTTTTCTGAGCCCTCGAAATAACAGCCGCAACCTTAACATTTTTTAACAACCGCGCTCCCTGTTCTGGAGCTGTCTTTCGGCTATACCCCGCCCGAGAAGCCGCCTGCGTTGCATTGAGGTCCGCAAGATATTCATGGACGAACAGGCGCTGGCGAGGCGTAAGCTTCTTCATCCCTATCCCTTCCTCAGCAGAAGCGCATCGACCTTGCCATCGATCCGCGCAAGCCAAGCGTCAGTGCTCTTCTTGGATTCAACAAGAATCGAGATCGCTTTTTCGTGTTCCCGGCAGGTTTCACCCATCCCGGGCTTTTCCACCGGGGTTGAATTCGATGTTCCGTTCCCGATCGACTTTAATTTTCGATTCGCATAGATGATTGATAACCATGATCCGACTGCGGCAACAGTGGCCAGACCTACAACGGGCCAGGTTACAGGATCGCTCCGCACGGCCTCGACCGCCGCCTGGGTGAGCATGGATAAGAGCATCATGGCTTTCTCTCCTCGGGATGATAAAATCTCTTGACATGCCAATGGTTATTGAGTATACTTGGGCCATGATAATCAAATGTATCCATTGTGGTAAGCCCTTCCAAACCTTTCCGTCCAGGCGTGCTGTCGGCAAGGGAAAATATTGTTCGCATAAATGTGAGCAAGAAGCTCGAACCAAAATGTGTACTTGTCTCACCTGTGGCAAAACATGGAGACATCCTATATCCCAAAAGGGAGATAAGTATTGTTCGATAAAATGTTATAGAAAAACTACGGCAATAGTTGATTGCGTTTGTGAAGTCTGCCATAAAAAGTTTCACCCTAACCAGCAGACGAAGAAAAACAGATTTTGCTCCCAGGAATGTCATTGGGAATCTATGCGTTTGCCAGAAGAAGAATTTAAGCGTCGTCGCTTTTTGTATAATAAAAAATTTCGTCGCGAACATCCCGGATGGACCCAGGCCATGAAATCTCGGCGCCGAGCTTTGAAAAATGGTGCAGGCGGACACTTTACGGCTTTTGACTGGAATAGCATTAAGATTAAACAGAATCATCGATGCATTATTTGCGGAAGAAAAAAGAAATTGACGGTTGATCATATTATTCCGCTCGCACTCGGGGGGAGCAATTATCCATCGAACATCCAGGGGCTATGCGGAAACTGCAATAGCCAAAAATGGATAACGGTATCTGCCTAAGCATTTCACTTGTCCCACTTCATAAGTTGCCATTCCGTCCGGTCAAACTCCCCCCATTGAGGATGAATCATCCAGCTCACCTGCTGGGGGTTAGCCTGCCGACCGGCCTGATGATCGTAAGCATCGGTTCCGCTTACGCTTCCCCCGATCCAAAAATAAGGGTGCGATAATGGCGCATGCCAATGGCCCATGATGATTCGATGGAAGCGCGTGAAGTCGGGTCCGTTCATCCGCTTCATGGCCTCGCGGGCGGCCTTCCGTTCGATTCCGTAATAGGGAAAGCCCATCCAGCCAGAAACCTCGTGACCATGACAGAGGAGATAATTCCGGCCGTTGACCGTGACCACCTTCTCCGGTTGCGCCCAAATATTGACGGTTACATTTTTGTGCGCGGAGAGGAGAATCTTGGCAATGTGGCCGACGACATACATCCAGTTATTGACCCCGCCTTCCTTCGATTGTGGCTTCTTCGTCATTCGGCCGTGATTGTCGAGGGTGATAATGTCGAGGATGACCCTTTCAAAGCGTGGAGCCGCCATCGCCACTTGATGAGCAAGGATTTCTCCGGCTTCAACAGCTTGACGGGGGGCCGGGAAAGCATTGGTCACACGAAGATCTTGGATATCGCCGGAGATTAGGTCCCCGGTAACAAGGAATCGCGCTTCTGGAATTGAATAGACGGTTCGGTGAAGTTCCACCCAATCCATAACATCTTGGATAAATCCGATCTGCCGAAGCCTGGATAATTCGGGGGAATAACAACCGAATCCCTCGATTTCATCTTTGGCTTGAATCGCGCCATGATGAGAATCGGTAATATGGAGGGCGACGGTCACATCCCGATCAACGCGCCTTATTTTCGACGGCTTATACATCAACGCTTGTGACTTGATAGCGGGAACAGCGGCCAAAACCTCGGCCATTAATTGATCGAGTTGGCCATGTTCTTTTTTGTATTCCTTATAAGCTGCGGAGATTTGATCGCGCTCCGCTTGAAGAGCAAGAACTCGCTCAGGTGGTTTTAGGATGTCCCTGACTTCGGATAAATCGACGATTTTTCTCATTTTCATAGACTCACTATCTTCTGGGCTTCTGCGATTTCCGAAGCGCGGCCCCAATACCACTTACCGTCCGTGCCATCATCGAGGCGGAGCTTGATTCTCAGGGGCTTTAATTCATCGGCGTTGTTTTCGCAGGTCCGCCTAAATCTGTTCCTGTCCGTCCCCGCCGTCCGCTGGCACAGCTCTGACTCGACGATGAGCTTGCCCTTGGGAAGACTGTCGATCTCGCGGAGGATGGCCGCCTTGATGTCATAGCGGGCGATGACCTTATCGAGCGAGACCAAGGCCGCATTGCCATTATCCCCCGCTGGAGTTGATATCTCACTTTGTGGGTTAACGGGAAGCCCGGCCCGGGCGCTCTTGACCGCATCCGCATGAACGTTTGCCGATTTCGCAACTTGCCAATCCAGCCAGCCGGGGTGTCGCGCGAGACACCGCTGGATTTTTTCTTCGGGCGTGAAGAACGGCTCGGTCATTCCTTATCCCCCTTCGCTTCGAGCTTCTTTATCTCAAGTTTGAGGAGTGCGATTTCATCCCCGCGAGCCTTGAACTCTACGATAAAAGCAGGAGTGACCTCGAAGTTTCCGTTCGGGAGTTTTGCCACAACGCGGGCATCCCCGATCGGGATGAGGACGGGCGGCTTCGTCTTACACGTCGTCGCCGAAAACAAGAGCGTTGATAGCGTCAACGTCGCCAGAAGCGACAGCGCGAAGCAACGCCTGCTTTTCTTCCGCATTCTTCATCTCCTGTTTTTCAGTCGCGTCTTTTATTTTTTCGAGGTCCGTTTTCTTTTTCAGGAAGGGAATGATCGCCAGAAGAAGCTCGATGATCTTGTCCATCACACGCCCTCCTTGAACGGATCGACGATTATCGGAACCTGGGGCCGACGATAGTTAAGGGGACGAACGGCGAGGAAAGCGTTATCGCGGACTGCATCCGCCGCCGTGATCGTATGAGACCCCCCGCCGATCGTCCCGATCACGTGCTCGTTGTCCAGAAGAAGCATGACGTGGGTCGCCGTGTGCTCGGCGTTGAACCAGAACGCGAGACAGCCCTGGTAGCCCAGGAAGACGACGTTGGATTTGAAGATGGTGTAGAGGTCGTGAGCCGAATAATCCTTGCCGTGAGGAAGGACGCCTACGGCTTGGAGGACCTCAACGACGAAACCCGAGCAATCGAAGCCGGACGGGTCGTTGCCGCCCCAGCTATAGAACGTCCCTATAAAGTGCTTGGCATAGTCCACCGCCAGCGCACGGCGGTAAGCGGATCGGACGTGGTCCTCGGGCTTCACACTTAGAACATAGCGCGCAGAAAAAGTATGTCAAACTTCTGTTGGAAATCGTTTTTTTGAGGGGACTTAAGTTACTGGTAGGTATGAAAATATATCAAATAGTTTTTGAAAAATCGTTACTTGTCCCGATACGGCTCGGCACTCTTCCAGTTCTTTTCGGATGATTCTAGTCGATTGAACAGCGTCGCCTTCGTCCGGTTGATCTCGACCTCATGAATCTCGGCGTCGCATTCCGTACAGCCTGTTTTCATTTTGCACCGCCGGATTCTGCGACCGGCCTCTCGTATGGTATCCGGCAGCCAGGGCGCGGCCTGGCCCTCTCCCCACACGTAGAGACTTCGGGCGTCGGTAGGCACGTCAGATGAGCATGAGATAACGAAAAATTTAATTCTAGCCACGTAGGTCCTCCTGATGTATTTTCGGCATCCATGAGTCGTCGAACGATAAGTCGCGGCAATTCCAGCCGCAGTATCTTGTGTGCGGAGTGGCCGGACGGAACAGCCTGCCGCAAATCCCGCACCGTATCTTGGGAAGGTTCTTATACGTCATCTCAATGAACATCGGCGGGCATTCCGGGGAAGGGGGCAGTTTATCCGTCAGCCTGAAAAACTTGTCTTGAACCAAGCAGTAGAATTTCTGCTTTTTGTTTTTTACCGGCTGATAGCTTGGACATGCCTTGCAGAGTAGCCGGACGATCTTCCGAGGCTTTCGCTTGCCGTGCTTCATGCGCTCACCTCGGCACAACCAGCCTCGGCGCCCGGCCCGGGTTAGGATTCTTCTTCGCCTCAGCCTCAGCCTTCGCTGCGGCCTGCGCTGCCAGGATCGCCTCTTCAGCCGCCGTGATGACTTCGGCAGCCATGACGTCGCGGGGCCGGATCAGGACCGTCCGACCGCCCTTCCTGGACTTGACGACGATAGGACGTCGAGCCCTGAGAATCCTGCTGGCCATCGGCTCTTCGCCCTGGATTTCCAACTTGAGTCCGTCGTGCAAAAATAGAACGATTGACATTGTGTGCTCCGTTCAGCCCCGGAAAGGGGTCGGGCGAAAGGAGGTAAGACCCGGCCCCCCGGGGCGCGTTAATCAGATTTGGCCGGATGAACTTTCCGAAACGCTTCCTTGGCGATGTCGCGGGCCAATGCCTCTTTTATTTCGTCGGCATTGTCTTTGAATTTGGCCCCAAACAAGGCAGTCATGATGGCAGTAAGGATTGCAACAATCAGTTCCGGGGAAATCGGGAGTGTCACCCCGGCCTGAGCGAGCGCGGCGATCACCGCCGATACAACGGCCAGCCAGAATTTCGGGTCTTTAAATTTTCCGGCCTGAGCGCCGAATTTCTTCAAGTCGAGCTTGGCCTCGAAAAGGACATAAAGCAAAACCGCCCCGAGTCCGGAAGCGGCAGCTGCGCCGTTGAGAGTGAGCCCGAGCGTCGACCCGATGACGCCGAGGATCGCGCCGAGAACGGCGATAACCGTCAAGATGGTTTTTCTGCTCATGGCAGACCTCCTATTGAGAATTTTTATCTCGCGTGATCTCGTAGCCGATGCCGCAGACCAACGCGAGAACGTAAACAAAGATGATGATCGGACTCATAGAGGTAAATCCATTTGGCAGGCCGGCGGAACCAACTTTGGATAATAGGCATATATCGTCGCGCACCGCCGATAAGCCACAATGGGACCGCTTTGCTTTGTAAGATAGGTTTTGAATTCAAGCACTTCCTGAACACCCTTCGGAATGTTTTGATGGTCGGGAAGAAACAGCCCTTCCGCACATGAGCAAATTGGTAGGCCGCTATACAGCTCGCGCATTTCTCTGTCGCTCAACGTGGGCCGGAAAAGCTGAAGGTGGGCCAGGAGGTCGCGGCGGGATAGCGCATTGGATCGTCCGCGATGGCCGGACATGATCCTCATAACCTGGTCACGGATGAAGGTGTTCAAGCTCATTCCTCCTCATGCTTATCGATTTCCTTTCTTAGCTCGTCAAACTCGTGGTCATCCCATAGGCCAAGATAGCCGATGACCTTGATGGCAAGACGCATGATGTTCTCCGAGGATGGGAGCCGGGCTTCGAATTTCGCGGTCTTCGTGCTGGAGAGGATGGCACACATGAAAAAACCGAGAATGCACCCGATGGAAAATGCGATGTAAACCTTCATGGTTTCTCCTTCCTCCGGCGAACATGACGACCAGGAATTCTCAACCGTGGAAAATGCAAAGTCAGCTTTTTTGTTGCTGGATTTTTAGCTTCTTTCTCTGCATCTTTCATCATCTCCTCCATCGAAACATACGTTCGTCTCTCCCTGGCTCCGTCCGTTCGTTCAATATCCATTTTTTACTCCTTCCTCCGCTCCGGCAGGGATTCGAGAGATCGAAGGATCGCATCGGCAGAATCCGGCTCTAACCAGCGTATGGGCTTTTCATGCTCGATAGCATATTTGATCTCGCTTCGCGTGGAAGAGCCGACATAGCCCCCGACGTTGAGAATGAAGACCTCATCAGCCAGGTCGATCTTCCGCTTGTGGATTTCATCAACGAGTTCTTTCACGCACTCTCTATCGCCGACGTGGGCATTATCCTCTTCGGGAAAATTATCGAAATAAGCATCCGGAAGAGCACACCAGGAAAGAACGATCGATCCTCGCTTCGTAAATTCCCATTGTTTGATGAGCATTTCTTCCGTGAACCGCGTTGATCCGCAGAGGCAGATGATCTTTGGAAAGTTCTTTGGCCGTTGGTTCTCGCTCATCTATTCCTCCTTGCGGTCATGTCGGTCGGGCTTCGGCCCCAAGTTATCCAGGACGTCCTGAATTTCCTTGTTGAATTTATAGAACCGGGCGTTGCATCCGGTAACACAATGATGATCTAACCCTGGTCTTCCCGGAGCCATCACGCCATCTCGGAAAAGATGAGAGCAAAAAAATTCTCGTCCAAATTCATCGAAAAGCCTCTCCGACATAGAAAGATAACAGGGGATTTGCAGATTCTCCGGGAATTCGTTTTTGTTTGAATCATGTGTCGAATAAAAAATCTGTTTTGATGTTGAATCCAATAAATCAGCATGCTCAAACAAGATGGCTAGATCATCTTGATCGAGGGATAATTCTGCGTTTTCATTCCCCTTGTAAAATGATGCCGATATTGAAAATAATCCAGGAAATTCATCTTGGCAAAATCGAATAAAATTATCGAACCGATGGGCACTCTGATGTGTTGCAACAAAACTTACCGAAACATGCTTCGTAACCCGAATGGCCCACTTGATATTCGCTACGACGGTATCAAAGAAATCTCCGCCAACCAATGTATTCCAGCGATCAGCATGATAGTCATCGAGGGAGGTCTTAATTCGAAATAGGGCTTCCAAAACATCATCGGGCGGTAACCGTAGAAGATTGCTGTTCCATGCAAATTTCGTTAAATCTTTATTTTGCCGAATTTCATCATATATCCACGGAACGAGGGATGGCTCCCCCCCCGTTATATGAACAATCCCGCCTTTGCCAGCCCGTCGGCAAAGTTCCGCAAATAACACTCGATCAATCATTTGCCCCGAGGGTTTTCTGTCATGGCAGTATTGACACCGCATATTACATGCAGATGTAACATGAACGGCATATCGAATGATGGGAATCGGTTTTCCGGCACGCAAAGCAGATATTGTCTCTGTGGTCCGTTCAGCTATTCGATCCCAGAAAATATTATCCGGATTCATTTTCGACCCCAATCTCTATCGCTCGGCCTTCCCGGTATGCTTATCATCGGCGCCGGGATGACGCCGTCGTGCTCCATGCCGAGGCGGCGAGCCCGATTATGCAAGAGCTTGTGACAGCCTTTGCGTTCACAAATAACTAAGTTTTTATTTCTGTTGTCAGTTGAATCTCCGTTGATATGATGAACGATTTCCGTTGATTTAAGATGCCGGCCTAGTGCTCGCTCTGCAATTAAACGATGCTCGGGAACCATTCCCCGCTTTGTGGCAAATGGATGATCCGGCTTCCATCGCATAATATACCCCTCGGTTGAAATATATCTTCCCCCGGCCCATGCAGGATTCAACGGCCCCGTTTTTGCGCGGCTTTGTCGCTCCTTGATCTCAGGCCGATTGCTGATTATGCGCATTCTTTCACAAAACGCCCTGTCTTTGGGTCGGCCTTTTTGCGCGGCGCTTATTTTTCTTTTCGTCTCTTCGCTCGTGATATGACCCATCCGAGATCGTCTAACTTTATCGACCCATTCTTTTGGGAGCTTCATCCCTCGTCTCTGTTGATATCCGCATTCATGGCTGCAATATCCAGCTCTAAGATTTGATGGATTTCTTTCGAATTGTTTCCCGCATGCCTTGCATATGAAGATAGCCATATTAATCTCCGGTGCTCGGTCGCCCATACTTAATATCGACTCCCGCAAATTGTCCGCCCTCGGCAAGGCCCCTCATCGTGTCTCTCCAAAAAGCCAATTCCACATTCAGCTCTGCAAGGCTCGCGTTGGCCGTCTCAACCTGGGCCTGGAGGTCATAAATCTCCGTGTCCTTATAGGCGGCGGTGACGGAATGGCCGGCGTAGATGCCGAAAGCTAAAACGACAATTAACGTGAGAATCCACATCGTTTCCCACGGCCAGCGATATTCAAAGAGCTTCATGGTCTTCCCCCTTCAACCATAACCGGGACGGCCTCGGCTCCAAAATAGATTTTTAGTCCAATCCGATCCGCCTCTTTTTTTTCAGCCATACACCCTAAACTTCTGTCCCAGCCGTCGATGAAACAAATGGCATCGCATCTGAAAAGGATTTCCAGATCCCCGGCAAGCCAAACTCGGTCATCACAACTCCCCCCGAAAAACGCGGTATTCTTATGGGGACAGAAAACGGCCCACCCATTTTTCCAAAGTTCGACGGCTACCAACTCCGCCCGGTGGATGTTTTCGGCAACTCCCCATTCGGTTCTTGCCCGATATGGTCCAGCAATATAAATTACCTTCATGTCTTCCTCCCTTCTATCTCCGCGATTGCGTCGGTCAACGCCTGGCCCTCCAAGCCCTGCGCCTTGAGCTTGCGCACTTCGGTCCAATACGAATCCGGCTTGTCTCGCTTGACGTTGGCCCCAATGTGGGGAGGATCGGGCTCGCGGCGTCCCAAGACACTTCCACTCCCTCCCCGATCCTGCGTCCGCGCCAACCAGTTCACGATGAACCGCCGATATTTGATCTTCTTCTTGTCCGGGTTTGCTTTCAGCCACTCCGCCATCTTTTTCAGTTCGCCCCGAACATCACACGCCGGATAGGCCTCGGACCATGCGGCAATATCGACTTCCTGGATGTTCCCCCACACCCCTTCTATGAAAGAAATAGAAGCATATGCAGAAGCAGAAGCAGAGGCCGCTTTCGTTTTGCTTTCTACCCTTGCTTCAATTTTGCTTCCGGCTTTGCTTTTAGAACGGCCGCCCTTTCGACCTGATTCAGCCCTTATCTCAGATATATATCCAGTCCTTGCCATCCTTCGGTTAAATATAACCCCACCATCACCTTGCGAGTAAACGTTATGAGTCTTTAACTCGGCAAGAAGCGAGTCCACGACGGCGACATCTTCGCCTACTAATTTTGCTAAGGTTTTGCTTTCCATTTTGCCTTCACCATCAAGCATGAATCCCACTATTTTGCTTTTCGCCATAATAGAAAGCATCCTCATCCACAGCCCCTGAGCCGCTAGGCTTGATGATGCCAGCCCGGTATCTGAAAGGTAATCGGACCAGAACCATTTGACCCACGGATTTTTATCTTCACGCCCATCTTCCACGTCATCATCCTTTCGTTTTTCTCATCGTATAAGGCCCGGCCGGGAGAGCAGTCGGCAAGCTAGCCATTTATTGCCACTCTCCGCAGATTCGCGCATGGACAGCCGGGCCATTGGATTCATGACTTAGTTCTGTTCCCGATCGACGCCATGATCGGACGATTGAATATCCGGACGCCTGGGATTGTGATCTGGCCCTTGAGCGCCCGGACGACCTTGCCGATCTTGATCTCGTCAACGGCCAGGAATTCTCTTGGTACGGCCATCGGATCGACGACCTCGAAGCACCAGTGATCCTGCATTGCGAGGCCAGCCGTCCGCGGAGCCTCGGGGATGATCGGCGCCGGAGCCATCGCGGCCTCAGCCTTTGCGGCCTCGTCGATGGCCAGCGTCGTCTCATCATCCGCAATCCTTCGAGCCTCCTCGGCTTGAAGGCGGAGCTTCTCGCGCTCCTCCTCAATGCGTTTCAGGGCAACTGCATCATCGGCCTTTTTCAGGGCCTCCTGTCGGAGCTTTTCAGCCTCAGCTTCAAGCCTTTGCCGCTCACGCTCGGCTTTCTCTTCAGCCTCCCTGGCTTTCCTTAGGGCCTCCTCTTCAAGCCGCTTGCGCTCTTCCTCGCGGCGCCGGGCTTCAGTCTCAGCCTCCCTGCGTTTCCGCTCCTCTTCAGTCCGCCAGCTTGAGATGCTCCGGGAAAGACTTTCTACAATGGGCTCTACCTTCGCCAGTTCCGCCTTTTCCTTTTCGATGAGCTGTCGATGCGTGGCGTTTGCGGCTTCTTTTAGGGGCATGAAGAAAGCCTTAATTTTTCGGACAGCATCCTTCCCGGCTAGGATGAGCTCCGTCGCCCTGTTCGCCGACGCCCGGTCCGTGACTGCAAGCCCCTGGGCCTGCGTTGCCAAATCCGTTGAGAGTCTTTCAATTTCGTTCATCATCTGTCCGTAGTCCTTTCGATCGTAGTGATCATGTATTGACCGGCCCTCACTTCGTAGGCCTTCCGGTCGACCTCCCTCGATTCGATCTCGATGTCCTCGAGGACCGCGTTCTTTCCATAGAAACGCCCGGGCTTTTTATTGTTGCCGATGAGCTTGTCGTGCCAGCGCTTGAATTCCTCCTCGGCCCTGTCCCGTTCGGCTTTCGCCTCGATGTAGAGACTGAGCTCGAAATAATCGCCTTTCGAGATCTCGGTATAGGGCGAGGCCTTGAGCGGCATGCAGATGTGGCTGAATTCGCACATGCCGCAGACTGATGGTTCAAGGGGAATCGGTTCCGGATAGGTGCCGGCCTCGACGTGCCGGTTGACCGCCTCCGCCATGTGGAGGTCCCGCTCGGCTAGGTCATAGTCGATGAGCATCGGCAGGATCCGGGGCCGCTTTCCGAAGGTACCCAAAATCAAGAGACCGCCCGGCTTGTCGTTCATCAGGCAGTAGAGGTTGAGCTGAGACGGGTACTTCCGGATCCACCAGTAGCGGCTGTTCTTGATATCATCGATCGTCTTGTGCTTATCCCAAAAAAGCGGGTTCATGGATTTGATCTCGCCATCGACGTTCCGGAGATTCTCGAAGGGCGCAGGGAAGCGCCGGCCGACCGGGACCAGACCGTCGATCCGGCCGCTTATCTTGTAAGCGTCCCATCGCAAACGGTTCTGGCTGCCCTCGATCTCATAACCGATGACGCTCAACTGCCGCTTAATTTTAGCCTCGAGTTCATTCCCTTCGCGGAAACGCCAGAGGCTTGCGATATCGGGCGCCTTCTGCTCGGCACCATTCAGGCGCTGGTAGACGAGATTCCGGGCACACGGGTGCCCCAGCTGCGATGCCCAGTTCCAGTCCGGATGCTCGTAGGGCTTGCCGCCGTTCTTTTCATTCCGTTCCCGTTGGAGTTCATCGTCCAGGCGCATTTCGATTTCGGCGCCGATCTCCCCGAGTTGTTCCAGGAGGACGGCTTCATCCGAAGCCGGGGGCTGAGGGGCGATTTCGGGAAACAGCTCGGGCCGGACCACGGGACGGGGCTTTGAGAGTTCGGAGATCGCCGGATTCTCCGGTTGGGGCTCCTTCGGGTGCGGCCTGAAACCAGCGCGTTCGGCCGAGACCTTCTCGCGGAGGCGCGCCCGTGCGTCCGCCTCCCTCTTCATTTGTTCGCGCTCGAGGGTCTCCATCACTTTCCGCCTTTCTGCTCTTTGCGCTGCTTCTCAAAGAATGACTGAGGCGGTTCCTTGTCCTTCGCCGGATTGCCCATGACCTCGGGTTCTATTGCCTCGCCCTCAGCCTCGACGACTTCCTTCCTGGCCGCCTTCTCTTCCTCGGCATCCACCTCCATGATGACCTCGGCCTGGACTTCGAAGTCCGCGGAATCCTTACCGCCTTCAGCCTGCCGCATGATCTCGGAGATGTTCCGCGGCGAGTTGTCGTTCCGCCAGCCGTGGACCGTCACGGTCGCTTGAATTCCGGCAGTGCCGTTTTTCTCGAAAACCTGGGAAACGGCAATCGCGGGGTGATCCTTGAGAATGTTCCTCTCAACGATCGTCGTCGCCATACGGTCGCCGAAACGTTGCCGCTGCGTGTGCTCTTCGAGGCAATCGATGATGGCCTGGTCCTCATAGTTTATCCAGATGCCGAGCGGCTCCTCGGTTGGATAGAATGCCCACCGTCCGGTGATGACCGGCTTTTCGTCGGCGGTGCCGTAAAGCGCGCAGTTCGGGAACTCCTTCTTATCGGTCTTCTGGCGTCGCCCTTCGATCGTCGTCCACTCGGCGCGGCCCATTTTGGCTTGAATAGCCTGGATGAAATAGGTGTAGACGTTGTAAAACAGCGTCTTATCGATGACGACAATATTCCCCGCCGGCGAATAGCCGATCCCCATCTTGCGGATGTTGACGGACTCGATCGCCTTGGTCCTGGGATTCCGTTCAATGTGCGGATTCGGGACCTGGCGGCCATCGACGATGACGGATTGCGGCGTGACGGTTGAGATCGACGCGACCTTATTGAGATATCTGTATCCCGTGGCCGTCACCAGATATTTGTCCTTCTGTCTGTAGATATGACCGAGCTTCTCGAAAAGGGTCATGTCGGCGCGGACGGGAGCCATGAGCTGGCCGCCCTGGACCTTCGTGTAGACGGCACCGAAGTCGGCTGCAAGGGCGAGCTTCTTCGGAGGCTTGGCTTCCGCGGTCTTCGCCGCGGAAAGCGCCGCCGTAGCTTTTGGTTTTTCTTCGTTCATGATTTCTCCTTTATCTGGCCCTTGACAAGTCAGCTATCGCGGCTTATATTGAGCGATAGCTGGCCATCGGGGCCATCCGGTTTTAATTCCCGCTCCCCACGCGAATGGGGAGCACTGTCTCCTTGAGCCTTCAGACTAAGGTTTTCTGAATCCATCACCTCCTTTCCTTCGTTTGCGTTATAACAAATATTGCAAATATCGCCGGTCATCTCGCTCTCCCGGACGACGTGGTTACAGCTCTCGCAGAACATGAGAGGATTAACCTCTATGGCATCGCGGAGTCCGAAGCGAGTTTCGGATGGCTTGACCTTGAGGAACTTCATGCTCCTGTCCCCATCTTCGCCTCGATCCGGGAGAGGCGATAAGGAGAAGCATGGATCAATGGCCTATCTTTATTGCACCCTTCTTTCGGGCGGATGGCATCATCAGCCATCGGGGTTGTAGCTGTGCGGCAGCTGTGTCGGCCTTTTACTGACTGCCGGTGACCAACGCATGGCGTTGCCCAAGCACTCTTTCGAGTCGCCCCCACGCTAGCGCTTATATGACCCATGCTTATCCTTTGATTCCGTATTTCTTTTCGCGCACTAATTGAAGAGCCTTGATCGCGGTCTCGATAATCTTCTTTTCGTCAAATGCCCGCTTCCGACAATTGGGAGAATCGAACTTCTGGGTTTTTCGCTTAGGAACGAAGGGCTTGCCACATTGAGGGCACAAGGCGGATTCCGGCTTATTTTGCCCTCTACGGGCCTCTGATAGCGTCCGAACGCTTTGTTTAATTGCGTTCACCGCCCCTCCCCTGCACTTGCCCCGTCCCCCGGTTCTTTCGGCTCCATCTGCTTCATCGCCAGCTCAACCATGTCATAGATCGAATACGGCAGTTCAACCTCTACCCACCTGCCGTTGAAGATGAACTGAACCTTATGGCCCGCCTTGTCGACGATGGCCTTCATGGCAGCACCCCCGTGATCTTGGCCTCGAACTCGGCGAGCGTCTTTCTCGCATTGTGTACCCTGGATTGCAGCGCCCTGATCTCTTTCTCGTCAATTCTCTGATCCGCAAGCGCTTCTTCGAGTAGCATGGTGATCCTGGACGTCACGTGGTGTAGCTCAAGCCCGTAACTCCTCACGGGTCGAGGCGGTCGAGACGTGCGGAGAAACTTCAATTTCGGCGTTACGTCGTATCCGGCGGCATCAGCGGCGATCCTGAGCGGATCATCAAAGCCTACTTGTGCAAGCTCGATGATGCCGTCGATAAGATCACCCTTATTCCGGTTAATGCGCTCCCACGTCTTGTTGTAGGGCATCCCGAGCGCGCGCATGAAAGAGGCCAGTCCGCCGTTATTCGAAGCCAGCCGCTTGATGCTTACCCGAATCGTCTCGGAGGTATTCGTTTGACGCGGGAGCGTGAGGGCGTTTATATTTTCCATGATGTCGCTCTCAGAATTTAGACACCCGTTTCGGCGTCAGGCAGGCGTTGATAAGCCCCTCGATGTCCTGCTCACGGAACATGACGCGCTTGCCGAGCTTTACGCGCTTAACGTTGTGCCGGGCCAGGAGCGCGAACAGCGTGGAGCGCGGCACCCTAAGCACGGCTTGCGCTTCGTTGAAGGTCAGCAAAGATGTCATTGGGCTCCTCGATATATTTCGTCCAAGTCCATTCCCGTGATTTTCTTTACCCTGAGCGCAGTATCGATACCGAGTCGGCGCTTTCCACGAAGGCACATGGAAAGCATCGCTTCAGATATCTGTAATTGCTTAGCAAAGGCCGCCTGGGTAATTCCGCGTTCCCTGATAAACTTGGCTATGCTTAACATCCTGTTACTAATATATGTAAACCTTAACCGGATGTCAAGTAAAATCTTCAATTATTTTCAACTCGTTAAGTTATTGTTTATATTAGATTTAGCCTTGACAGCGAGTAAATAAAGGAAAATAATATTCACACAATGGTTGACTTAGAAGAAGAACTGCGTCGGCAAGTGCCCGTCACCGCCCTCCTAAAAAAGCTGATGAAAGATAAAAAAATAACGGGCGTTTCAATTGCCAATGCTCTCGGTTATACCGGGCCGTGGTTAAGCATGGTCATGAAAAACAAACGCAGTCTGTCAATCGGGGAGCTATCCAAGATAGCAGAGTTATTGGGGGTCCAGATGGGCGACTTATGCCCAAGGGCGGACGAAATTAAGCCGCCTAAAACAATCGATGAAATCGTCGATCAAAAAATCAGGGAGCGCTTAGACGAGCTCAAAAAATAAATTTTAAGGGGGTAACATGGTAAAGCGAATTTTCTTGGTGGGGTTGGTCTGTCTCGCGCTGGCGGCCTGTGCTTCGGTCCCGGTGCCCCGGCAGATTCAAAATTCTTTTTCTGTGGACCAGCCGTTCGAGGAAGTGTGGCAGGCGGTTATTGAAATCTTCGCCGAGCTGAACTTACCGATTATGAACATGGAAAAAGCGTCCGGTCTTATCACGACGGACTGGATAAGTTTCAGGGGTCAGAAGAATGAAACGGGATATTGCTCATGCGGGAGTGCGGGATATCCTTTCCGCGAACAGGATCGTTCGGGTAAGTTCAACGTGTATGTCAAAAAGGTCTCCTATGCCCCTTGCGAAATAAAGGTTAATGCCGTGTTCGAACAGTTTAGCGCGGATGTGGTTTCTAACTCTGGTGCAACCAGAACCCGACCCTGCGTCTCAACGGGAAAACTAGAAAAGGAAATCTATGACCGCGTATTAGAAAAAACAAAGTGAGGCAACCGTGTCCATCATGGCATCGTTCAGCGGGTTCAAGTGCCCGGAGTGCGGGAACATGATTATCGCCTCGGAAGTCAAGGGCACGCATGAGCCTAGCCTAGCCGTGAAAACCTGCGAGTGGTGCGGCGCGGAGCTTCAGGTCGTAACCGATCACATCACGGGAAACATCACGGCGGAGAAGTTGAAGAAGAGTTGAGTCTTGGGTGCCTATCTCCGTGGCCGTTGGTGGTGGTATAAGCGGACTATCGACAAGGTTCCATACTACCGCCCCCTCAAAATCCGGAAGGGCCAGGAAAACTTCTTATCCGCCAGGATCGCCCAGGTCGATGAGGACATCGCGGCGGATCATTTCGGCCTAAAACCGTCAACCTCGAACCGGGACATCCTTTTCTCGGAGTTCCTTCCCGTCTATGAAAAGCGCAAGTCCGGGAAAGCATCGCTGGACAAGGACCTTCAGCGACTTCGGTCAGCCCAGAAGATCATAGGAAACAAGCGCCTTGCAACTTATCGGATGGATGATTTTCAGAACCTTGAAAAGAAACTCCTTGAAGGGCATGCGAACTCAACGGTCAATAGGTATATGCAGGCGCTTCATCATTTTTTCGAGATCGCCATCCGGGAGCATGCCGTCCACAAGAATCCGCTCGATGGCTTCGAATACTTCGTTGAATCCCAGGGCAGCCGCCGGGCTCTGTCCGACGAGGAGATACGGACGCTCCTCGATACTCTCCGAAAAATCCGCGACGAGACCCTGAAGAGCAAGCGCGATCAGCCTGTCCACGAGGTCCTTTACGACATGGTTCTTTTCGGACTCTATACGGGGGCCCGGCTGAATGAGGTCGTCCAGCTCCGCCATTCCGATATCGACGGCGATATCATCCGGCTCAGCGTCAGCCGGGTGAAGTTCCGCCGACGCGGCCGACAAGCCCCGCAGAAGGAAAAGCTGATTTACGTTCCGGCCGAGGCGCTTGAGATCGTCAGGCGTCAGCCGTCATGTGCGGGCGGATACGTTTTCGCATTCCGTCGCCGGGACCGCCGCGTCATCTCTAAGGCGATCTGGCAATTATCAAGGGCGGGACTGCTCGGCGTCCCCGGTTTCACGTTCCACGCGCTCCGCCATACCTGGATCACGCGGATCTCTGAGCTCACGGATACCCCGACCGTGCGAAGGATGGCCTGGCACGCGGATATCAGGACGACGCTCCGCTATACCCATACGGACGACGAAAAAATGAGGGCGGTAGCAACAAAACTGGGGACGATAATTCGCCCCCTCTCGGCAAGTGATTGATAATAAACAGAAAGTAAGCGGAGGGAGAGGGATTCGAACAAGTGTGGAGGCCCAGGGGGAACTCCTGTTTCTTGGGGAAAATCCGTCCCGTCGAGTCCATGAAAATCCGGTTACAATAATGGTCGAGTTACAAAAACGGGGACAAAAAAAAGGCCCGCCCCCCTTTCGGAGAACGGGCCAATGTGTCGAATAGATTACATGGGATGCTTCCCATAGTTCGATGGCCAGACGGCGAACGTCGCGCGGTAGGCCGCGCTGAACGCCCGGATCGCCGCCATCCAGCAGGCGAGATTCCCGGTCGAGAATCCGGCCGGGAGGTATTCGAGATAGACGAGCGGCGCGCGGCCGCCGGCCGCGACCGGATGGGCCTTGAGGATCGCGAGCGCGACGCGCCGGAGCGCCGCGGGTGATGGCCGCGCCCCCTTCCCGGGACGCACGTCGCAGGCGGAAGCATTCGGGCCGGGTGGAAGATAGGTCCCGTCAACCGAGTAGAGATCCGTGTTATAGGGCTCGAGCGCCGCGAGCGACTCCTCGAACGGGAAGCCGTGGTCGGGCCGGATGATCGTCCGATCCGCGGCCCGGCCGTATTCCTTCAGGACGATCGCGCGGACCTGGTCCTGGATGGACGGACGCTTCTCGATCTTCGTCGTTGCGCCGTAGGTCAGCCGCTTCCAGGGGATCTTGTTCTTTATGACGATCGGCAGGATCACCCGCTCGAACATCCCCGGAAAGGCCCAGTTCTCCGGTTCGTTGAAGTCCCAGATGACATCATAGCCCTTGAACTCTGTGATGCAGTCTTGGAAAAAGCCGCTGGTATATTTGTCCGCCTTCGGCTCGTAGAAGCTAGAGATCCCCTGGTTGTTCACGACCCATGGACTCCAGCCGCGCGCGCCGGCGTGGAGCTCGCAGCCGTCGAAGACCGAGAAGATCGTGGTCTTGTTCGACCGCTGATTCCCGGCCACGATTTTCCTCATGATCGGGAAATAGTAATCATTATACTGGGGGATACCCTTTGGTCCTAGCTCCCATCGCTTCGTCTTTAGGTCGTAAACGAATGGCTGGAACTGGGAGCGCCGGCCGTAAGGATGTTTGCCCCAGACGCCGTAGGCCATGAAGCGCTCGAGGTTCGCGCCGGCATAGGCCGCCGCGTCGCATTCGATCCCGAGCCGCGCCTCATTGAGGATGAACTTCTTCCCATCGAAGGTCCCGAACTCGTCCATAGGGGCGAGACGCCCGAAGCAGATACCGATCTTATCGTCGTGAAGCATTAACCTCTCCTCCTAAGCGCAGCAATAGGCAACTCGGCAGGTGGCCGCAGAGCTGTCCGACTTGTGTTCTATTTTCAGGCTGACGCTGAAGTTCCAGACGCCCCAGCAAATCTCATTGTAAGGATACGCCACGCCCGCCTTTTTTGTTATCATATCGGTCACTACGGCCGTCCCGTCCACTGTTATTTTCAAGTATTGATAGGCGGCATTAGCTGGTGTTCCACCCGTAAAAACAATGGCTTGCCCCGCACCCGAAACGTCGATTACTGTTTCGTAGTTTCCCCCCCCGCTGTGCGTGTCCGTCGCCGCCGTTGTGTAAATCATTTCGCCTCCTCCGCCAGCGGCCGCCGCCAACGCTTCGAGCCGACGATGAATCTGCCGGAGCGCAGCTTCGTATTCTTTTTTACTGGGCCAAGCATCGCTCATGGGCGTCCTCCTCAAATGGGAACCCGATGCCCCCAACGCCTTCCCGTGGTCGGAACATTGGCTCCGCGATAAACTCCACGACGTGCCGCTCAACCGTCGGGACCGAGGGCACGATGAGGTCGAAGATGGGCGTCCGCACGACAGCGATCCCATGATAAACGTCCCAGCTCATCGGCATCGAAAGCAATGCCCCTAAAAGTTTCGTCAGGTTCGGGTCGGTTGCCTTGGCCAGCTTCATTCTCTCCGTCGCAACGGTAATCGTCTCCGGGCAATCAAGCGCATGGGGAATGTGGAATCCGACCCGCAGGCCCGCATAGCGAAGGACGGGATTTGCGAAAGGATGGCCCTGGACCCTGATATGCCTTTCGCCGATGACTTCGTGTTTGGAATTCAGCGCCGCCTGCCATACGGGGTCGAAATATCCCTTCGCCCAAGTCGCGCAGAAGAACTCCCGGCAACACTTCGGGAACCCCAGAAGCTCGCCCTGGGCGTCATTGTCGCCTTTCTCGAAAGCCGCCTTGAATCGCAGTGTGTCCGCAAGCATCTTGGATACGATGACGCACAGGCTCGCCCGCTCGCCCGCCCGTGGCTCCTCATGCCGGTGCGCGAACCCGGTAAAGTTTCGGACGCGCTTTATCGGCAGGCTGACAAGCCCCTGCTCGGCCCAAATCGCCGCAAGTCGCGGGAACTCCGCCTCCCCTATCGTCTGCCATGCGCAGGGTCGATGTCCCGCCGCGACGCTCGAAACCTCAAGGTCCGATACCATCGCGCCGAGCTTGGGGATTATAGATGCCCATTCTTTCCGCGCCTCTTCACTCAGCCAGACCGTCCGGCATGACGGCGCCAGGTCAAGTCCAGGTATCAGTCTCATTTCAGACATCGGTGTGATCTCCGTGTGGCTTGTCCCCGTGCTCGTCGCCGTGCGCATCGCCGTGGCCGGAACCTCCGGCCCATTTCCGCGTCCGGTCACACGAGTCCTTGAGCGTGAGCCCCGGCATGAGACCCCGGATTCTGGCCTTCACATGATTGAAGAGCATCTTGTATGCCTCGCAGAACCGTGTCCGGTTCCGCCAGTCATTATCGATTCCCGAGCCGGGACACCCGCCGCCGCATAAGCCCCAGAACTCGCAGCCCTTACAGCCGCCGAGTTCCCGGGGGATCATCGCCAGGGCATGAACCCTTTCAGCACCGGGCCCCTCTGCGGCCAGCGCCTGAATCCCGTCCAGGGCCGCTCCTCCCTTGAGACAGACACCGATGGCCCCGTCCTCCATGATGGCCGTTTCGGCTTGGGTTCGCCAGACATCGCAGCCGTTGAACGTGCAGGTCGAATCCCCACCCTCGATGAGCATCTTCACAACGTCCCGATAAGGATACCAGGCCCGGCCCGGATCTCCAAAGCAGAGGTTCGCAAGCTGGACGAAAGCCGATCCCAGCTCATCGGGCGTCAGCTCTTCGTCCCGAAACCTATCCTCATAGACGATGACCTCATTCGTTCGGACTGACCGGATTCCCATATTCTCCAGCCGGAGCAGGAACATCTCCGTAGAGCCGATAATATCCGGGGCCGCATTGTATCGGCGGAGAAGCACGATTGCCGATACGCACAGTCCGGCCTCCACGGCCCGCTCCATATTCTCAAGGGTCTTATATGTCAGCTCTTGAATCTTGCCGGGTGTCAGATTGCCGTCATTCCAGCGGCCCTGATTCGTCACCGCCGTGTCGCCATCGATTGAAACCCCGACCCCGACGTTGAACTCCTTGAACATCGCCAGGTGCTCTTCGGTTATCAGGACGCCGTTTGTCTGGATGGATGCCTTCCCGTAAAGGTCGAACATCGACTTGAGGATCGTCCTCAAGTCGGCAGGCGGAAAGAGGAGCGGCTCGCCGCCGTGGACGCAAGGTGCCGAATATTTCCGCCGGTTCTCCGGCGTCTCTTTCTCCGCCTCCCGCCGCAACGTCGCCAGCATGGCTTCGAGATTGTAGGCGACTTTACCCTGTGTCTTTCGGATGCGCCGTTCATAGCAGGATCGGCAGAGCCCGTTGCAGTCCATCAGTTTGAAATGTAATCCCATTAATACTCCGAATCTCCGTGCGCGATATTTCCATGCTCATCCTGGTGGGTGACGTCCTCGTGGGTCACGTCGGCATGGGCCTCGTCCAAATGCGTATCGTCGGCGTGCTCATCGACGTGCTCCCTGTCCCAATGCTTGTCCAGGTGTGCCGTGTTTAGATGTTCGTCGGTGTACTCATCGACGTGGGTATTCGTGTGACCGTCCGCGTGTGTGTCCGTGTGGTCGGTGTCTATGTAAGCTGTATTGGTGTGTCCGTAATCGTCATGGGCAACATTCTCATGGTCGATGTCCGTGTAGGCGCTATCCTTATGGGCATGGTCGTCATACTCGAAGTCGGAATAATTGTCCTGATGCCACTTGGAGCCATCCTGGTGGTCAACATAATTGTCCTGGTGCGGAATGTCTGTGTGCGCGACGTTCGAATGACTTCCGCTGTCCTGATGTGGAACATCTTCGTGCGGGGTATCCGTGTGTGCGGTGTTCCCGTGAGGGGTATCCGTATATGCCGCATCTCCGTGAGAATCGACATGAGCAATATTCGCGTGGGTGTCGTAATGGGATTCGACGTGATCCTCATCGACATAGGGCGTGTCGTCATAGCTGTCCGCGTGGGGAATGTTGGTCCAGTCGTTCGCGTGCGTATCATCGCCGTGGCTGTCCTGGTGTGGCACATCCTCGTGGACGTCCGTGTGACTGTCCGAATGGGAGACATCGTTGTGCATCGCCCCCGTGCTCTGGATATCCAGGACCGCCTCGACTTCAACCGTCGCCCTGCCCGCGTCCTTTACCAGCATCAGCGCCCGATAGACATCCTCATCAAGTACAGTTTGAGCGACCCCTTCTCCGTCGCGGATGGACTTCGATATGATGATTTTCTCCGCGGGCCGGTGTCCCAGCAGAAGCGCCGGGACCGATCCGGTCACGCGCTTCTCCGGCGAGCGGATGATGTTCAAGTAGAACTGTGCCAGGAGCGCCGCGTCGGAATCGACCGTCAATAATGTTTCCTTCTCCAGCACTTCCGCCTGGTCATATCGATAAGCGATGAGTGCATCCGTCACCTGCTCCGCCAGCCAGTTCTGCGTCGTCGGGTCCTGGCCATATTTGATGACGACGGATTTTCTGACCGGCGCCGTGTCGTAACTCAGCGAGAAGGATGACATATCAAGTTGGTCAATCCGGGTCTCGGTCCCCGTTGTCCCAGCCGCATAGCGGAACGCGCCGAATGTCCCGTTCGATAACGGGATGAGATGGAACACATTTGAGTCCTGGAGCTTCCGAATGAAATCCAAAACGCCTCCGGGTGTCTGGTCCGTCAGATAGGCGGCCAGCGGCTGGACCCGGTTCGCCTGAAGGTCCAGGAACGATGCCAGGTCGATTTGACTCTTCGGGATTGCCGGAGAATTGAACGCGGTAAGGACTGCGTACAGAATATCCGCGCCGATATTGCTGTAGGTCGCATTCTGAATCTTGCACTTCGCGCCCTTCGCCTTGCAGGTGATGACCGCCCCCTCCGGGTCTGCGAGGAGCGTAAATTCTCCATTCACCAGATCGACCGTATAATCCGTAGTGATCGTCAGTGTGGCACCAGCCTTATAGACTGCGACGATATCCTCAAGCTCATGTCCGGCGGGCTTGTATTTCCAGATCGTCGTGTCGATGCAGACCGGCGTGATGTTGTCCAGCTCGCCGAAGAGGATCGGGATGGCCCGGCCGACGGCCGTCGGATCCAAATTGGGGTAGGTCGTCAAATCATAGAGGGCAGTTGGGATCGTCCCGAAAAGCCCTTCCCGCGCATCGACGACCTCGAAGCCGACCTCCTTGTCGTTTATGGAGGGCCTTGACGTCCGCCCCAAGAAGAGCGTCCCGAGTTCCGCGTACTCCGAGTCGATGGCCCCGGCCTTCAACCAGAACTTCTTCAAGTGCCAAATGTAATCTTCGAGTGCTTCATACCACCAGCCGTCGTTCCCATATCGGAGCGTACCCGCAGAGAACGCGACGTCCCCGATGTAATAGTCCCCGACACTCTGCGTGACTTGCGGTGCTCCGCCCTGCGGGATGATGGCCCGGTAGGGCATGGGCTCCAGGATTCGGACAAGCGAGCAGTCGTCCAGGTAAAAGTAATAGACCTCGCCCAGGTCTGTCGTGCCCGTCTTGACGATCAAAAGGTAATCCGAATAATCCTCGTGAGCCGTAAAATCCACGGTGACTTCCGTCCAGCCGTCACTCGTGACACCGTCCGCCTCGTTATAGGCTTCAGCGCCCCAGGTCTCAGCCGTCGCGTCATACCAGACGTTGCCGCCGGTATCCTGGAGTCCCCACTTGACCATAATACCCGGCGAGGCCACGGAGCTTTTGAGCCAAAAGGTCACCCGGCCTTTGCACTCGGGCCGGAGAATGATTCCCTCTTGCTCAAGCGAAAGTGCGCCTGTTGTCGCGGCCGGGAGATACCAGTTGTCCAGGTAAAAAGTATTGGCCGCGTCTGCGTTGACGATCGTGACGATGATCTTGTCGATGGCGTCCTTATTCGCGTCCGAAACGCCGGAGATGTCCCAGGTGACGGTCTGCCAGGTATCGACCCCGGCGACATTCGGCGTCGTCTCCGATGTAGTCCCGCCCGCGTCGTGTATGCCGACCTTGATATTCGAGCCGGTCCTCCCGGCATAGATGTCAAATTTTATGGTATTGATACCCGTCAGGTTAACCGGCGTGGCGAGGGTCCGGGTCAGCGTCTTGTTCAGGCTGGTCGTGATGGCCCCAACGCACTTCAGGGAATAGGTCCCTTCCTGCTTGATCGTGCCTTCAGAATAGGATTGAAGCGCCGGGGTCGTAAGCGCGACCTTAATGATGACGATGCCCTTGCCGCCGTGGCCGCCCGCGCCATCATCGAGCGCCCCGCCTCCGCCGCCGCCCGTGTTGGGCGTCCCGGCATTGGCCGCACCCGCCGAAGATCGGCCATTCGCCCCGCCGCCGAGCCCGCCGAGCCCATAGCCGAATCGACCCGCCCCACCCCCGCCGCCGCCGTAATAGGAGCCGAAATACTCCAGACCATCGCCACCGTCACCGCCTATTTGGCTGGCTCCATCAGCTCCAGCCGTGTCGGCCCCACCACCGCCGCCCCCGCCCAAATAATTATTCGTCACGCCATAGGGCATCGCGTCGCCGCCGTCGTGGCCCTGGAGGGCCGTCCCGGTGCCACCGGCCGCACTCGCTCTTCCCCCGCCACCGCCTCCCGACCCACCGGTATCGCCCGCGATTTCGCGTCCGCCTCCGCCTCCCCCGCCTTTCGCGGTCATCACTCCGAAGATTGAATCCTCGCCGGTCCCGCCCTTGAGATCCCTGTCCGTGCCGCCGAGTCCACCTTCGCCGACCGTTACAGCCATCGCCCCGCTGACCGAATAGACATCGTCGTATAGCAGTCCGCCCCCGCCCCCGCCACCGCCGCCGCATTCGGCCCGGACGT
>Ga0299912_10000333_pt1 | contig 42688 bp, 66 predicted proteins | sample RVTome_2_FD_207667 | JGI IMG/M metagenome (GOLD analysis project Ga0299912, IMG submission 207667) | Soil microbial communities from uranium-contaminated site in the Upper Colorado River Basin, Wyoming, United States - RVT95D214 (version 2) ... | reverse complement strand
TCGAATCCTTTTTCATCAGCATATTTATACCATGTCGCTACATCAGCAAAATGCCGCATACCAACTGCTAATGCTGCTGCATTGCCGTATGCTGCTGTCCATGATATTATTCCAACTCTAACCATTTATTATCAATGTTAATCAATTTCTTATATGCTGTACTTATCGAACTATTATCTTCCCTGCGATGATTATATTCTTTTATTATCGATTTTTTCACATCTTTCAGTTCCTTCCAGGGTATTGTATGCGGAAGTCCTGAATTTGATATCGTCCTCCGTCCCATCAATCCCATTTCAAGTATCGAGTTTGACATCCCATCATGTCCAAGCAATCTCACACCGACAAAGCACTTACGGTAGATCTTCATCAACTTATCCTCCGGATATTGCCGTATCGTTGTGAATATGAACTTATAAGGCAATTTCCTCTGTAGATATCTCAGCCATCCGTATTTATACTTCGAACGCATCACATTAACATTACTCGAAATATAACAATAAACATATTCACCGCGAGGCTGGCATTTGATCGAAGGATCTGTTGATGTTATCGCCTTCACCTCCGACATTATGCCAAACCGCTCAAGGCTTTTCTGCACCTGGCGGCTTACTGCATAATGACGACAAGGTTTTGATAGTATTATCTTCGCTTTACCCTCATTAACGACCTGTGCATCAGTACCGCGCCAGAGAACAATCATCGGCTGTTCAAAATTTTTAAAGAACTCATAATCGTCGGTATTATAAACACCGTACATAATAACCGGTTTTGTCGGATCATCATACGGACGGAGTTTGAATTTATGTTGCATCCGCCCGGCAAAGAACTTGACATTCCGGCTTACCCGTATCTGCTCAACCCTCATTTTTCCGATCCACGGTCTATCAATTCATCACTGGCAAGTTTGCGTGCAGTTATACGCTGATCCTTTGCAGCAATATCTTTGAGTTCCTGTTCACTGAGATCGCCTATCATATCGCGTAATTTACTTATCGATATATTGGAAAAATCTTTCGTCTCTTTCGGTGAGTGCTTTTCCTCTTTATTCTCAACGGGATAAATCCTGCCGGCATTTGGTTTCTCTTTCATATTCCTTATTGGAATTAGTAATTTAGATTTTTTCCTCGGAGATATTTTCTTTCTAACTCCGAAAGCTGGTAATGGTACACTTTCTCTTGTCTTTGGTTTCATAATAACTAATTTAATTGTTCGTATTTGAATATGTTTAATCTTGGATCATTGATGTCTCTTTCTAATAATCGAATTATCTCTTGTTCTTGCTTAAGTAATTTATTATTATATTTTCCATGTTTATAATTTGGATTATCTTTCCCGAACCGATGAACTCCATACATTGGATTATTTTCCCCAGCGCTTCTTTTACTGAATTTCTTTAATGTCTCTTCACTGGCCTTTCTTCCTTTTGCTTTTTGAGCAATTAAATCTTTTGTATTCTGGGAGTGTTTTCTTCCAAACATCGGATTCTCCTCTCCATATCTATACTTCCCAAACATCCCATTATTATTACCCCTTCTTGCTTTTTTAGCATTAGTTTCATCTGAATATTTCATACCCAAATGTTTATTCCGTATTTTTTGTTTTGTTTCATTATTTAGTCTTTTCCCTTTATTAAGTAAAGAAATTCTTTCTCTCTCTTCATCACTCAGAGGGCCCCTCCTTTTTCTTAATTTGAATTTGCATTTAATTTTTTCAGATAACTTAATTCCTTTATTCCATGGGATTGTCCCTTTTTTACCCTCTTTACCTTTATTCCAAGCTACTTTCCCTTTATGTTTTTCACTTATTTTCTTTTTAGTTTCTTCTGTAAGTCTAACACCTAACCTAACCCCAGTTAAATTACCAGCTATCTTGCAGATATTAAAATACGGTTTTAGATGATTTATGTAATATTGCTCCCTTATAAGAAGATACTCAGGGAAGCATGGTTCTATCACAATAAATATCAAATCATCCTTACCATATTTGTTATAATGATTTTGTAATTTTCGGTTGTAATGCTTATTCTTCTGTAATTGATGAAAATGTTCATATTTCCTCTTCCGTAAATTCATAGCACTCCCTATGTAAAACCGTTCTGGTTTACAGATAGATTGGATTTTATAAATCCCCGGTATTTTAAGTTGTGCCATATTTAAAGATACAAAATTAAATAAAAGGGAGGAAAGTTTCCCTCCCTTAATTATTAACATATCCTACGATACTGCTCCTGTTGCAAGGATGACAATACCAGCCGGGAGAATCGTTACATAACCAACCCTCCGCGAGCATCTCAGCGCAATCATGTTTCGTTCTGCAAGATTTATGAGATTGCCTTCATTATCATAGACGGAAGCTTGATCGAGTACTTTCATTTTTATTCCGCCCTTATCTCCATAAATTACGCATTTCTTGAGATTTCCAAAAATAATGAACGGCAGATCAGGATCACATTCATCATCACCTTCACCATAGCCTAAGTCCGTGAGCGAGGGCATTGCCTCAACCAATACGACAGGATAACCCCATATTGAACCGGGACTACCTTGTGATGGTTGCTGAATCAGGTAATTACCTTTCACGTCATTTGCAGCAACAGCATCACTCCTTCTGGCACAAATTGCACTCCATACGGATCTATGCATATAATATTTACTACCTGGCAATGCCGTAGAAGGAATCACATTTGGGAGGGCAAGCAAAACTTCTGGCCGCATGTCCAATGGCCCGACAGTAGGTGCAAGAGCAACTGAAGTTATAGCGGGATCATTAATTAATCCCGTCCACGGTGCGCCAGTACCGACAAAGAACTGATTATCTTCCTCAGCAGCAATTTCTTCTCCTAATAGTGGCGAACAATATGATACCCAATCAATAGCTGCGTCCTCAAGTAAATTTTCAGTAAATAATACCATTGCAGCCATTTCTTTCAAAGTCTGAGTAACTTTCGTAGTTGTTGGCTTTGTTTTCGGCTTTTCTTCACCTTCATCAATCCATGATATAGTAACCGATGTTAGTAATCGATGTAATTCACGTGTATTACCTGGTCCTCCAAAAGGTAGACTACCAAATTCCCTCCTTGCTATTCCACCTTCCGTTACAAATCTATAAATTTCAGTTGTAAGTAAAATAGGAACCAAATATCCTCCTTGTGTATAATCTTCATCAATTTCATCTGTCGCTGGTCCTAAATGCATAATCGGATCCATTGGAGTTTGAAATCTTTGCTTGATCTCCAATCCTATTTTTTTAACCTTTTCGCTATCCTTCTTAGCTAAAGCTCGCAACCAATTACTATTCATCACACGTTCCTGTCGTGCCAGTTCTTCTTTCGTGGCAGCAGGTTTCAGCCCGGCTTTTGCGATCTCGATATAAATATCATTGATCTGCTTCTGTAGTTTCTCGAAACTGAGATTACCAAAATCGTCTTTAAGTGTCTTAATCTTAGCATCAAAATCAGTCTTGATCTTCTCGATATCCTCTTGCTTTGTTATTCCCTCGCGGGCTTTAACAAGAGCCTCATCGATTTTCATGAGGAATTTCAGATGTTCCTCATCAAATCCGTGATCTGTGGGAAGATTGATATGTTTAAATTCATATTCAATATCCCCAATTTTAATTTTCATTTTAATAATTTATAAAGTTAATACTATCTTATCATAGCTTACTTGTTTTGGAGTGAACAGGCTCCCGGCCCATCTAAGGGTGGGTAGTTGCTTCGGCTCTTCTTCTTCAGCTGGTTCAAACGAAATATATTTTATGTCGTGATCCGTAAGCCATTTCTTAGCTTCGGCCACAGTGAATTTATCTTTCGGAAAACGGTATGTCTGCGGTTTAGTACTTCCTTGTGGGTCACTTTTTAGCGGACCGCCATAGATCATTATACCATTCGGCAATGTCTGAAGTACACGTATCCTGACAAAATCATCAGGGTCACGCACGCGCGCGGCATGGAAATTTGTAAATGGCTTCTGTTCCATCTCATAATTCTGAAGCAATTCCATTATTTGCTTTAACTGTATCTCGAATAAGTCAAATGTCTCATCGGTATAACTACCACGATTGAGTGCCTTTTGCAAGCGATCGAGTTTCTTTATCCATTCCTGCTGATCATCAATAGATTTGATAACGGGAGTATTCATATTTGCACCCCACTTGTCAAGTGATGTCACTTCCCATAGGACAGCCTCTTTTATGCGCCGTATCTCTTTGCCTTCGATAGTCTCATTTGAAGTATTAACAGCATCGAAGCCATGCGAATGTTCTGTAATCAGACCATCCTCGTACATAAGCAGCGTATCACGACCTACAGTATGGCGGCCAAGCTTAGACATAAACCAACCGCCTTTCTCGTCTTTGCCGAGTTCCTGAATGACACCTGCACCTTCCCAGTGATTAAACAGATGTTTTATTCGTGGCAAAGCACTCTTTGGCCCCCGTTCTTTGATACTCTTTTCGTATGCATCGATCGAAATGATATCACTATCGCTGTCAATCGTCTGAGCGTTGAAATAATACGCCTGAACGATTCGATCTTTGAGGTTAAGATCCTTCAACTCAAGACTACAAGGTGGGCCATATTGGTAAAATCGTTTCATCTATATTAAATTTTAAAAATATTCTGAACTAACTACTATCTCATAACCGCACCGGCAGTTGATAATCTCGCCTGGTTCATTGCATTTCGGGTCGCCGGGAAACTCCAGCATTATGCCCGAAGGCAATGTGAAATTATCCATCCATCCGACACGCTGACCATCCATCGCCATATGATCAGGGCGTGAACGCTCATCGAATGTCGATATCCAGACTTTCTCCTTATTACCTGGCAGATCTTCTGCACCGACCTTTACACCTTCATTTGATGCAGCAACAACTTCTGTACGTGCAATACGAAGTGCCTTCCATAAGTCAATCTCTCCCTGTGAATTACGTATCGCCCGTGCTATCTTCTCAATACCCCATCCTTCGTTGATACCAAGTTTAACAGCCTGCCGTGCAATTCTCTCAATATCTTTGTAATGTGTCTTTATTAATTCCGTAATCTTAACACCGGTATTTGTACGTATATATTCGATGATCTTCTCCATCCACATATCTTCCTGTTTATACTCTATTGCCGGCTTTGTACTTTTCGTAATCCACTTGGCGAATCCCATACCGACCTTGAGATAAAACCGTTCAAATGCTGACAATACTTTCGTTTCATCGATCTTAATAGCAGTAGCAGCGGCAATAACTTCTTCCGGCGTCTGGAGATTCTGAAACGAATGAATCAAATCCTTTCTTATCTCTCCATACATTCCCCGGAAAAGTCTCTCGCCCATGCGTATGAACGGCAAACGTTTGTTATTTATTTCCTGCCAGGTCATCTATTCAATATAAATATATCCTCCATAAATCGTAGTAAGTGGGTTTGTTGTCCATGTCGGTTGAACACCCTTAATTTCAATATAATCTCCAACAGCAACGGGAATATTCAAAGCAATATTAGAAAACACCCTTTCATTTGTTGCTACTGATAGTGTTGCAATCAGATAATCAGTTGTATTATTTTTCCTTATATTAAGACTCCATGCCTGATTTGTCCCTGCCGTACCCGAATAGCAATATATATTAGCAATCTTAATGGTACCTGCCTTGCGGATATAAACCTTACTTACATTGGCAGTTGTAATAGGAGTCTTCGGTAATTGACCAAAATAAACCGTTGCACCGTCTGCCGGAGAAGAAGTTAGTGCCTGTACGTTTATTGTATAACCAAGTCCTCCACTCCCGCCTGCGTGTGAGTGCGATGTAATTTCACCTGTTAGTTTAGCTTCAATTTCTGCCTTGGTAATATCACTGTTCTTTTGTGCATCTGATGGAGCATGAGCAGATATAACATGAGCCTGAATATTTGAATTGCCTGGTTCTTTGCCGTTCCATATTCCTTTCTCAGTATCAGTAACGAATCTATTATTTGTATCCTGAGCGATTATTGATGCTGAATGATTTGTAGGATGAATATAATTATTTGCTCCACTTTCAATACCTGTTAATTTTTCCTTTTCCGTATTAGTATAATCATTCGTGCTTAATCCCTTGCCTGTTTCTTTTGGCTGTAATCCTGATAGATCCTGATTATCATATCCTAAAGGATGTATATACGTATGATTATAAACAGATTCATGATCACCGATATTTCCAGTATCACCCTTGTCACCCTTTGCTCCTGGTATTCCTGGTGCTCCCGGACGACCCCGACTACCTCTTACTACTTTTGTAGTTCCCCAACTCATCTTCGTTTATCTATTTCATTATCTATCTTCTCGAATCCCGAATCCATGCCATAGCCAAGCGGAATTTTACCCATATCGGTATAAATCTGTTTAGCCGGATTCGAAGGATCGGCGATATAATCATCATAATTCGTTGCAGCACGTTTCTCGTCTGGTGTTATCCAATCCATTGTACTAAGCGTTTTACCCAACTTCTCGATATCTTCCTGAAGTTCTGATATTGCCATGATATCGTAATCGATAAACCACTCAGGACCGAAAGCTGCTTGGAACATTGTATTAAGATTCTCACGCAGTGAATCCATGTCCGGCATAACACTGAGCGTCATCAGCGACTTACGTGCTTCTTTGAGGTTATCGAGTGTCGAAGCATCGGAAGAAAGCAATGCAGGATGAATACGGAATATATTACAGAATAATTCTTTATTGAACTTGCGCGAGTTTAATACACCCAAGTCAACAGGCGTCTCGCCAATCCTGACATAACTCAGTGGTGCGCGGTTGAACATGACATTGCCTTCACCTGCCTTTGCACGTTCAGTGGCTTTCTTTAACTTCTTTGCCAACAGATCACCCTGGTCTTTTGTAAATTCAATCTCAGTACTCTCAGTACCGGTTATGATACCTTTTACACCTTCATTCAAAAATGCTGATGCTTCATTGTTTATTCCTTCATTATCGGCATTTATCATCCGCACAGCCGAGACGAGCGGCGATATGCCATATAACTGCCGACCGTCCGGATCCCACAGAGGATTGAAATATTTCCAGTGCATGACCTTCTCGCGTTCTAACGGCTTGTCGAAAACAGTATCTACGCGATAGCCGGCAATAGGATCAAGAAATCCGCCGCCGACAATCTTTGTCTTATCGGCTGGAAGAAGATGAAGTTGTAATATTTCCTTATTCGAGTTATTATCGACATGAAATAAATAAGCATCGCCTGTTATATCACGGTAAATGAACAGACCTTCAATGATATCAGCAAAACTCATATAAGGGTTCGGATCTTTCAACAGCGCATTCAACGGTGTATTATCGACTTCTTCAAGTGATTGTTCTTTCAGCGTAAGCGTCTTGTGAAGATTCATATCTTTACGCGTGATATTACGATAAGTCCGGAACTTCTGCGAGTTCTTAATCTTATATACAAGCCACGGCACACCTTTAGCAGCATTGGCACGGAGCGATATGATCGAATATATTACAGCATTATAGAGATAGGCTTTCGTTATGTAATCCGTCTTATAGACTATCGGATTGATATTCTGTTCGCGGTTGACATAACGGAAAAGTACATTCGACAGGATCTTCCAATCTTCATTCGTAAAAAGTATCGGTGCTTCTTTCTTAAATATCCGCTGAAATATATTCATATCTGCCAGTTTTCAGTTTTATGTTTCGTCAGGAACCAGAAGGCATAACGTGCCGCATCAATAGAATGGTTATAATCATCAATGTAAATCTTCGATCCCTTGTCGAGATAGATATAATTGCGGAACTCGCGTATCAGGTTGCGACTTCGCTCAGTAACTATTATATCATAATCGAGCATTGCCGTGATACCTGCCGTTATACTCCCCGGTCCTTTCTCCGAAGGTTTGATATTTATCTTATGTTCTTTCTTGAGCTCATCAATCAATCGATCTTCTGCACTATCACCTATTATCAGATTATCGCCTGCATGATAACGGTTGAGCTCAGCGATCTTGCCTGTAGATAATCCAGGCAGGGCAAAATATTCATCGATATAAAGTTTTTTCTTTTCGCGATTAACAGCTACATGAACAAGTGTTGTCGGATCGACTGAGAAGCCATAATCCTGCCCGAAGCATTGAAGCTGAACGGTATTATCATATTCACCAATAGACCAGTTATCGAATACTACACCTTCGGCAGCATTCATCCATTCTCCCAGGAAGCGGTTGTCATAAGCTACTTTATTACGTTGTTCCGTTATCCGTGCTTTCTCAATGAAACTCTCTGATAGATTACTGAGGTTCTGTAAATAGGTCGTATGGATATAACACGTATCGTCCTGATGCTTTTCAAACCATCGCTGGTAAATCCAATGTGAAGTATGCGTAGGATTCAATACGATGATAACGCGGTTCTGCACGCCTTTTTCGCGGACCGATTCATCTATCTTATCGAACGTGGCTTCATCAATAAGTTCTTCAGCCTCGTCAAGTACCCATGTCGTAACACCTTGTATTGACTTCAATGCTGCAGTCTGATTACCTGCTGATGTTTTTATTCCACGAAATAATATCTTACTGCCTGTATGCCGGTGAATGATTTCTGTTTTCGTTACTTCAAACTCACTCATCAATCCGAGCATCTCGATCTTTTCAATAAACTCAGGTATTATTGATATATGAGCTGATTGAAGTGTAAACCTGGTATAGAGTATTGTTTGTTTGCCACGTGTTGTCAGATCGCAAAGAAATAGCGCCAGGGCAAATGACTTACCTGAGCCCCGTCCACCTGTTAATAGGAAATAACGTCTGTCTCTTTCCTGCCAGAGAGGTTGATATGCTTCATGTAATTGTACCTCAACCGTTGTCTCCATTGGTAAATTTTATAACTGGTATTATGGGATTGCCACCGGAGGTAATATCGAAACCTTCAATATATCCGCGTTTCTTTCCTCTTGTCTTTAAATAAAATATTATTGCTGTTGTATCACCTTTTGTAATTCGGCCATGAAGCGCTGACTCAACATAATCAAGAGCTATTTCAGAGATATCATCAACAGATTTGTGATATTCTGAATCTTCATTATACCATTCATAGTGAGTTTTACGGGCAATTCCAACCTTCTTACAAGCATCAGTAACAACTCCAAGTGACTGAATAAGAGCTTCAATCATTGCTGTTTTTTTAATCGTGTTACTTTTTGTAGCCATCAGTTGCTCATTACATTCCAATTAATTAAAAAAGCAACGACTATTAGTCCATTGCTCAGTATAATCCTTCTTGCTATCGGTTGTCGGTTAAGTATCTTGCGATGATCCCTCGGAAGGGTGAGTACATCAAACCGGAGATACCATTGCTGATCTACCGGCGTATCGTAAAAATTACTACATCGCTTAGTAATTCCCATAGCGAATATTTATGAATGCAAAATTATACTATATTCGGATATGAATACCTTTTATTATTCAAAAAGTTATTAACAACAAAAAAGCCCTCATTTCTGAGAGCTTTTATAATTACCCGGTAAAAATCTTTGGTCATTTTCCCATAGGCTAAAGAATTGGTTAATACTCAAATTATTTTTAAATTACTTATTTATCTCCAATTCTTGATTTTTACGTTCAAAATAAAGATTCTGAAGTTTGTGAACATATTTGATTGTTTTACTTGATTGAATAATATAAAACCCATCCTTATTAAATCCAATTTCTACATAGTCTTTATTATATACTACACCATACAATAATTTTTCAAACCCGAACTTCAAAAGCCATTCTTCGGTTAGGGGAATGCCTGTTAAAAATTCTATCAAATCACCATCATCGGCCCCTTGGCTATGACCATAATTAATAATATCTTTATGTATGTTATATATAACAATTTTGTCTTTACCCGATAAAACTAAATTTCCGATTCTCAATTCTTGTGCTTTCATTTTCTATATTTTAAAAAGGCGGGGCATTAAAATTAATTATCTAAGTGGACTATAATCTATGAAAAGAACACCGCCCCGCCTTAAATTTATATCCTAAATCTACACACGGTTCCCACCGGAGAATATCCGTCCGCATACCCAGTGCAAACCGTCCCATATAAACTGTCAATCCTAGCTCAAAGGACAGCGGATTAAATATCTTTGGATTCACTATCAGACCATCTATCTCAGCATGACTAAGAATATGGTAATTTATCCCGGCCGTCGGGAAAAACTCGAATCCATTATAGGGTTTCAAGAGAATCATTACACCAGCTGTCATCTTTACATGATGCTCCAGGTCATACTTTCTATAAATTCCCCCATTGCCATAACTGAGAGATCCATAGAATATCTTGTAATCACCTCGCAAACCGAAGCCTAAATCTGCCGGTTGAAAACTGACATAGATTGCCTGGCCGGAACAAAGCGCAGGAATCATCAGTAATATAAAAATAAGTTTTTTCATAGTTTAAATATTTATCTGTTTAAAAAAGATTATGGTATATTACTAACTGATATTGCTCTTGGGTACAGCAAGTCCTGATTGTAACTGCCCTCAGTGGTGTCGCCTCCTTTTGGAAGGGAATTGCATCTTAGACTATAATATATACCTGCGATTTTTACCATAATTTCATTCCTTTATGTTATATTTCTTCTTCATATACTCAATGAATCCTTCAAATGTTGGCTTTTTCTTGTGTTCATAAAGTGGTGTGACTATCATATAATCGGGTTCGCCAGGTTTATTAAATTCTATATTGACATATAATGTGTCTCCTCTTTGCATTTCCGTACTATCATTATAACATTTTTTTTGATAGTCAAGTAAATCCTGAAATAACAGATTTTGTTCATTTAATTTATTTTTAAGTAATTCAAATATCTGCCTATTAAGTTCAAGAATAGCATTCTCTTGAAGTCTTATACTTAAGATTGTTTCAGATGTTTTTAATGCATCTTCCAAGTTGACCATTTGGGCATTAGCAAGTCCACCCAAAGCAAGAAAAATAATAACAATTAGTGTTTTCATTTCTTTATAGTTTTTTCACTGATTATTTTAGCCTCAAGTTTGGCTATCTTCTTTAGGAGTTCTTCACAAATATTATAGCAATAATCCTGTGTTAAATGCTTTATCAGTTCTCTTTGAGCCTGAATTAACTTCTGAGTGTTTGTCATATCATTAGCGGTTTTCATTTATATTTCATATTAAGACCAAAAATCGCATCCTTTACAATGAGGATAATAACAAGGATAACTATGAGTACTATCTTTTGATCTTCTGCATTTTTTTTCTCCTTTGGCAATTGGTTGTTGCTTTATAGAATTTAAAAGTCTGATTAGATTCCATGCATCGTTCCAGTTTATTTGTAAATCAAAAATCCCATATCCCGTTTCTCTTGTATCAAGACAAAGACGGTGAGTATTAAAATCATTATCATGTTGTTCGGGATAAAGTAATTTCCCGACACACATTTTATCTTGCGATAAAATATTATTCTGACAATCTTTATGAGGACACCAATTTGGTTGTATCATGGTTATTGCTTTAAATATTCGTCAATTAATAAATAAATTTCAATATTAGAATCATTTAACTGTCTTACTTGATCATGAGAATAATTACACATATTCAATTCAGGAGTATTTTCACTTATTCCCCTTAATTTATTTATCAGTTCTTCTCTTATGTCTAGCTTCTGGGAGGCAAATTGTTCCATACAATCTTGTATCAATTCAAAAGTTATAAGCGGTAATTTCATTGTTTCTTCTGCGCCTAATGCTTCAGAAAATATCCTGTCAATGATTTGTTCTTTTGATTCCGCACTCTTTGGCTTTTGTCCGGCAAGTTGTTGCTCAATGGAGGCAATTATTTTAAATATATCTTTCCTGATATTCTCGTTAATACACTTTATATCTTCAGTAAATCCACATCTTCCACAATGTTTCGATTTACAAAAACACATTTCAGCCAACATATCACTCAGTTTTGCAATCAAATCATCTGTTTTCATCCTATCTGTTTTTTTAAGTCGTTAATCTTTTGTTCAAATTCTATCTCAACAGGAATATTAATATCATCTTTTACTATTGGCATGATTATTTAAGTTTTATCTGTTATTACTTTAAAATGTATCTGTATGATAAGAAGGTCCAATATCATTTAACAAACTATCTAATTCTAATAATAGTTCATAGTTTTTTTTGTCCCAATATCGCATTTTATAATTATCAATCTGAGACAAAACAAATCCTATTAATAAAATGATAATAATAAGATTCTTAAATTTCTCAAGATTAAATTCATTGTTCTCTTTTTCCATGATTTTATCTGTTTAAAAGTTTGTCACGATAAGCCTCCCAACCATCAATAAATGCACAAGCATAAGGAGAATCAATTATTTTGATAATGTCACCTTCCTCTCTCTGCATACCTTCTATTGCTGCATTTTCCTTTTCTATATCCGTAGGCAAATCAACAGGCAGGAGATACCAATCAAATTCATCTGGTTTAACATTTATTCGCTTTACTAATGTCATTGCTTTTACACCAACCCTAAAGTGACACCAATATTCACCATCTTCTTCCGGTAAATCAGCCTCACCTTTAATTATTACTGTTCTGTATAGTGCTTTCATAGTCTTGCTGATTAAATTGTTCTATTGCTTTAAATATCTCAAATACTACATACGGATTAACAGAATTGCCTAATGCTCTTATTCTGTCCATCCTATGAGGAACCCTTGCATCACTTCTGCAAAGTTCGGATGCAACTTCAATCCAGTCTCGTAACCAATTTGTCTGTCCGGTCTGTCTCTCCTGTTCCTTTTCCCTACCTGATAAGTCATTCCTGGAGTATCCTTGTAATCTCGTGCTGAAAGTGTTGTTATTGATTTGTATTCCGGTCTTTTGCTGCTGTGAAATTGCGCCTGAATTATATCTTGCATTGTGACTGTTGAATTTGTCAATGTCGGAATTGATCTTAATTTTCCTGTTAAGGTTAATGTTACCGGCCTTGTTTTGTCCCCGTTGCTGTATTGGTATGTTGATCCTTCTGAACTTAGGATTGTTGGCAATGATCCAGACCCTATTCCTTTTATCCCATGCTCCGATGCTCGCAGATGAAATAATAAACGGCTGGATTTCATAACCTTCACCTTCCAGCGAAGCACAAATATCTTCGAGTGCCAGTTTGATGATTCCAGGAACGTTTTCACCAATAACCCAAGGTGGCTGTATTTCCCGTATAACTCGTAACATTTGCGGCCAGAGCCAGCGAGGATCTGCTTTGCCCTTTTGCTTCCCGGCAACAGAGAACCCTTGGCATGGAAACCCTCCTGTAAGAATGTCAACTGTTCCCCTGTACTCAGTCCCGTCAAATTCTTTGATGTCGCCATATCTTTTAACATTTGAAAAATTCTTTTCTAATACTTTCGTGCAGAACTTGTCAATCTCAACTTGAAAAACATTTTCCCATCCCATCCACTGTGCAGCCAGATCAAAACCGCCGATGCCGGTAAATAAACTTCCATGTCTCACAGTCTTTCCCTCACTTTTTATAAGGTGTAATAGCAGTTACTTGTACTGATTTTTTATATTTATTAAGATTGATTTCACATCTAACCTCTTTCCCATAATATAGAAAAACTCGTGGCTTTTCTGCACTTGCATTTCTGGCATATCGCAATAATTTTGCAATATCTTCAATAGTTTCAGGAATCAATATTATTCCCACATTTTCTTCTCCCCATTCTTCAAATTTTACTTTCATAGTCTTGCTTATTTCCAAAATTGCCACCATTTTTTCTTCAAATCAATTCTTATTTTAAGAACTGATATTTGATCTTTCAACTCTCTAATAATTTTATCTTTTAACAATAACTCCTTATGTTGCTTAGTTATCATTAAACCTTGATCAGTAATTATTTTGTTTTTACTTTTCAAAGCATCTTTGTATTGTTCTTTGCTACTCATAGTCTTGATTTTACCAAATTCCAGTATTTAATCGTTGATTTTTTCTGCATTCCTTTCGGCCCACCATTCCATTCACGGCTGGCACGTTCAAAGGATAACCCGGCAGAATAGTACAGAAACATCTCACGACTTAAATCATAGTCGTAAAAGTCGGCAAGCTGATAGTTTGTCCCTCGCTTTTCATTGTAATCCGTTACACGGCATTGTCGAATTTGCAGCCATCCCACAGCATTCTCAACACGATTATAAACATAAAGCCCGTTCTTACTTTCTACCCATGCAACCGCCTTAATCAGCGAATCAAATTCCGTCAGGGCATCTTTTACGGCAATGTAAATCGCCTTCGTGCCTGGAGCAAATGCCCGGATGGAAATAAGCAAAAGAATAAATAAAATTATTAGTTTCATAGTCTATAATTAAATTAATAGCCGTAGCCGTCGCCGTAGCCGTAGCCGTAGCCGTCGCCGTTGCCGTAGCCGTCGCCGTTGCCGTAGCCGTCGCCGTTGCCGTAGCCGTCGCCGTAGCCGTCGCCGTTGCCGTAGCCGTCGCCGTAGCCGTAGCCGTCGCCGTCGCCGTAGCCGTAGCCGTAGCCGTAGCCGTCGCCGTAGCCGTAGCCGTAGCCGTTGCCGTTGCCGTAGCCGTCGCCGTCGCCGTCGCCGTAGCCGTCGCCGTCGCCGTAGGTATTTTGAGAATCCTCAAAATTTATTGCTATACGATTTTGTTCCATTTGCTCTGATTTACAGTAATTGTATGAATAACAGTAAGCCAATCAAATTCAACAATTCCTTCACATTTATCAAGTTTCGTCGAGTTTGTTGCGCCATTAACTAATTCCGGCAGTCCTTTTGTCGTTCCCCATGCACGGATATTATAAGCATTATGAAGTTTACAATCATTGCCATTTCTTTCAAAACGACCAATGTAAACCCATCCGCGCTGTAATACAACAATTTTAATATCGCCGGCATATTCTACCTTAGATTCAAGTCCTTTAGGAGTATAAACAACCCCGTTAATTTCCACTTCATTAATTTTCTGTTCCATAGTTTCAATTATTTAAGTTTAGTAACAATACAATCAGAATTGCTTTCATAACTACTCAATTAAGTCCATAATCAAATTTGCCAGTCCGATAACTGCAAAAATGTAAGCCACAATGAAGGCAATAAAGCCCAATATAACAGCAGTTACCAAAGCATAAGGTTTGCCGTAATATGGATCGTCAATTAGATTTACTTTATGCCAGGTCTGTTTCATAGTATTAATCTTTGAAGATTCCGTTTCTGGTCAATTACCGTAAACTTTTTGAGTTCATCAATCAATGCAAGTATCTTTTCTTTTGAAGGTTCGGGAAGATTATTATTGCCAGAATCAGCACCGATATTTACTTGGTTGGGATGACATAATTTTATCAACTTAACCATTTCATTTAAATCAAAATCCATAATCGGCTCAATAGTTACAAATGTCGGATATTCAAAAAACTGATTCATTGCCACTGCCCTCTGAACAGGAGTTGGAGCAATACCCATTTGTTTATAATATCTGTTCGTTTCAATAGTTGTGCAGAGGCGTGTTCTTTGTCCGTCTGGTAAGTAAAGTTTAAATTCTGCAAATCTCTCAGGATTCTTACTTTGAAATAAAAACCGATTACCAATATAAAAATCACACTTAACAAGTGTATCAGTGATCCAATATTTAGGAATAGTATCAGCAAACATATCACAACTCGAACCGACAAAGATGAAGTTACCAGAACCTAAATCTGTATTTAATTCCTTTTCGTCAAAATGAATCGGCTTTTGTTTGCCCCAGCGTTTCATATAACAGTAAGTACAACCATGCGGACACTCGCCTTTGATTGTATTCCAGGTGTGCGTTAACCAACTATACATATTTCCTTTTGATTCGTGTATCATAATGCTAATTTTTGTTGTGCCAAATCTTCAATTTTTCTTTTTAATATTTTTTTCCTATAACCATTTAGGGTGCGTTTTAAATCCCAAATTCTCATTGCCCCTAAGTGCGCAACTTTTAACATTTCATCTTTATTAAATTTACTGCGGCTTTTATTTACTTGTGGTTTTCTTAATCTATGTAAATCAATCCCGTAATTTACCTTAGTTAAAATAAGAATCCCCGCACGTTCAGGAATGTATTCTATGCAGTCTTCCATATAATTAGGAATGGCAAAGTATAATTCGCTTAATCTATTGTCATTATGATTGTGCCCTTTCTTTGCATCTGCTTTTAAATCTGATTTACTTATCTTAATTTCAACTTCAATTCCATAGCCACTTTTACGAATAATCAATAAATCGCACTCATGCAAATTAATTCCCCAAGATGCATTGGGAATAATTATATTTTGCCGATAACCAAAATATCCAGCCGTTCTTACCTCAATCTCAGAAGTTGTTATTTTATTCCTACTAATCATCAGAATATCCATTTAAAGAGTAAATAACCGCCAACAATCAGCGTGCAGCAGAGGAAAAATACACCGGCCAGGCCAAACAGCAGCACCAAAATAGGATAGCGCCCTTTGTATTCGACAATCTCAAGTTTTTTCTTTTTCATTTTCATCTCCAATAATTATTATATCGTAAATAATCATTTTTCTTTTCTTTATGCCATAGTTTCAGATATTCCCGAAAATCAGGTATTAAAGGGAAAATCAGTTTATAAAACCATAATCTGAAATGCTTATAGAAATTCATCGGTTTATATCGTGTATCTTCATAGCAGATATAAATATTATCAAAAACAAACCGATGCTGTTTTTCAATCAGATAGCATATTACATACTTCATAATTTTCATACTTTTTCAGTTTCATAACTTTTGTATCTTTCATATTCATCTTCGACTTTCAAACTAAGTTTACGAAGTATCTCATTGAGCTCAGTCCGATAAGCCTTATAAACATCAGCCTGGTTACTAACAGACTTTATAGCATAAAGCACCGTAGCATGATCCTTGCCATTGAAAAACATTCCTATCCTGGCCAGTGAGAAATCCGTAAATTGTTTGAAACAATACATCGCTATATGTTTCGCTTTAATAAATTCCCGTTTGCGTTCCGTACAAATTAACTGCTCAGGAGTTATCTTTTCATAACTCGCTATCGTGTTTATTATCACAGGAGGCTCCAAATAAACTTTATTGTTCATCTCATTTCTTTTTAGGTTTTTCTGGTTTTTCTGCCAATTCAACCAGCTTATAAAAGAATACCATAAACGCTATAAGCGTTACCATTAATGTAATACATTCAATGTTTGTCATATTATTTCAGTTTATTAATTATCCACTCGCCAATATTATATATCAATACAAATGAAATTATCCCTACCAAAACCCATGTGAGTATCGTTATCAGTCTATCTTCCATTATTTAATTCATAAACACATTTTCCACCATCAATTTTTATCGTATTATAATCATCCCATTTAAAGTCAGGATTCTTATTAAGCATATCCAGCATTTCAGCATGAGTAAATTGCTTCTTAATCTTTACTATGTTATTATCCCTGGATGCCCAGGTAACAAGTCGTTTGCTTATCTCGAAAGTTGGTTTTAATTCCCAGAGCATTTTTGTATGACTTTTATTTTTTTCAGTCCAATAGTCACAAAACTTTTGAAGCATTGTTAATGGATATGGATCATTTGTAAAAATGTAAACATCATTCCTGAATTTCTCTTCACGCTTCTTTAATAGTATTTCATTTTCTTCTTTCTTATTACTTATTTCATATTTCTTATTTCTTATTTCCATATGAGATTCCATATGCTTATCCATATGCTTAGCATTAATTTTTCTGCTTTCAACATATTTTTTTCTCCTTTCAGATTCGATAAGCATCCTTTTATTATAAAATTTCCCGTCATCATCCTGGTCAAACTTTGCCCAAATATCATCGTCTTTCCCTCCGCAAATCTTTAATAAATCCTTTTCCGTTAATTTGCCATTTTGCTGTTGAATACAAAGCAGTGTTATATACTTGCCTTTCTGCTCATAATTCATCAGCAAAGTGCCGGTGATAAAGTCTTGCGTGTAAAATAGGACGGCTGGGTCTTTCATAATGATATTCCTATTTTTAACCAATGATTTTCAAATTCCTGGACATAATATAAAACATTCTTTGTATTATAATATCGCCATTTGTGCTGATAATAGACTTCAGAAACAATACAATCTTTTGCTATAATTATTTCTTCTGGCTTTTTATCATGTCTAAATACTAAACAACAAGCTGGCTTCCCTGATTCACAAAGTCCATTTATTATATTTTCAAGTGCTAATTTTTGTCCATAATCAATGTTTTTATCAATCAACTTGCCTTCCAGAAAAATAAAAGCATTACCATTGTAATCAATTAAACCATCAATATCAGTTGGTGTGATTTTTCTCATTCTTTCCAAACCTTCATAGGAAATGAGTTGTTTATATCTTTTGAGATATTTTATTTCTCCTCAATTTTCTTCAGACATATTCCCCATTTTTTAAATTCATTATAAAATTGCAATTTATTACTTCCGAAATACATTATAGTTTGTCCTTGAAGTGGTGCGCCGGATGCCTCTCCATTCATATCAATAAATTTTATTCTGCCTTTTATAAAACAAACAACATCACATTTTATCATCATTTGCTGATACCATTCTGTTTCAGTTGCATTGTTTGTTAAAATACAAGCCTGAGATATATTAGGAAGTTCAGTAATTACCTTGTCAGAAAATTGAGAAATTAAAGGCTGGGCATAAGGCGGATTTAACCAGACATTTCCAAACCATTTTTGATTCAATCCATCGGATTCTATATCATAAAATTCTTTAGCTTCAACAATATATTTATTTGCATATTCTGAAGATGCAGGATCTAAATCTATTGAACCCATAACTTTTTTTGCTGATTCTATGATTGCAATAGGAGTATACCATTCATTCTCTCCGGAATTGTTTGAGACATGAGGTTTTTTTATATCTTTATAAACTGTGTCAGGAGTTGGTATCTTTCCAGCTTCAATGGATTTAGTAATACTTGCTTCAACCTTTTCAGGATTTTTTGAAAGTGTCTGAGCTTCATGCGAAATTTTTTTGTCAATACCGGAAGGAAGTGAGGAAAGGTGAGTTTTTTGTGTATTACCCAGCTTATCATATTGTTTTGGTATCTTCTCCAGTAATTCCCCTAATTGTGCTTCAGCATAAATAACAGAAATTCCAGCATCTTGTCCATCCTGTAATGCAATTTTCAATACTTCTTCAGCCATATTTGTATTATTGATTGCCTTAATTTTTGCTTTATGCAATTTTAATTTTTCCTTACCAATAAGAATAAATTCATGTAATCCTTCAATGGTTGCTGGTAATGTTATATTTTGTTTTACCAAATTCATCTCAAAAAAGTAAAGCCTCCGGACAAAAAGAAAACCGTGTAGGTAAAAGTAGTGAGCTGAAACCTTGCACGGTATCTCTTGCCCGAAGGCTATGTATCAGATTAAAACGTAATCTTTTCATTTCTCACTACTTATTAGGGATGCAATATAAAACAATTACTTTTCATTTGCAAAAATTAGTTGTTAACAATCAAATCTTTGTACTTTTCAATATCATCAGCGAAAAACCACTGATAACCTCCGGCCCTTATTCTATGTCTATCGTCTCCATGGCAGACTTTATTAATATTTCGTTGATTAATTCTGATACCTTTTTGTCTTAGTATTCTTTCAGCAAGTCCGGCAGATAAATAAGCAATCATCTGATTATCTTTAATGGCAATTACTTTCTTGCGATTTGATCCGGCTAAATGTTTATTGCCTAATTTTCGCCCTATTTCAAGACACTTTAATACTTTTCTTTTCTTACGTCCATCCATCCATTCTTTCGTTGGAATACCTTTATTAAAAGGAATATGCCCTTTGCGAAATCTGCCATTAACAGGATTGATAAAAACAGGAGAGACATATAATTCATAGTTTTCCATTATATCATTCATTATCTGGATTCAAATAATCATCAATGATCTGTTTTGCCTGTTCAAAGCCGACTGCAAACAATGCCTTATAGCCATGTGAACGAAGATCCATAAGACATTCAACCTGTTCAGCAATATGTGGTGTTGCCGGTGCACCTGACTTCTTGTATATATTTGTACCTTCCTTTTTGAGTTCAATAAACAAACCGTGATACCTTCCATTTGGTTTGTATATCATCAGGTCAGGGAAACCTTTTCCTCCCTGGATTGCTTTTAACATACCAGATTGTGTTTTAGATAGATCCAATCCTGTTGGATCATAATGGTATAAAACATGAGGATATTGCAATCTTAAATACATTGCAACTGCTTTATATAATTGATATTCTTGATTGTTCCTCATTATTTCCAGTTTTTATTATTTAAGATATTCCCTATTGATTCAGGTGTCATATTATATACTTCTGATATTTGTTTCCGAGAGAATAATCCAAGTGAGTTTATTTTTCTAATATCTCTAACTTGTAATTCCGTAAGTTTTGCCATGCCATGTTTTTCTCCGGAGGCCTTAAGTTTATTTATTTGAGCATGATATTCATTTTCAGCATGAGTAACCCATTCAAGATTATCTATTAAATTATGAGACTTAATACCATCAATGTGATTTATTATTTTCTTATTTTCTTGATTGGGAATAAAAGCAATGGCTACAAGTCTGTGAATATTATATTTTAATGCCTTCCCTTCTTTGCTTAGATTAACGCAGAAATATCCGGCATTTCTTTTACATGGTTTTAATTGTTGTATTTTTGGGGTATTATTAAAATGCAAACTTCTAACATTACCAAGATTACTAACTTGGTAAAGATTTTCATAACCAGCAATATCTTTCCATATTTCTCTATCGCAAACTGCACGGTGTAAAGATTTTTCACTCATAATTTATCTCTATAAGATTCATAAAAAGCATCCCAATTTTTATCTTCAGGAATTGGTAATGTGATACTTAATTCCGTACTGGCAAACACTTGTATTTTATCTAAGAAATTTTTGAACTGGATTGTATTTAAATCTCTTGTCGAATAGATCAATTTCTTTTCTCCAAAGATTAAAACTTCTTTCGGTGCAATCCATTTCTGTTTAAAATAATCATGCAGTTCATTACTGTCATTTCCTGTTTCCGCTTCAATACAAGCAAGCCATAATCTCTCTAATCTATTTTGACTGATAGTACGTACCCTTCGCCTCTTTGAAAGTTCAAAGTACCAACCATCTTTTAATTCAATTTTGACCAAAGAAGTTATTGCCTGGTTGCGGTCATCTTCCGTTTGAAGTTTCTTCTTCATCAGAAGGGCAGATCATCATCTTCTTTTTGCACCATTGGAGGTTTTTCACTTGCTGGATTTTCATCCCATACAACTAATCCACCGATAAAAGGAAGTGCATTCTTTTCTTCCTGGGATAATGCTTCCAGGTAATCTTTCGAAAAACTCTGTTTAATGGAATGAGTATCTTTGATTCCTTCTTTCTTTTGCTTTAATTCAAAAGCAATAAGATCAGCATAAACTCCCTTTTCACCTTTGAAAAAATGATTGATCTCAATAGGCAATACAATACAATCAACTATCTTTCCGCTTTGCGTTGGCATCGGTCTGATAACTGAATGAAATTGTGTCAGGTTGATTTTAATAGATATATTTCCCATATTATTATTTATTTTCGTTAAATATTTCTTTATGTTTATCTTCTCTCTGAATAGCATTCTGAAGCGAGCTATAACCGATTTCATCTTTGCGGTTCAGGTCTTTCCCGAATATCTTGCCTATCTTTTCGGCAGCATCTTTTATTGCATAACTTTCGGCAGCAGGAGCAGCAAGCATGATAGCATTGCTTTTGATCTTATTAAATTCAATTGCCCCGGCTCCCTGGTCGGTCTGAAGGGGACAGGCCCCTATACCATCCTGCCAGAGAAGATTATCTGATAGACGATCATGATAATAAAGCCTGATAATCACTACAACTGAATTAGCAAAAAGTTGTGCTGATTTCAATTCAACATTCCATCGGATAAAAATTCGTGTTAAGAGCCACTCTATCCGTTCGATTGGAATATACTTAACTCCTTTTGCATAAGGATGATCTTTTATCCAGTTCGGATTTGGAGGAGCATTAAGTAATATATTCAAATCATTCTGTTCAGCTTTCATTTCAATATCTGAAAGCAAATCCTGTAATTTTGGTAAATTTTCCATTAGTATATAAAATAATCAATAGATTGAATAGACCATGTTGGTAATTCAAGATCGACAATACCGTATTTATTAGGACAGAAACATTGATAGCCTGGCCATTTATTATTATCTATACAGTATTTATAAAGTTGCATGAGCAATTCATATTCATAACGACCCTGAGCTATAAATTTAGGTCCAGCCTCAAAAATGTTAAAAGCATAAGGTCTGCGTTTTTCCTGGGCAATAAAAATAAACTTGACTTCTCTGTTATCTCCATAGAAAAGTTCAAGTAAATCAGAATAGAATGCAGCCTGAATATGATAATCATAATTAGCAGCCTCTTTTGGGAAATCTCTTTTTGATGCTCTTACAGTCGTTTTAAGTTCAATACAAATCCGCTTATTGTCATTCCTTAAATCAGGAATTAATTTAATACCTATTCTCCCGGCTTTTGTTTCAAGTTCCCCTATTAATCCCTGTTCGGGCAAACCATTACTTATTAACATTTTTGCATAAGGATGTTGCAGAAGTCTGTCTTTCATACCTATCATTCTTTCATAATCATCTTTTTCAATCAATGATTTATCTTCGTATTCTGAAATCTTAGTTCCATACCAGTGTTTATATTCATTAGTAGCTTTGGGACTTTTTATTCCTTTAGATTTTAATTCAGAAATAATTTTCGAATCATCAAAAACAATATAATCTTTTTTAAATTTTTCCGGCTGAAGGATGAAACAATGATACATACGGCCAAAAATAATTTCTGGAGTCTCAATAAATGGTTCTCCTTCTTTGTAATGAGCCGGAGATTCTTTTATTCGTACGAGACCAGATTTTGAAATATAAGTATTTTTCTCTCTCCATTCATCTGATCCATAATTACACTCCCTGATATTACCAGATACAATAAAATCACTTTCCATTGTTTTCTATTATTTTCGAATTTTGTTTAAATCTTCTCCAGTCCTGTTGCATTTCATCTTCCAGGTAAATGGCATATCCGCATTGCTGGCAGACAAGACATTCACCATCTTCCGGATGATCATTGTCTATCAGTTCCCTGTCAAAATAAGTCAGCGTCTTGCAGTCAGGACATTTACGGGCTTCCATCAGTGATTATCTTAAAAGTGATAATATTTCAATAAGTGGATCATGTTCTACTCTTGGTTTTTTATCATCAGGATTATCAGAGAAACCATCACAAGAAATTAACCATACAGGATCAAAATTTAATGGCCACATAAACCATCCGTTTCTAATTCCCTGCGGATGTCCTTCAACTTTTGCTTTAACATTATTGCAACGAGAGTGACAATCTCCGGGTATTGACAACCGATGTACACATTCATAACATTTTTTCTTTTCCATTTCAGTTCAATATTATCGTTTCAGACATATAGGTATGATTGTTCTTCCCCAGAACCCGGACTATGAAGCCCTTCGCATTGAGGATATGATAGATTTGCTTGCAGTTCCTGAATGTAACAAGCGTCATGTGGACCATTGTATTGTAGCCAAAAACTATTGCAGGAAGGGTTCGTGTTTTCATTCTATCTTATCATGTAATATTCCTATCTGTGCTAATTTTATTATCTCCTCAGCTTTGGTGCGCTTGATATTCATGCGCTTCAATTCTGCCAACCTGAGATTCAGTTTGTAGTCAAAATCTTTCGGCAGTCTTAATAAAATCTTTGTGTATTCTTCCATAGTTAATTATTTTAAGCGGTAACGAGGCTTTGAGGTTATCGCCACCCCGACCGCAAAGTTTTATTTAACATATTTTCTTATCAATTCAATAACATCATTTCTGAATTGATTTGCCTCATCAGTTCTCACATACATAAAAAATCTATCATTAATTACTATTTGGCAATAGTCATCACCGATAGTAGATTCCAGGTATTCAATTCTTGTAGAGTTCATACCAGTTTGCGGTAATAATGATTTTGTGTTTTTCATTTCTTTGCGGTTTTAGTGAATACTATTATGTAACAAATGTAACGCTATTATTTATATAAACAAATGTTTCTACAACTATTTTTCATAAAAGGGACGAATGCCACTCAGCAGGGGCGAATGGTATTCACCCCAAAACACAAAAAAGGAGGCTGGAAAATCACTAAACCAGCCCCCATAACCCTAAACCTAACCTATGAAAAAACCTAAAACGTATATTTCACACCGAGTAATGGACTTATAGGGAAATAATCAGATTTAATCTTTCCTGGCTCAAAGTCGATACCAGCCTGAAGACTCATGCCAAAAACATCGAGAGCGCTTACCGTCAGTCCCAGTGAGAATGCATTCGCGTCATTATTAGTTGGTATGAACATAAAGCCATTGACGGAAAAATTATTGTATGGTAGTCCCTCGACTTCGACATAATGCGCATAGGAAAGCCCAACGCCATATTTTGAGAACGTGCCGATTTCGAGTTTCTTTGTTACCTTATTATAGTTGAGTTGCGTAGCCGATACGCCGGCAGTCCAGCGCGGAAGCCAAACGCCCACGCCCTGTATCTGTATGCGTGAATCGGATGTCAGTGGCTTCTTAAATAGATTCTTTGGCACGGGTTTCCAGATACTCTGTGAGAATCCCGCGATTGCAAATCCGAGTAATAAGACAATTACGATTAATCTTTTCATTTGTCTCGAGATAAGATTTGACCTGTGCTGTTTGTAAATAGGTTAGCCGTAAGATAACCAAGTGCAGCAACGATAGCAGCAAATACTATCGGTTGGAATGTCGGCCAGTCAAATATGAAAGGACCAGCTTCAAAGAGCTTTAGCAATCCGGCAAAAAGCGCGGAAAGTACAGCAACGACGAGTCCTCTAATGAAGTCTCGTAAATTAAGTTTTAAAAATCCTGATTTCATAATTAATAAATTAAGTTAATATTAAAACGATAGTTCCTATAACGACAATGCCAATAACAATGACCCACCAGTATTTTTCGAGCCATGATTTTTTATGAGGTTCAGGAGGATCCGGCATTGACTTCTCATCAATAGTTGTCCACCATTCCCATACCATCGGGAAATCTTCATATTTCATAAAGCAATATCCATCATTACCCCAGTCCGTACCCCAGGAATTACGGATCCACAGGCCGCCTTTCTCGTCATCATAATCGACGACAGCCATAGAATGACCACCAAGTTGATAATCTCCGGGGCGTCTGAACCACATCCGCTCGGTAAAGTTATAGACCGGTACGGCAATAACACAGGGACCATTAAGATAAAGCGCAGTTTTGAGTTCTTCCAGCGTCTCGACAGAGGCATAATTCTTAATAATATAATTCGCTGCATTGCGATACACAGGTTCCGATATCGGGGCCATTGATCCGTACTTATATAATGTCTCAAAACAATCGCCATATTTACGCAATATGCTCATCAGATCACGCATATACATACCTTCCTCACTGGAATCTTCACGGTTATTATATATGAATTGTGGTGATAGATATTCCGAGAGATTCCATTCTTTGACTTCCTGCCATTCCTTCATTGCCGATCCGGCCATAGCGACACACGCACCCTGGCTGCCCTGATCACGTACCCGGAACATCAATTCGCGGTTATTTGTTCGTACCGGTAAAGTTACACGCGGATAGATAGCCGAAGCCTTCCAGTCTCTTGTATCTTTCGGGCTACGTAGGACATTAAATCTATATTGTGTGAAATCTTTCATAGTATGTAATATATTAAATAAATCAAAACTCCGATCTCGATCAGAAGCAAAATTACATATTTAATACTCCAAATAAAATTAAATATCTTTTTCATATTAAATTCAGAGTATATATTTGCTGCTTAGTAAGTCCTGCACATTGAGGTTTTTTCGGTTCAACGTCTGAATGTTGCATGACATTAATCTCTCCAAACTGTAACCGAAGCTTACCTATAAGATGTCTCAATGATCTCAATTGTGCCTCAGTAAAAGTGCCAGACAAACCTATTAGACAAATACCGACTGCATTATTCCATCCGGTAGCATGGGCACCAAATTCATCACTCTGAATATCCTTATCATCATCCAATGGTCTGCCTGTTTCTATATGTCCATCGAAGTTTGAGTTATGCCTATATGCTGATATACGACCATTAAGAATAACATAATGATATCCTATAGCGGACCATCCCCTACCATCAGGAGGAGGTAATACATGCCATTTTGCTACAAGAGCTGCATTACCGAAACTTGAATTTGAACAATGAACTATTACGTTTATCATTGAATTGAATCATTTATAAAAGGTTGAAAACTTCGTGTCGTGGAATCGGGTTTTCTATCCACTTTGAACTGCATTTTCCAATTTATATCTTCATTGCTTTTATTGATTTTAATATTACTAACCAAAAGAGAAATGGCTGCTATTACGACAGCAAGCCACGGGACTAAACTCCCTATTAAAGATTTTCTACCTCCAGTTTCATTTTGAAATTTTGCAAATCCTGATATTGCAGTCCGTAAATCTTTTACAGCACCAGTGAGTTCTTTTACTTGATTTGATAAAACCGGTACACTCTTGGAAAGAGCATTATCCCCATTGAATATCTCTTTTTTTACCATTTCAACGGTAGATTGTATTCTTCCAAGTTCATTCTCTTTTGTGCAAGGTTCACTCATGTTAATAAGTTTTTATTCTAAGAACAAGGTATCCAATAACATCCTTCACCACAATCAGGACATATACCTTTTAATTTATCGAAAGGGACACAATCACTTTCCCAATCGCAACTTCCACAATGAGACTTCCATTGGACAGCAGGTTTTCTAATCATTGCAACTGCCTCAACATTAATTTTTACTTTTTTTACTTTTGTCATAGTTTTAAATTTAAAATTATCTGCTTATCATTACAAATTTTCCTCCATATCTTAGTCTTTTATTCAATCCCGCACCAGTTGTCACAGTAGAAAAACGTGGTGTGAAAAATTCCACATCAGAACTATATGCTGTACCCTCCCCATTCGTTGCAAATGCCCGGAAATGATAATGGATAAGCCCTTTAAGTCCCGTGATGGTATAGGTGAAGGATCCCTCACCCGTGCCACTATGACCATGTAAACCTGCCGTTGTGGGATTGGCAGATGTACCCCAGCATATTCCCCGGTCTGAAACCGTGCCGCCTCCATCATCAGTTACCTCGCCATTTGCTATCGCCCATATTGCCGTCCATCCCGAACTAACGCCTCCTGTTATCACTGTCGGTAATCCTTCTCCAGGTGCAGGGTCCTGATTAGAAATAGTAATCAAATAAGTATCATAGATTCCGCTAGCATCATTAGAAAGGGCTTTTGCAGTAACAGTACCATCACTGACAGCCGTTATAACTCCTGTCTGAGTTATCGTCCCTTCCCCTGTGCCATTTATCAACGACCATGTTTTTGTCGTATCAGTAGCATTATCAGGTTCGACATTGGTATAGAGTTGCAATGTGCCATCTTCTATTGTTATTGTCGTTGCACTACCGGCTGCTGAAATATCTATTGAAGTAACAAGTATAGGAGGATCAGCATCATATTCATAAGCACCAATAGACGGTGGATTTGCCCTTGCATTACCTAAAATATCCGTACTATATATACCGCCAAGATAGACACCGGTACCAATACATACCGATCCTGCTGCAAGGTTGAGATTATCAGGAGCAGATACCCATCCGGGGATGGTATTAAGAGTAGGCTCATGCGCCTGCCAGCCGTATGTGCTTTTCAGTGTTGCCCAATTAGCAGTATTATACCTTCCTCCCGATGGTATTGCATCAGCCAATGTAATCAACCATAGAGCATGATCTAATTCATAAAATAAATTATAATCCATATTAACCTGAGCAGGGAGCATGGCATTATAATAATTTATGTTCATGTGGGAATGCTGGACAGAATAAGTATTTGTAGTGTAAAAAATATTATTCTTTATATTGACATTCGTACATGACTGACCATTTTGACCCGCCAACTGTAAGTGATACGCATAGGTATTGAAATGGTGGTTAAGATCATAAAACGTATTATTGTAGATATAGACATTATCCACGCATACAAACTGATAACAATAGTTGCTTACATATTTATAAACATTATTGTAGATATATATACCGGATATGCTCGATCCTGATGATAATGCCCTGAATGATCCAAATGTACTGTATTCATCATCTTCATGTGTTCCCCAATCTTCAAGTTGTGTAAATAGGTTATTCCTTACATAGATATTTGTTACATGATTATTACTGTTATCCGTAACATCACAAGCCATGCCGCTTCCATGATTGCCATCATGACACCAGTTATTTTCAATGACGATATTATCTGCCGTGTTATTATTTACACTGTACCAGTTTATTGATATTTGCCGTCTGCCCCCGTTATGGATCTCATTATTCTGAATAAGCATATTACTACGGGCAACAGAGACATTATATCCATGAGTATCTTCAGTTCCTCCATCTCCGCTATGCATAGTACCCACCCATGCTATATGACAATTTTTCAGAGTAAAATCGGTAAGACCTGTCGTATTTGGTTCATTATCATAAACATTGATTTTCTTCGGATGCCTAAGATCAAGACTGTCTATTGTTATGTATTGCCTTTGCGGAAGCCAGATAGAATAAAGCCTTTGCGGTATCTCTATCTTTGTATAACGTGCATCAGGATCAGTAGCGGCATATACATAAATATAACCTCCTGATTGTGTCCAGTCATATTCATCAACACAGGCTACCGTACTTACTTTATGTGATCCCCATGTAACAGTCCCTCCTGTCTCATAAAAGAATATATCCGATTTCCACGGAGACACTCCCCATACATCAACTGCAAATGTTGTTGTGGATTTCCATATATTTCCACCTTCATCTGTCCATCCTGCTGATATATCCGATCCGAGTATCAATGGTCTTGCACCGGTACTGTAAACATTAAATACCATATTGTTCCCGGCAGTCCCGGATCGTGGTATTGTAAGCATTTCCCGCCATGTATCGCCACATTTAAAACTTACTGTATCACCGGCAGCAAATGTAAATCCATTAACTTTTGCTATCGTCAACCAGGGTAATGCTAATGTACCAGGATCACCGTCATTGCCATTAGATGAACTGACATAATAACGATGTGCTGATAATGTCAGACTAACAAAAAGAAATAATATTGTCAGTAGTTTTTTCATTGTACGCCCGTTCCTAAAGCATCCATTAAAACTTCAAAATCTGTACTAAAATCCAATACTTGCTGGTCTGTCATCACGCCTCCTGCAAAGAACATCGATACCTGATTATTTGATGAAGCTGCATTACTATAATGCAGGACATAGAAATTAACATTCGGTACACCGGTTGATGCTGTTGTGGCAGTTGTACTCACCTGATCCCCGTTGCGGTAAAACTTTGTTACAGCAGCAGCAGACCTTACAACAGCAATATGACCCAAAGATGTTGCACCCTCAGATCGTGAAGTCTCGCCTCCTGCATTGCAAGAAGCATATACACCTGTACTTGTTACCGTTGCCCTTGTCCTGTTTGAACCATCATATCCGCCACCGACATATTTACTCTCAGTGACTTCAACCCTTGTATAACCACCATAACTTGCTGCATCCTGAATAAAATCAATAGAGCCATGAGCAGCATAATCAGCAACAGGATTCCAATTAGTATTTATCGTTGCGTTATTCGCCCCGGAGCCATTACCAAGATACCCTTCCAATGCAGTCCATGTGGGAGCCGTTGCAGATAATGTACATGCATGAGTCGCAGGGTCTTTCCAGTTTAATAATTCCTCACCATCTGTGTTATAATCCTGAGCATAAAACCAGAATACAACAAATATTGTCCAATAGCCATGTGTCTTGGCAGATTCAACAAATGTATTCTGTGCCTCTGCATGGATAGATGACGGAGGAGTAGTCATTGCATCATATACTGTCTGGTATTCCGCGCAATAACCGCTGGGAGGTGTTGTGGAATTATTTGTATATAATGGATTTGTCCTTAATACCTGTGCATTAACAGGTGCAAGAACAAGAAAGACCGATAAAAATAATAACAGAACTTTTTTCATTCTATTTAATATTTAGGCGTTTTATATCCACTTATTTGAATGGTAAGCATATTTGGTTTTCGACCAAGAATAACCGCAGGTGATTTCGCCCATACCCACACATTAGGTGGTATCTTCGCATTGTTAAAGCTTGTATCTGTAGTTCCGGTTGTAGTTGAGTTAATAGGCAAGTCGGTAGTATTGAGTTTTGTTGCACTTCCCGAACCGAGTGTTGCATGCCAATAAACATTTATATCAAGGGTGTCTGTACCTAAAGGAGTAGAACCTGCAACCATAACGGCTCGTAATTCTATCACATTAAGAGTATCTGAACCTTTATTAAAAAATGCCCCGTAATATGTCGAAGTCGTAAAACTTGCCGTATCATTATTATTTCCTCCCCCTGCTCCAAAAGTTGCAAGACATAAGGTATCATCAAGCATTCTTACATTAGAAAACCTGTCTATATATTTTGGCAGTTTATATCCTGAAAGTGTTGCAGTAAACATATTAGGTTTACGTCCAAGAACTACACCGGGGGTCTTGCACCACACCCATACACTAGGTGGTATCTCATCATTATTAAATGAAGCATCTACTGTTCCTGTTGTCGTGGAATTAATTCCTAAATCGGCAGTATTTAATTTTGTATAACTATTCCCTAATGCCACATTTAGAGTATCGTTCCAATAAACCTGAATAGCAAGTGTATCTGTTCCGAGTGGTGTAGCACCGGCTATCATATTTGCACGAAGTTCTGTTATCTTCAAAGTATCGGAAGATTTATTATAAAATGCACCATAAACGGAAGTTGTTACTATAAATACTGTATCAGAATTATTTCCTCCACCTCCACCAAATTCAAACAAAGGAACTGTATCTGATAACTGAACAAAAACTGTATTTGAAGAACCTCCTCCACCACCTCCTGTATAGTTTGCAAGCGTATCATTAAGATAATTAAGTGTGATATACCCATTTGGAGAGACAATATTACTATCTGCAAGAAGCGGAGTAAATGTTTCTATCAATATTGTGTCATTTAACTGTTGTTGTATTGATGAAGTTACTCCATCAGAATAACCAAGTTCTGTTGCTGTTAATGTACCGGGAATACCGTCAAGGACATTCAATTCATCACCAGATGACGTTACAGATGTTGAACCAAGAGTAAAAGGTGAAGGAATAGTTATTGATGTAAACACTGCTCCTGCAAGCCGTCCATATTTTGATAACATTGACGCCGTATCGGATATATTAAGTTTACCTGCGATATCAGCATTCCTGAGATAATTAGTTAACATATTAGCAGTATCGGATATATTGAGTTTCAATGCAAGTCCCGATACTCCATCAAATCTTGACATATAACTATTTGGATAATTGACTGAATCTGCCAGATTCAATTTTAGTGCCAGTCCTATCACACCATCATATCTCGACATATAGCCTTTCAGGTAATTCACCGAATCGGAAATAGGCATCAGTAAAGTATTAAGAGCATTGCCTCCAACTGTAGGATAATTTGTCGATTCGATATTCGTCGTCCAAATCTTCGCAATTCTAGCCCCGGTAGTACTGAAAGTACCTGTTGATGTAATACCATTAACACCCAAAGCCACAGTACCTGATGCACCGGTATATGGTACATAACTACTAAATGGTAATGTATTTACGAGTAATGCTCCATTAATAGTTGGAAGATTGGTAATCTCTAAATTAGTAAACCAACCTTTAGTCACTCGTGATCCTGTTGCGCCTATTGATCCAGTCAATAAAAAATCATTTATACCCAGGTTAAGATTCGCAGTCGCACCCGTATATGGTACTCGCAATAATAATCCTGCTGTATTCGTATTGATCTGCGTTATCGCAAAATTGACCTTCTGGAATGCCGTCCTGAGCGGATCACCGGTATTGTCATTCGGCTTTGCCCCGACCTTTACGAGTTGGAGCTGTCCGAAAGTTGTTGCGCTGATTAAAAATAGTGCGATTATTAACAATTTTTTCATGTCATATATTTTTTCATTATTTTCTTAGGTCTCTTACTATTGTCATATCAATAAATTATTGTCCATTAATTGAAGTCAGTGCGATCATTTCCCAGGAGATATTTACATTCGCAGTTTTCCATTCTTTTAAATGCAATGCAATCCATGATGAGCGGAATGCTTTATCATAACTGACAATATGATATTGTTTCCCGCCCCATGAGATATAATTTACTGGTATAATATTATCTCCTGAATCTTTTATAACACAAATGATATACTCAGTATAATCCTGCCTGGAGATAAGAAGATTCTTAGCCCATAGATAAAGTAACAAGGCATTGTCATTGACACCCTCACGATCCCATTCAAAAGTATTCGCAGCAGCATAAACCAATGCAGCAAAATCCCCGGCAGGAACTGTATCACCAAAATAGAAATCTATTACCGGAAGTTTTATCTTTCCTTTTGTACTTATTCCCCGGTAGAAAATATCAAAAGATACACCTGTCAGATCATCACCTTCATCAGTAAAAATCCTTGTAAAGTCGAAATCAACAAGATGAATTTCATAAAAATTAACTGTGTCATTAGAGATTATCTCTATTTTGAAATTATAATCAAAAGTCTGTCCGATATTTCCGATAAGTTTAAAATTTGCCGTTAATGCTGATTCATAAAACAGATAGCCATTCATTATCTGTATCGGTAATTCCTCATAATCAACGCCATCTTTCACGACTATTACTTTAAACTGGGGCCATTCTGGATTTGCCGCACCTCCGGTAGTATGGCAATATGAAAATCTGATACTAAGATAATCCCCGTCAGTAAGTTTCTGTATAGCCACGTCACTTACGAGTGTAACATATCCGTTACTTATGCCCGGAGCGCCGACATCCGCTTTGGCATCTAATAGCATATAAGTCAAACCATCATCATAAAGCCAGTCATAATTTGAGTAATCCCACGGTCCGGTATCTTCATCATAATCATTTATATCTGCTACAAGCGGTGACCCTACGTTACGATTAAGAAGTCTTAACTGACATTCCTTTATTGGTGATAAATAGGATATATCAGCTTCGCGCTGAAACTTATAATTATCAATATTTATATCATCGTTTGATGCTGCTTTGCTCTGGAAAACCAGAGCCCAGTTATAAGTATAGTAATTTGTTGCCACTTCGTGCCGTAACAGGATATAATATTTACCTCCCCATTGCTGAAGCGTACAGGAATATGGTCTGAGTATTTTTTCAATGACTGTCAGACAATCATCTACCTCAGTCCGTCCATCAACCAGGTTAGTGAATCTTCTTGTATCATGCGTAACATCTTTCAACGCCGTATCATTAGCTCCCTGCCCGGTATGCTTTGTACCAAGTTTAACTATAAAGTTATATTGGAATTGTGAATCCTGGTCAAGATTTGTCAGACAGAGTTTTAGTATTGCAAGTCCCGACTGATGACCAGTAACTATCGATCCACCATCAAGAAAATCATATTCTATGAGATCTTTTAAGGCATCCGTAGCCGATAGATATATATGAAGATTCCTTTCGAACATCGACTTCGATATATTCTCCGGTTGTAGATATCCCTGCCATAGAAGAGTAGAAGTATCGTCATTATAGAACTTAACAATATGATCGCGGTATTCGCTCTGGAACAATGCGTCGTAATCTGCTTCGCCAGCGCGCCTGAGCAGTACAAACTCAAATGTTATTTCCGAACCTATTACTATCTTATCTTCATCACGTTCCGAACCAAGAGTCTTTAACTGAAATGGCTCAGCGCCCATCTTATCCGGCGTTATCACACCACCACCGGCCTCGGAGAGAATATCCACACGATAAGTTGTTGTAACACCCATGCGCTGAAATTTCTTACTATATTTTACCGCAAATGCCATTAATAATTCCTCCCGCTTGCCGCTTGGCCTTCGTTGAGTACAAATAACAGATCGTTACGGCTTACACGGCATGTTAACCGTCCACCTAATGACTGCGATAACTGTCGTGCCGTTCCTATATATTCCGGATTAGCACGCGATATACCTGGCGCCTCACCTACCATTGCCAGCGTAGGACCATAAGCAGCACCACCTTCAGCAAAATTCGGTATAAGCCTGTTAAATGCTGCTGCTGCCAGTCCACCAGCTATACCAGCGGCAATGACATTAAACGGGAATGGTACTTTAACGAGTGCTGATTTAACCGCCGCTGCTACACCCTCGGCAATATATGTGGCAATAACTTTCTTGGCGACAGCAACGGCAGTACGGGCAAAATCAAGCATCGATCCCTTACTGTCTATACCTGCCTGTATCATCTGATCCGAGAATGACTGAGCTGCTATCTGTGCGTATGTAAGTGATTCGGTAACTGTACCGACATTATATTTCATGTCGATAAGATCTTTCTTTACATCTTCACCGAATATCTTCTTTGAGAATTGCGGCATTTTAAGATTTTCTGTCGTAGCACGATATATGTCACGTACTTCGGTAATCCCGCTGATATATTCCCGTAAGTCAGCAATCTTATTCCTTATAACGCCGGCATGAGCCCATTCTCCGACAGTCAATGTATCGAGCTCGCCTTCGAGGTCTTTTATTTCCTGTTTATAATCGGCTATCGTTTTAACGGCTGGCTTTACGACTTCCGTACTTCCTGCAACTGCCTCGGTAAGATTTTCCTGTTTATATATATATGATTGAATAACTTTCTCCGTAGCCTTAAAACTGCCCTGTGTCAGACCAAACCATGTAAGCAGTTTTTTAAATCCTGTTATCGGTTTGCCGGTAGCTGTAACGAGATCTTCGGAAAAAAATTCCGCCGTACCCTCAGTAGCAGTTTTTATATTCTTTATCATTCTCTGAAATCCTTCACCTTCAACGATTGCTTGTCCTATTACTTCTTTCAAATCATCAAAGGCATTAACAAGTTGACGCAGTGGCCCCAATCCTGTCTCTGCTGCTTTACGTGCCTGACCACCGACTTGTTTATTCAATCCAATCATAGCCATTTCAAGACGTGCCGAACTACCAGCGGCGCCTTCTATCTGTATGCCATAACGAGTAAGTGAATTTGTTGAAGAACCAATAGACTTAGCTATAAGATCAGCAGCAGAAGAAAGATCCATACCTTTTCCAGTAGCAAAATCCTGAACAAGTGGAAGTAATTTTTTTAATGCATCTGCATTAGTTCCGAGTATCATAGCCAACCTTGCGCCAGCCTGGATAGTCTGTTCGTCAGCAAAAAGTGTTTCACTTTGAAGTTCTTTTGCCTGGCTGATGATATCCTGTTGTATATCTTTACGACCTTTCAGAGCGACAAGAAGTGATGCAGAGGCTTTTGCTTCTTCGTCATAAGCCTTCATACTCGACGTCAGGAAACTCGCTACTGCCTTAATAGAAAAAGCAGCAATAAAACCCGAAGCAAGACCTTTGACCTTATTCGATAGCGACTGCATCTTATTGCCTGTCTGATCGACCTTCTTTAACAAGTCACGATTATCTGCCGTAAATACCGCTTTATGTTTTTGCTCTGACATTCTTTCGTTTTTTATTCTTTCGGAATAATCTTATCCGTTTTTTCTTCTTATCCAACTTGCCGTATTTTGTCCATATATCGTTAAGTTCATCTTTCGTCAGTTCCTTCTCGCCGTCCGTCCCGATGGGCATGTACACTTCTATACCCTGGGCGTTCTTTGCTCCCTTGCGCCAAGTCTCGTAAGCTACGTGCCGAAATTTCTTCCACCATTCATCATCCGTTAACTTGTAAGCCTCGAATACACGGTTTATCTGGACAAATGACAGCCGTAGCAGTTCATCCTCCTTTAGTCCGGCTTGCCATCCTGAGATAAAGAGTTCCCGCCAGGTTGTGCTTTTTTTTTATCATCATCCGTCGCTCGTACAGCCGCCATTGCTGCCAACAGCATATCCCATTCGCTCTTGCGCATACGCGCGATGAAACATTTCATTTTTTTATAAGTCATATATCGCCAGGGATGAGGTTTCTTTAAAATACAAAATGATACATGAGCAGACCATACCCACGAATCACTATATTCGTCTTTGGGTATCTTGTCCATCCCATCGATATCGATGCCATACTGCTGGCACATAAGCCATGCTGCCATAGCATCAAAGCGAAAGCCCACCGGATGAAGCCGGAAACGCCGTTTAATCTCGACGACCATTACGAATATTCACCCGTGAAGATAAATCCTGCATCAAACTTGACATATCCTGCACCCGTACCGCCGGAAGGCGTCAGTGATGTTAGATAGCCAAGACCGGAAATCTCCACGCCAGCTTCAATCTCTGCGACAAGCGTTAGTTGCGTCTGGTTGAGATGCGCATCGAGGACATCCTGGAAATCAGCCCCACCGCCAGCAACGGCATTGTTATACCATGTCGACGTATCGACACTACCGCTGTTAAGCGTTGGACCAAACTCCTTGAAATCCCCGCTATCGGCATCAGTTAACTCCTCAGTATCGGTCGTAAGATTGATCGACACCTCGGTAGTATGAGCCAGGAGATTGCCTCCGAGATACAAGCGTACATTGTAACCTTTAATTTTTGCCATTTTTCTATCAATTTTTAATTAAACCTAAATATATACTGTCATGTCGACCGTGATATCAGCATTGTCGACTGTTATTATTGTATTATCCGCTGTAAGCGGTTTTTCAAGTTCGCCGGCGGTCTTTTCATCAATATCTGTCCATATAGTCAATATCTTACGAATCCATGTCACGGCGCCATCAAAACTATTATCGTAATGTAACCCTCCGAAATGTGCGCCGTTATCTATGAAGTCCGTCATCGATACTGCTTTAGTACGATCAGCCGTAGTAACTCCTTTCGATATAAGTCGTTGCATAATTATCGTCATCATATCATCGGCAAGCTTAGATCCGAAGTCATCCGGTGGTCCGGCGTGTGATGTAACAACCATTATCTCCGTCGTAACGGTCTGCGAGAAATTATCATCATCGCGCTGGTAATCCGAACTCATATTCTGTATCTGTATAAACGGCGTCTCCTGTTCATCCGGAGCAAACTCCATGACAGGCACTGACACGCCCAGAAATTTGATTATCCTCAGCTTGTCGTAAAGACCTTTTCTATATTGATAAAAGCAGTCTTTCATAATACTCGTTTTAATATATTATCACAGGCCGTTATAAATTTCTCGCGGTTGATAAAAAACGCCGGATATAAATATGGTCTTGCTGAAAGATTAACTTCTCGTATTCCCGCACCTTTAAACTGCATGGCATAATCCTGAAGTTCTGAAGGTACATTAACTTTCGATCCTGTTCCAAATTCTACATAAGGACCATAACCGACGCCGACAATTACTTCGCCAGTCATTCCATGTTCCGTAAACCCCGGACGTATGCTGTTTTTCATACCACTATGATTGACAACGGCATAACTTTTCGCACCCAAGCTTGTCTGACGCGTATATACAGCAACGGCCTTTTTGATCTCACGGTCAAATTCAACCTTCATGCGTCTATATCGCTTCGCAATATCAGGTGGTTTGAACTGGCAACTTATTTTCACTTTTGCAAATCAATTTAGTATAATGTTTATCAACCTGAACAGAATGAATAAGCATAATCTGTTCGCCGTAAATACTCTCAAAACCTATGATATATTCCCTGTTTGGCGCAAAATCGAAATCCGTCCTTGTCACTATCTCGAATCCCTGTGTGCCATTAATAGCCTGAAACTGCATACCGATTAGTCCTCCGAGTGGTTTGACATTACCCCACCAGCGCGTTACTTCGACCAATACACCGGGTGTCTTTCCCGCTGCACCATCGGAAGCAACTGTTCGTGTATATAATATCAATCTATCCTGAAGTTTCATATTAAACTTATAATCCTGGTTGCCTTGTCAGTAACTGTATTTGTTTCTTTATACTCGCAGGTAATTCCCGCGCTTCGTCATCAATATCATATTTGTATTTTATATAGTCCGTAATAAGCCTTTTCATTCTCGGTGAGCAATCCGTCAATCCACCTGTATATTCATAGACGTAATTATCATCTGTATCAGTACTTTCGACGAGATTACTAACTGGACCAAGTGGCAGTTCCCATTCCTCAAGTTCAATATCAGACGTGACTTTTATCTCGCGTTCAAGACAACTCGTATCTGTTGCCTGCTCGATATAATCCCGTGCATCGGAGATAAGTCTCTCAAGCTCGCTGTCATGCCCCGTACCTGTTACTTTCAATGCTTCACGAACTTCCTCAAGGGTTACGGGTTCAAGTGCAATATCTGTCGTTATCTCTATTTTCATATCTCAACATTTACAGGTTCTTGTTTCGGTTCATTAATAAGCTGGACGTGATGTTTTTTCAATAGTCGTTCATAAGCCATACGCGGTATGCGTTTTATATCGCCTTTCTTATAAAGCCGACAGTAATTCTTTATAAATAATACCTCGACCTTTTCTCCTGCACGCAAAATCTCCAGGGCTGTCACTGTATTATTATTCACCAGCCGGCGGACAATGTCATCCGGCAGTCCGATAGTATGTATTGTCTTATTCGTCTTTACGAATGGTGGGCGCGGATTACGGAAGAACCTCTCACGGTTTAGGCTTACGGTATTTGCACCAGTTGTGGCAACACACGGATAAACTGTCGAATCGATATATTTGTCACTGACATATTCGCTCATCCATCGATGCATACCGGCGTTCTTATGCGGATTAGGAATCCTCCGCAGTATATCAGTACGTATGGCAATATTAAATCCCGTTTTCCAGCGTTTCTTCGTTATCTGATAATCGTATAACATCAGTTTGTTCATCGGTATAGAATAATGCCATGCATAGCGCGTATCGTACCAGGGTTTATCACCGATAAGCTCCGCCGTGCGCTGTATCCTGAGCGGGTGTGTATAGTCATCCGAATCATGAAGGATAAGTATCTCACCTTGTGCTGCTGCGGCTATCTGTTTCCATTTTGTCGACAGATCAACTCTGCGACCATTATTTATGTAATGGATCCTCACACATCCGGCAGCTTTCAGTCGGTCTTTGTATTTCGCAATAAAAGCCTCACCAACGGGATTAGGTGACGGGCATTCGTGAATTATATATTCCCATCGTCTATCCGTCTGCTGCCGGCATAATGATTCGATTGATAACCAGAATATATCGCCATTGTTCCATGTCGGAGTACCGACTGTAATAAGTCCTTTCTTTGTCTCTGGTACGGTTTTTACAGGAATGGTTTTGGGCTGAGGATTTTTCTTTATCTCGACTGCAGGCACGCGCCCGTGATGATTCGGTTCACCCTGAGTACCTGTAAGTATCTTATTAACCCATTTAACCTTTAGTCGTTTTGCAAGATATTCTATTACATGAAAGTCTCCTGCCGGTATGGCCTGCCACGGAACAGGAAGATATTTCGAATGAAATAGTATTCCGATTCCGCTGACCTGCCCTTTTTTTATCACCCGTCCGAAATGCTTATCATTCGGCGCTGTCCACGTACCAATACGAACTTTCCATATAAGTAACTGATCGTCATTATCTATCTCGTTTACAATCTCTTGTATGGCTGTCGGACTCATAAGCATATCATCATCATCGAGATACATTACCCACCCGGTCTTAACCAACTTTCCAAGATCGTTAAGATGAAGATTCCAGGGCAGGAACTTTCCTTCTTTCTTCGTTAGTCTGACAGCTTGCGGATAATACGGGCATTCGACTTCCGATCCGACAATATGATTTATCTTCGCAGAACGATCACCAAATTTACCCTCGCTTTTTGTATATGTCTGACTTAAAATTGACTCACGGCATTTAGCAAAACTATTCGGTCGTTTAAATGTTCGGGTTAGTATGTTAACAACAGGATCGATAGCGCGTTCCGAAATCCAGTTATGATCTTCATCATAGAGCATCATATTACCAACCCGTTTTATATTCTTTGTTTTCATTCTGGCATTGGTAACAGAATCCGGATGTTGTACCCAACGCGCCAGCCCGCGCGGGAGCTGGAATACTGTTTCGGCATATTTCCAAAGCGCACCATGAGAACCTTTATAAACCGGATATTTCGGCTCACGCTGATATAATGTTGCGAACATCGATATACGCTTCGCATGATATGGCGCTACTTCAGATTTCTTGCCCGACGGCCAATCTACTTTAACGGGCTGGGCAAATATTATAAAACTCGAATACTTGTCTTTATTTGCCTGATAGATCTTCTGTATCTCAGCCATATATGTCGGAGCCATCCAGTCATCAATATCGTGACGGGTCTGAAGTGTATATCCACCCTTGACAACTTCCTCACGAAATGATTCTATACCACCGGTAAATGGCGTAAAATCCACACCGAGCCGTTGACGTACATGATCGACGTGTTCTTTTTTAATCAATATCCCAAACTCAAAATCCTTGAATGTCTGTGCTTTCAATGAGGGAATGAAAGTTTTGAGGGCAATATCAATATACTTGTCCATTAACTTCGTCGAGTCAAACCAGAGCCGTGTTATAAGTAAATGCTTCATATCGTCGCCATAAATTTCTCTTTAAATTTTTTAGCATTAAACTGACAATCCCAGGGATGTGAATTGATCATACCTGCAACCTCATTATGTCTTTCCTTGCTTAATCCGATCTTATCCCAATGCCATTGAACATAGAACTTATTAATCATCGAAAGCATACCAGCATTTTTAAGATGAGGGATAATATCATATTCCGCACCTTCACAGTTGAGCTTCATAATGATATAGCATCCCGCGAACTGTCTTATAAATTCCACAATATCAATACATGGCACTATATAGAAATTATTCCTATTCACATGCCCGGTCTTTTTTGTCGGGTAAAGTGTCCCTCCTGCTTTAGTACCAGCATTGGCATAATAAAATTTCACCATTCCGTTTGTTATCCATGCAGCCTTCTCGATAAGCGTGACCGGAAGATTCTTTTTTTTGATAACATCAATATTCCTATGGTCACATTCGAAGATGTATATCTCAAATTCCTTACCTTGCGGATGAGTGTTTCTGAAGAACTCCGCACTCACTCCATTCCATCCTCCTATGTCAATGAATATTTTCCTTTTACTAAATTTCTCTGCTATCAAAACAAGTCTTTTATGGTTCTCGCCATCAATAAAAATCTTCTTTGAAATAATATTAAAATATTTTTTTATCTTATCTTCAATCTGTTTTTCATTTTTATATTCTCTTACATGCTGTTCGGATATCCCTCCATTTATCGGCACAGAGAAAACTGCCCGACATTTCACAACACGCTCTATTTCACTTATTACTTGTTCATCATTTTTGACATGCTCAAGTGTCTGACCGCAATGGACACAATCAAATGAATTATTAGTAAAAGGAAGTTCTTCTGCAGATGCTTTCATTACTTTTGCTCCGGGAATATTCTTTTTTAGCATTTTAATCGCTTCATTCTGAATGTCAATTCCGAATATATTTGTTATGGATTTATTCTTGTCCATTAAATACATTCCAAAACCGTCACCACAACCTACGTCAAGGACCTCACCGAATAGATGTGATACAGCAAAACCATATCGCTTATATCCCGGAGAATTTTCCTGACCGTAATATCTATTCCACGAATCGTCTGTTTTCATAACTTCTCAAATATTTTACCCGCAGCATATTCCGGATTCAGGTTTTTCTCCGCCCACAGCCTTTGTCTTGTAATTATATCTTCACGCAGATCGCCATTAAATATCACGTCGAGTAAATCCTTGCTAAGATTATTCTTATCAGTCCAGACAACCGGGGGTAAATGATTCCCCGCAGGTTTGCGACCTGTAAGCACTACACAATCCAATAACATAGCTTCTAATCCGGATTTGCCAATCCCGCGAAAGAGTTGATCGATGCAGATAAGATGCGTAGCCTTCTCACGTATAGTCTCCTGCCATGTCTTGCCTTTGATGATCGTCAATGGTAAATTATTTTTCGTACAGACAGCCGAAATATATGTCGTGCCTTTCTGAATTTCTTTCTTATCACAATAAGGGCTATGACATACAAGATTTGTTTTTCGCTTATCGACTTTCGGCATAACAAATGGTTGATAATAGATATTCTTTGTTCCATTCAGATATGCCAGATCCGGCATGGCAAATACCTGCCATCCTTTGCGAGCGATTATCTTATTGTATTTTTCGGCATTCATCATATATGTACTATCTGTCAATATCACGGCAATCCGTCTTTTATGATATTTCTCCAGTAGTAATCCGATTGACAGAGCGCCGATAATAACATAACAATCGCAATCAGGGAATGGCCCGCGTATCTTGGCATTATCCTCGAATCCTTTTTCATCAGCATATTTATACCATGTCGCTACATCAGCAAAATGCCGCATACCAACTGCTAATGCTGCTGCATTGCCGTATGCTGCTGTCCATGATATTATTCCAACTCTAACCATTCATTATCAATGTTAATC
>Ga0299912_10000332_pt1 | contig 42781 bp, 27 predicted proteins | sample RVTome_2_FD_207667 | JGI IMG/M metagenome (GOLD analysis project Ga0299912, IMG submission 207667) | Soil microbial communities from uranium-contaminated site in the Upper Colorado River Basin, Wyoming, United States - RVT95D214 (version 2) ... | reverse complement strand
CCCTCATCGCCGAGCGCCTGGCGGCGCGCGGTTTTGCCTTCGATGCGGCGCGCTTCGACGCGCTGGAAGCCGAACGCAAGACGATCCAGACCCGTACCCAGGAGGCGCAAAGCCGCCGCAACACCCTGTCGAAGCAGATCGGCATGATGAAGGGCAAGGGCGAGGACACCACGGCGGTGATGGCTGAGGTGGCGGGGTTGGGCGATGAGCAGAAGCAACTCGAAGCGCGCTTGTCCGAATTGCAGGCCGAACTCAGCGATTTTCTGATGGGGGTGCCGAACCTGCCGCACGAATCGGTGGCACACGGCTTGGATGAGACCGCCAACGTCGAGGTGAGCCGCTGGGGCACGCCGCGCAACTTCGATTTCCCGGTGCGCGACCATGTGGATATCGGCGAAGGTCTGGGACAGCTCGACTTCGAGGCTGCGGTGAAGATCACCGGCAGCCGCTTTAGCGTGATGAAGGGGGGGCTTGCGCGCCTGCACCGTGCGCTCGCCCAGTTCATGCTCGACGTGCACACCAGCGAGCACGGCTATACGGAAGTCTATGTGCCGTACCTGGTGAACGCCGATTCGATGCGCGGCACCGGGCAGTTGCCGAAGTTCGAGGAAGACCTGTTCCACGTCCCGCGCTCGGACGCCGACAAGCTCTACCTCATCCCCACTGCCGAAGTGCCGGTGACCAACCTGCTGCGCGACGAAATCGTACCCGCTGAATCGTTGCCGCTGAAGTTCGTGGCGCACACGCCGTGCTTCCGCTCGGAAGCGGGTTCCTATGGCCGCGACACCCGCGGCATGATCCGCCAGCACCAGTTCGACAAGGTGGAGCTGGTGCAGATGGTGCGCCCGGAGGATTCCTACGCTGCGCTGGAAAGCCTGACTTCACATGCCGAAACCATTCTGCAGAAGCTCGGCCTGCCGTACCGCAAGATGGCCCTGTGCAGCGGCGACATGGGCTTCTCGGCGGCCAAGACCTACGACCTTGAGGTGTGGTTGCCGGCGCAGAACACCTACCGCGAGATCTCGTCCTGCTCCAACTTCGAGGCCTTCCAGGCGCGCCGCATGCAGGCGCGTTTCAAAGTGGGGCAGGGCAAGCCGGAACTGCTGCACACGCTGAACGGGTCGGGGCTGGCGGTGGGCCGCACGCTGGTGGCGATTCTGGAGAACTACCAGAACGCCGACGGCAGCGTGACCGTGCCGGACGTGCTGCGTCCGTTTATGGGCGGGATTGAGCGGCTGCAGGCCGCTTAAGATTTGGGCATGGCGCGGCAGGAGGCCGCTTAAAGGTCGGGTCCGGCGCGGCAGGAGGCCGCTTGCAGGTCAGGCGCGGCCGAACCGGTCAGCCCTGGATATCCGGGCTGTCTTCGTCGAGTCCCAGATTGATCAGCGGGTTGTACTCGGGTTCCAGCCGCAACAGGATGTCGTAGTAGCTGCGGATGTTCTCGGCAAAATGCAGCGCTTCGCCGCCGCGCGCATAGCCGTATCTCATGACGTTTGAATAGGTGCCGCGGCTCAGATAGGGCAGCGCCTCCTTGACGTCGGCCCAGCTGTCCGGATCGCCGCCACGTGCCTGCGCAATGCGGCGCGCATCTTCCATGTGTCCCTGCCCCTGGTTGTAGGCGGCCAGCGCCAGCCAGGTGCGGTCCGGCTCGGGAATGCGGGCGGGCAGGGTGTCTTTCATCAGCGCCAGATAACGCGCCCCGCCGAGGATGCTCTGACGTGGATCGAGGCGGTTCGTGACCCCCATGCGGTCGGCCGTTTGCCCGGTCAGCATCATCACGCCGCGCACCCCGGTGGGGGACGTGGCCAGGCGATTCCACTGCGATTCCTGATAGCCGATCGCGGCGAGCAGCCGCCAGTCGATGCCGGTCAGCGTCTGAGCCTCGTGGAAGTGCTGCCGCAGATATGGCAGTCGCTGTGGTCGGCGCTGCAGGATGCCGAGGATGTCCGAACTGTCCAGTCGCCTGACGTGGCCGAAATAACGCTCGTAGGTGCGCTTGATGGTGCCGTCCTTGCGCGCCTGTTCGACGAAGCGCGCCAGCCCATTGCGCAGCGCCTGCGAGCTGCGGGGTGGCAGCGCCCACACGATTTTCTGCGTGTCGCCGATGTCGAAAGCCACTGCCAGTTCCGGGTAGAGGTTGCGCATGGGGTCGAAATCCATGCCGTTGATGATGACCGCGTCGTATTTGCCGGCCTGCAGCTGCGCCAGCAACTCTTCCGGCCAGACATTTTCCAGCGCCGCCCAGGATAGATGAGGATGCTTGCGCTTCTGGCGCATCAGGATGGGGGTGTGCCCGGAACCGATGATCAGCGCCAGCCGTTTGCCCGACAGATTCGCCATGCTGCGCGGCTGCTTGTCGCTGATGCGGTACACGACGTGGACCGGGGTTTCGAACAGCACCGGCCCGGCGATCAGGTGCCGATCCTTGACCACCGCTTGCGGCAAGGCCGCCGCCGCCAGATGGATCTGGTGGCTGTCGAGCATCTCGAACAGGGCTTCGGGCCGGGTCTTTTCCGTCCAGTGGAGCGACCACTTCTGCGAGCGGCTGAATGCCTGCAGCAGATCGTGCTCGAATCCGGCAGGCTCGCCGTTGTGGGCGATGTAGTAGGAGGCCGGGCTGTTGCGCGTCCCCACGTGCAATTCACCACTGGTCTCGGGCGGCGGCACCGGCTGGCTGCAGGCCCCCAGCAGCAGGCTCAGTATCAGCGCAGTCCCTCTCCCGAAATCAGCCATTATTTTTGTGATTGGCATGGACGCAGTCTGACCGAGAGTGAAATTTTCGTCCAGTAAACCGCGCGACTCGGTTACAATCCCCGCCGTCGGAGAGGTGGCAGAGTGGTCGAATGTACCTGACTCGAAATCAGGCGTAGGTGCAAGCCTACCGTGGGTTCGAATCCCACCCTCTCCGCCAACTACAGTCTCAAGCCATTGATTTCCTGAACAAGAAATCCGATGGCTGTCTAGAGTCGAAGTGTTGCACCAGGTGTTCAACAGAACGCCTTGGGCCGTAACAACAAACCATCCCCCTATCGAAAGTTCTGGAAGCAGCGATCCGCCGCCGGGCGACCGTCGACCGCAATTCCATATCCGGCAGCAGCACGGTTATTGATTCGGCACGTATTGAACGTGGCCGCATGTCGGCAATTCCTTGCCGAGATGCGGTTTTCTCTTTCTCGTCGGGGCGGGAAGCACCCTGGAATCTATCGTGCCGGATCGACATGCACCGCGGTGAACCCATTGATAACCCATTGATTAGGTATGAGCCGAAAAGCTCACTATGGAACTCGATTCAACGTGAACGTCTGAAATAATCACCCTATAAGATTCATCACAGTTGCGGAATCATTCGGACATCAGATTCGAAGGCCCGCGACGAAACAAAAGCCGTACAAAATAAAGCAACAAGCAGTGCGCGTGAAAAGCAGTGGACATCGGTGGTTTGATGTCCGGGTGAGCTCGATCCAGGAGCTTGCCGACTCCTGTATTCGTTGAATGCGAGTTTGACGATTTCTCATGCGCACGCCGAAACGGTGCTGCGTCGTATGTCCTATTGCAGATTCCGTTTTGACGTGTGCCTGAGCCTGTGACGGTCGTTGCAGGAAACAGGAGCATACCCGCCGCAAGGCGAGCAACAAGCGATAAAAGCGGCCATGGAATTGCGCGTCGGGTTCATGCCTGGCGTGTCATGCCAGAAAGGCTGCAAACAATAAAGCAAGATCAAGCAGTGCGCGTGAATAGCAGTGAGCGTCGGCAGGTTTGGCGCGGGGACAGGGTACCTCCCATACCCTCCCCATTTTCTCTGTATCGCTGGATGCCTATCCAGCGGTGTCTCACGCGCACGCCGATCCGGCGCTACGCAGTCCTGCGGTTCCGTATCGGCGTGCGCTGAGTCTTGTTCGTCCGGGTGTTCCCGGCGAGCGGCAGATTCGTATTGGCTGACGGCCGGTTTCTGCCTCGTTCAGAAACGGGTTCAGGATGAGCAAAGGAAAACCGATGAAGCGCGTGAATACATTGCAGCACGGCAAGCGATGTTCGGTCCGATTCAGGACGGCAAAGGCCCTGGCCACAGCGGGTATTGCACTGGCAAGCCTGAACGTTCAGGCGGACGTGACGCCGACCGGCCATTCAGTTATGGAACGATATGCCAGTGCCTCCGGACAACGGGGTCGCGTGACTTCTCTGGCGTGGCAGGGCACTCCATCTGTCGTCGCGGCTGCCGGTCACGTCGACCGCCATGTCGAAACTGGATCCGGCCGCGGCAAGGCGGTATTGCCGTTCCGGGTCGCCGGCTGGCCGGCCCCGGGCCGCAGCGATCCGTCTGGATGGATTGAAGCCTGGCCCGATTCTCCTGGGTGCGATCGCGGGCAAGGCGGCTGCGAGGTCACTGGAATCTACCGCGTCATCCTGGAACTGGATTTCAGCCGCTCGCGCCCAAGCGTTCCCACACTGGTGCGGGATCTGGGTGGGAGGATCGAACTCTCACACGACAAACCGATTTCGCTGCCGCCGCAGGCTCGACTTGCCGGCTACGGCGGCATGATCGATCTCACCCTGAAATCCCAGACCGACGGCCTTGTTCTGCAAGGGCGGTCTGGCTGGCAGGGCGCCCCGAACCTCGTCCATGTGCAAGCCGTTCCCGAGGCACACACCTACGCCATGATGCTGGCGGGGCTGGGATTGGTGGGGGCGGCCGTGATGCGCCGTCGCACGCACGGGTAAAGCCAACCCACAATTCAATCATAAGGGCACTTCTATAAATTCTGATTTCGTCATTCCGGCGAACGCCGGAATCCAGTCAATTCAAGCATCTGGATTCCGGGTCAAGCCCGGAATGACAATTTATAGAAGTGCCCATAAGGAGCAATCCATGAAACTGAAACGCGTGAATAAACTGGCAGCAGGCATGCTGCTGCTGGGTCAGACCCTTTCCGGAGCCGCCTTTGCGGCCTCCGTTACCCTGGCGGGCACGACCGTTGACTTCACCTTTAACGATGCCCTGCTCGGACGATTCGGGGATGCCAATGTGTCTGGCGATGTCCTGTATTTCACCCCGGTCGATTTCGAGGCCAGGTCGCTCAATGGCGCAGGTTTCGCGCTGACCAACGACACCATGAACATCCAGGTGGCGGCACGCGATAACTGGAAGTTTTCCGGCATCAGCCTGCTTGAACGGGGCGACTTTCTGTTGCTGGGATCGGGCAGCATGGTCAATGTGGCTGGCCAGCTGCGGGTGTTCGATATCGCCAATCCGCTGGTGGATGTGACGGCCGGCATCCTGCCCGCCGCACCGCTCAACCAGACGGGGCTTTCCACCCACAACTGGACCGCCGACGCATCGATCGATCTGTCGGCATGGGAAAACGCCCGGGTGATCAATGTGACAGTCGAAAACCTGCTGTTGGCCTCGACGGGTGTCGTGCCCTCCCTGGCATTCGTGGAAAAGAAATTCGTGGGGCTGAACCCGTTCCTGGTTGCCGTGACACCGGTGCCCGAGGCGGAAACCTACGCCATGATGCTGGCGGGTCTGGGGCTGGTCGGCTGGTCGGCCATGCGTCGCCGTTCCAGGTCGAAGCAACAGCCCGTCCACCCCTGAAAACGATAATGGCGCACTGAGTCGCCCGTCTTCCTGCCGTGAGCGGTCCCGATCGGGCCCGTTTGAGCAGGGAAGCCGAATCTCAGAATGAGACCCTGAACAAGTCGTCACCCCGGCGGAGCGTGGCTGTTGCCGCGTCAGCGGCTTTACAGCCACGGCCTACCCCTCGCGGGTGAAAGCCGGGGTCCAGATGCTTGATCAAACTGGATTCCGGCTTCCGCCGGAATGACGAATGTGAATTTGTTCAGGGCTTCCCGAATGCGTTCACGCGCATCTTTGGCCCGCCGCATGGCGGGCCCTTTTTTTGCGGTGTCTGCGTGGATGGCAAACTACCCGGGCCCCCGGTCCAGCCGCACTCTGGGGGCCTGGCATCAGAAATCAGCGTCGTCTTCGGCTGCAACGCCTCCGTGCCTGGCGGCGCGCAATGCAATGTCAAGCGGATGTGCGCAGATGAAGTCCGGTAGCCACGGATAGCAGCCCGCGTAATTGCATTGGTCCGCGTAGTCATCGGGATCGTCTGGCAGCAAGAAGTCGAATTCGTCCAGCGCCTCTTCGGTCGGCTGTCCTGCTTTCTTTTCGAGTGTTCCCGTGTGCTTGTCCATGACATTCCGTTCCTGTTTCTAAGGAACGCCAATTATTCGCACGGCAAGGTGAGACGCTGATGACAGCGTGGACAGACTTGGATGGCCCGAATAGCCGGGACGCATGAATCACTGGCCCGAACGTGCCATGGCGAGCGCATATCAGACACGACCTGCTGAAACATCGGGACGCGAGACTACGCTCGTACTGGAAATGCCAGCCCGATCGCAAGGTGGGGCTGGTGGACCTGAATCTGCGCGGCCTTGGGAGAGGCGTTGTACGCGCCGATGATCGGTTTCAGTGCTTCACGCGCTATGGATGCAACTGCTTGCCGTCTTTATTTGAGAGGTCTTCTATGATGTTTCGCACGAAAGCTTTGCTGGCGCTCGCGCTGGCCCTGCCTGGCCTGGTGCTGTCCACTGGCGCACTCGCTGCGACATCCACCCTTTACAGCTTTGTCGGCGTGGGGGATCCCTCGGCCAATCCCGCCGATGTGGCGATGGGCACGGCCAGCCTGTCCGTCGAGGTGATCGATCTGGGTGTCGCGGGCTCGGGCGCCTATCAGGTGGCTTTCACGTTCACCAATGCGTCGAGCGCGTCGCTGACCGATGTCTACTTCGACGATGGTTCCCTGCTCGGAATCGCCTCCGTCGAAGGTTCGGGAACCGGCGTTGATTTTTCTCAAGTGGCAGCGCCCGGAAATCTCCCCGGCGGCAACAATCTGACGCCCGGCTTCAAGACCTCGGCGGGATTCAGTGCCGACTCCAATCCTCCCGTCAGCTTGAATGGGGTGAGCCTGGGTGAGTGGCTGACGATTACCTTCGATCTGATATCCGGACAGGATTATCAGAGCGTCATCGACGCCCTGGCCTTACCGAACAGCGGTGGCCCGGGTGACCTGCGAATCGGTTTGCACGTGCAGAGCTTTCCCGACGGTGGCAGCGCGAGCTTCGTCAACGTGCCCGATGGCATCAGTGTTCCGGTTCCCGAAGCTAAAACCTACGCCATGTTGCTCGCCGGCCTCGGTCTCGTCGGCTTCATGGCCGCGCGTTACCGCACGGCCTGAGCGTTACACCCGAGCAACTCCAGCAGGAAGTCTCTCCTGCACCTCCGTTCGCGGCCCCTTGCGGGCCGCATTTTTTTACCTGGATTGGATCGCTATAGGCTGGATGGCTCAAGTGCAGGTCGCGCAGCGCAGCACGCACTGTCATGTTGGGCCTCTAGAGTGGAGGTCGGCAAAGGATTGCCGACCTGCGCTCACGGTGGCCATTGATCCGTGTTGCGCCGCGGCGCAGGGCGGGAACACTATCCGGCCGCAAAGTGCTGCTTGATCATAATCAGAAAGTCCAATCATGAAACGCCTTCTTGCTGCCGGCACTTTCCTCCTGGTTTCCCTGCCCGCGCATGCCCTCCTTGGCGCCGTGGTGGATTCCAATACCGCCGTTTCGCCATGGGCCGGGGTCGGGGCGGTCAGCGTCAATGGCAGCACCTATTCCGGCGCGCTGATCGGCAGCAACTACGTGTTGACCGCCGCGCATGTGGTGCAGGGCGCATCGACCGGCGGGGTTTCGTTTGTCCTGAACGCGGGTTCGGCAAGCCAGACCTTCGCAGTCGAAGCGATCACCGTGTTCCCCGGATTCACCGGCACCACCCCGGGCGTGGATGGCGTGTGGCACGACGACCTCGCGCTGATCCGGCTTGCCCAGGCGGTCGATTCCAGCGTGCCGGTATACAGCCTGTACAGCGGCAGCCTGAGCGGGAAAACCGTCACCTCCGTTGGCTATGGCAGCGGCGGGGACGGCACCAGCGGCGCCACCATCGGCGCAGACGCAGACGTCAAGCGGGTCGGGCAGAACCGGGTGGACAAGCTGCTTGTCGACGACGACGGCGGCGCATCCAACGAAGTGTTCATGTTCGATTTCGATGGCCCCACATCGGCCACCAATGTCTTCGGCCCGTCTGCTCCGGTCAATCTCACGCTGGGTGCAACGATCGAGACCCAGTTCGCCAGCGGCGACTCGGGAAGCCCGGTATTCGTCAACGACAACGGCGAGTGGAAGATTGCGGGCATCGCCGCATTCAACGGCAGCACCAGCCTGTCCGGCGGCAGCAATGTGCGGTTCGGCTCATTCGGCGGCGGCACCGTGGTCGCGTCCTATCTTCCCTGGATCCAGTCGACCCTCGCCGCGCCCGTCCCCGAACCCCACGCATGGTTGATGATGCTGTCGGGCCTGGGGCTGGTTGGGGCTGCCAGGTTCAAGTCGAACCTTGCAGGACGATCGCTGCGTCCAGTCCGCCGGCAAGGGGCGTAGCCGGCAAGTCGCCGTTCAGCTGCGGCATCCTCTCCGTGGGCAAAGGTTCATCACTGGCCAGTTGCTTGGCGAAAGGTTTCTGGCGTTGTTCGATGAACAGGCTGCTGCCATCCATGCGTTTGGCCATACGCTTGGCTTCCGAGGCGGCGCGGGCGACTTCCTGATACAGGTGGAAGTGGTCGGGGTCGACCAGCACGGCGCCGATCGAAAGCGTCACCAGTGCATGGAAGGCCATCATGCCGCGCCGGTCTTCGCTGTAATAGCCGCCGGCGGCCACGTGCTCGGGGTTGAACAGCAGCAGGCGTTCGCGATCGAAGCGGGCCAGCATGCCGTGGCAGCGAATCTCCCAGTCCAGGCTTTGAAACATCACGACGAAATCGTCGCCGCCGATATGGCCGATGAAATCGAGTTCGGCGATGCAGCTTTCCTGCAGTATCCGCGACAGCAGGCGAATGATGTCGTCGCCGCGGCGGAAACCGTAGACATCGTTGTAGGGCTTGAATTGATCGAGATCGAAATACGCGGTCACAAAGGTATGCTTGTTGGTGAGCAGGCGTTCCATGTGTTCCTGAATCGGCACATTGCCGGGCAGACCCGTCAGCGGATTGGCATAGCGTGCCGCGACGATCTGCATTTCGGTCACCTCGCGCATCAGGTCGAAGCCCGACCCCAGCCCCAGGTAGCGCCCTTCCGACGTGATGATGAAGCCCTGCGTGAAGGCTGACTTGCCCTTGTTCACCACCAGTTCCGACAGATCGATCATGCGCGTGGCCTTGTCGACGATCAGCGGGTCGGCGTCCATCAGGTTGCGGCAGGGTTTGCGGCCATGGATTTCGCGTGCGTACAGGCTGATGAAGCGATTCAGCAGGGCGGGTCGGTGAATGATGCCGACCGGAATGCCATTTTCGACCACAGCGACAGCATGCAGATCGGGATGCTTCATCATCAGTTCCAGCACCTGCTGGCCCGGGGTCTGCGGCGTCACGCTCGGCGCGGATGCCACCAGCTTCTCGGCCGACATGTGCGGCCTGTCGTTCGTGGGCTGGATGGGGAAGACGCAGACCTTGCCCGATTGCAGGCACGCCGCGATCTCGCGCGAAGGCAGGCGGATCGGCACCGGCGAAGGGCGGCCGATCAGATAGCCCTGCGCATAGCGGATGCCCAGGTCTTTCAGCACCGCCAGTTCGGACGCGCTTTCCACGCCTTCCGCGATCAGGCAGGAATGGGCGCTTTCGGCCATCTGCCGGATCGAGCGCACAAACTGGATCTTGTGCGGGTCCTGGTGGATATCGGCGATGAAATGCTTGTCGATCTTGACGAAGGCCGGCTTCAGTTCCGACCACAGGCGCAGGCTTGAAAACCCCTCGCCGAGGTCGTCGATGGCCATTTCAATTCCCCCTGCCCGCAGCCCCGACACGGCCTGCCGCAGGTCGTTGTAATCGATGCCGCTGGCGTTTTCGGTGATCTCGATCACCACCTGACTGCTGGAAACGCCGGCTTCCTTCAGCGCAGCCAGCATCGCTTCCGGCGTGAAGCTCGAATCCAGCAGGCTGTCTGGCGACAGGTTCACAAAAAGGCGACCCGATAAATTCAGCCGCGCAAACGTCGCGAGCGCCATGCGGACGCAGGCCCAGTCCAGCGCCGTCAGCAGGCCCAGCTGTTCGGCGACGCGGAGCAGCGCCTGCGGAGCGTGCAGCGGGCTGTTGGAAGGCCCGCGCGACAGCGCCTCGTAGCCCATGATCTGACCGTTTTCCAGGTCGAGCACGGGCTGCAGCAGCGTCATCAACCGCGTCCTGGCCAGAATGTCTTCCAGGTGCGGCCGCAGGGCTTCATGGTTCATGGGAGTCGATGGGCAACGAGTCGGAACCGGCAACCATAGGCCGAAGTTGTGAAGGATGTGTGAAGCGCGACTAATCAGGCGTCCGGGATTCAGGCGAAGGAAAAGGCTTCATGCCTGGCCCGGATTCCCCCTGTGCTGGTACATAAATGTGCGGCCCGGTTCACGGCCATCAAAAAAACTTCATCCCCCTGTCATCACGCGTCCCTAGCATCGCTGGCCTAAGGGGGGGACATGCAGGATGCTTTCGAATTATCAGATGAAGAATGCGGCCACTTGGCGCGCATCCTGCTCGCTGCGCGCAGGGTGTCGCTACGCCACCATTTTTTCAGCTGGGTGCATGGCCCGGTGCAGTCGCTCATCCCGCACGAAATCCTGCTGTGCGGGGTGTCGGACGATGGCGGCTATCTGCTGCACGAGCGCTTCACCGCCTGCCGCTACTTCAAGGACGATCATTACCAGCAGGTCATCCATCCCGGCGAGGGACTGATCAACCAGTTGGTGCAGGAATGGCAGGTCATGAACAAGCCGCGCCTGATTCCCGCGCTGCATACCGATGCTGGCGGCTGGCACGCCCGTCTGGGCGATCTGGAACTGAAGAACGTCGCCTTCCACGGCATGAGCTGGCTCAACGGCCAGATCAAGGGCTACGCCAGCTTCTCGCGGGTGCGGGTTCCTTTCGATGGCCGTCTTGCGCTCTATCTCGACATCCTGATGCCGCATCTGCTGGTCACCCTGGCGCGCGTGCTGGCCAACGAATCGCGCGCCAGCGTCGACAGCAAGCGTCCCGCCGGACTCATCACCGTGCGCGAAGTCGAAGTGCTGACCTGGGTGCGCGACGGCAAGACCAACGACGAAATCGCCACCATCCTCGGCCTGTCGATGCTCACCGTCAAAAACCACCTGCGCCACGCCATGAAGAAACTCGTCGTGCGCACCCGCGGCCAGGCCGTCGCCAAGGCCATCGCGCTGGGGTTTTTGCGGGCGCAGGGCATTCGGGTGGACAACGAATAGCGCGCAAAAACCCCCGAGATCCGGCGCGCGCCGACATGAGCCGACCGGCTCAATTTATCCCTTCTCTACTCCCCATCGCGTGTCATCCGCGCACCCTAAAGTTGCCCTGTCCGCACACATGGCGGGCTCGATTTCCGGTTGGCCTGTCATTTCTCCGTCAGGCCTGCCCCACAGGGGGGCGGAAAGCTGCATAACTTTCTGGGTCTTTTTACTTTTTTAAAAGAGGAGCACTACATGAAACTCAAACTTATCGCCCTGGCCGCCATGCTGGCCGCCTCCGGCGTCGCCCAGGCGAAAATCGCTGACAGCAACGACAACGGCCTCTCGTCCTCTGGCGACATGTTCGCCAGCCTGGTGAGCGTGTCCAACAACGCGTCCTTTGCGGTCGATCTGGGTCTGCGCCTGGACCAGTTCACCGCCGCTTCGGCTTTGGTGAACGCCGATGGCGTCAAGCTGGTGTGGGACCTGGATGCCGGCACCTTCTCCGACCTGAGCTCTGTTTCGACCGGTCTGGGTGCTCAGATGCAGGCGCTGAACTACGGTTCGGTCTACAGCACTTTCGCAACGCCTTCCGTGGTCGGCGCGGCCGACCTGAAGTTTGACGTCAAGGCCATGGACGGCCTGCCCGCCTCGTTCGCCTCGGCAGGTGCCAACCGCTATCTGTCCACCTCGGCGGCCAGCAGCATCACCGCCACCAACGGCCAAGTATTTGGCATGGACACAGGTGGGGATAACTATGTCACTGCCGCCAACGCCGACCTGACCAACAGCACCCATGGCACGGCCTTCAACACCGCAGGCGCCAACATGTTCAACGCTGGTGATGCCACGAACGTCTACTTCCAGCAAGCCAGCGGCGACAACTGGACCGGTTCTGTTAGCTTCACTTCCACTACCAGCGTCAGCAATGATCTGAATTTCTACTTCCTGACCAATACCTCCACCAATACCGCTACTGCGGCTTCCGTCACCAAGTACGCCGGCGTCTGGAGCTTCGATTCGGCCACCGCCCAGTTGAGCTACGCCACGGCGCCCGTGCCGGAAGCCGAGACCTACGCCATGATGCTGGCCGGTCTGGGCCTGGTGGGCTTCATGGTGAGCCGCCGCCGCAAGCTAGTCTGATCGCCGGTTGGTGTCTCAGCCGCTTGCGCTCGCCGAGCGCAAACGACGCAAATGAAATTGTTCTGACTGTGGCTGCCGGCATGTCGCCGGTAGCCTGACCCGATCGTTTACTGAATTTAGGAGATAGACCATGAAATTGTCCCAAATCGCCCTGGCCGTCGCTTCCCTGAGCGTGGTCCCCGCTTTCGCCGCCACTGGTAGCCTGCAAACCCTCTACGGCGTGACGCCAGCCAACACCGTGTATGTGTCCGGCGCGTCCGCGCTGTCCGGTTCCTTCGCCAACGTGGTCGGCGCCAACTGCACCGACGGCTCGACCAACGTGAAGTCCCTCACCATCAACGGCAGCACCAGCGATGGCCGCGTCACCGTGTGTACCACCAGCTCGACCGACGGCCAGTTCGCCGGCCCCTTCGCGGTGGTCAAGCGTGACACCAACGGTTCCTTTGACGGCGTCGGCCCGGTGATCGACCAGGCCGGCCTGATCAAGTGGGCGGATGTGGCCAACTGCGACAGCACCACCCTGCAGTGCGGTCTCGACAGCACCACGGCGATCGTGCCGCACGCCGGCCTGACCGACGTCGACACCAACGTGTGGGTGGGCATGGCCAACACCGGCGCGCTGAGCATCCCCGTTACCGATCCCGCCACCACCGGCACTGTGCTGAACGGCGGCTTCGCCGGCCAGGGTTTTGGCGTGATGGTGAGCGAGAGCCTGTACAACGCCATGATGGCGAAGCAGGTGGCTGAAGGCCGTCTGCCGGTCTCAGCCGGCACCGCCAGTTGCGTCGCGGGCAACTTCACCCCCGGCGCCTGCCAGCCCAGCATCAGCAAGGAAGAGTATGCCGCCATCGTTGACGGCAATAACTTCAACTATGTCGCAAACGGCGCGCTCACCGGCGACGCCGGCGTGATCAACCTGTGCCGCCGCGTCGAAACCTCGGGCACTCAGGCTTCGTCCAACGTGTATTTCCTCAACAACTCCTGCGGTAACGCCAGCCCCACTTTTGGCTTCAAGCCGCCGAAGACGGTGGATCTGGTCAACAGCCCGACTGCCGTGGCCTTCAACTCTACGGTTGATGCCGTCACCGGCAACTACGACGACTTCGGCGGCGCGTTCGGCCTGTTCGAAGGTTCGGGCACCGGCGATGCGCGTAACTGCGTGATCCGCCGCAACGGCGGCAAGAACCCCAACAACGTGGCTGATGCCCTGGGCACTTACGCTGCTGGCTGGATCTCGCTGGAAAACGCGCCGGCTGCAGGCTGGAAGCTGGTCAAGCTGGATGGCGTGTCGCCCAACGCAGTTCAGGTTAAAGCGACAGCCGCTACCGACACCGATCTCAATGTTGACGGCTGGATGGCTGACACCAATCAGCGCACCAACGTGGTGAAGGGTTACTACGATGCGGCGCCGGAACTGGAAATGCTGTGGCCGTCGACCACGCCTTACGCCACCTTCCTGACCTCGCTGAAGAACACCTTCGCCAACCCGGCGCTGGTGTCGCTGCGTGGCGTGTTCCAGGCCAACGGCGTGTTCACCCATGCCGGCAACGAGACCAAAGTGCACAAGGGCACGCGCAACGGCAACTTCTGCGCACCCCAGGCGCTGGCCGAGTAAGCAGGCTTGATATGCCTGGGCTCGGTGAGTCCAGGTGTTTTGACATCCACCCCGCGGCAACGTGGGGTGGATTTTCGTATTTGTGGTCTGGCGGTCAGGCAGCCAGACACGAAGCCGGCAAACCTTTGCCGATGTGAAATCGGTAAAGGTTTGCCGCTGTTTTGCAGGTTAAGTTTTCGACAATGATTAAAACATTCATGAATATGGCGCGGCTGGGGTGTGTGTTGATGGTGCTGGGCATGCCGCTGGCCCACGCGCAGGAAGCCGAATTCGACGTATTCGAATACCGGGTGGAAGGCACGACGCTGTTGCCGGTGGTGGTGGTCGAGCAGGCGGTGTATCCGCACCTGGGCGAAAAGAAAACCCTGAGCGACGTGGAAAAGGCGCGCGAGGCGCTGGAAAAGGCGTATCACGGCGCGGGTTATCTCACCGTGCTGGTGAGCATTCCGCAGCAGAAGGTGGACGGCGGCGTGGTGAAGCTCGCCGTGACCGAGGCGCCAGTGGACCGGCTGCGCGTGGTGGAGTCGCGCTATTTCAGCCTGGGGGAGATCAGGGCGGCCACGCCCGAGCTGGCCGAAGGCACGGTGCCGAACTTCAACCAGATGCAGAAGGAACTCTCCGCGCTCAATCGCAGCGGCGACCGCAAGATCACGCCGGTGCTGCGCCCCGGCAAGACACCGGGCACGGTGGAAGTGGATCTGAAAGTGCAGGACCAGCTTCCTCTGCACGGAAGCGTGGAAGTCAACGACCGCACCAGCCAGGACACCACGCGCACCCGGCTTTCCGCCAGCCTGCGCTGGGACAACCTGTGGCAGAAGCAGCATGGCCTGGGCATCACGGTGCAGACCGCGCCGGAGAACACCGACGAGAGCCGAGTGTTTTCGGCGAGCTATACCTGGCCGCTGGCATCCGGAAATTACCTGGCGCTGTATGGCGTGAAATCGGATTCCGACGTGGCGGCGGTGGGCACACTCAACGTGGTTGGCAACGGTGTGATTTTGGGTGCGCGCTACATCCTGCCGCTACGCAGCCGCAGCGAGGGCTTCTTCCACACCGCGACGCTGGGGGTGGACTACAAGGATTTCGACCAGTCGGTGGCGCTCATTGGCGGTGGCGATTTCAATACCCCAATCACCTATCTGCCGTTCACCCTGGGCTGGGACGGCACCTGGCTGGGCGAGGGGCGCAGCACCCGGTTCGGGGCGGCCTTTAATTTCCATCTGCGCGGGCTGGTGGCGGACGAACAGGAATTCGCCGATAAGCGCTTCAAGGGGCGGGCGAATTATGCCTACCTGCGCGGCACCGCGTCGCACAGCGAAAGCTGGGCCAGCGGCTGGGGTGCCGAGGCACGTGGCAGCTGGCAGATCGCCGCCCAACCGCTGATCTCGAACGAGCAGTTCGCCATCGGCGGCGTCGACACCGTGCGCGGCTACCTCGAATCCGCTGCGCTGGGCGACAACGGTCTGGCGCTCAGCCTGGAAGCCACGACCCCCAATTTTGCCAAACGGCTGGCCGATTCGCTCGATGACGTGCATCTGCTGGCGTTCGTCGACAGCGGTTATGTGCATGTGCGCCAGCCGATTACCGCCGACGATCGATTCACCCTGGCGGGTGCTGGGCTGGGCATGCGCCTGAAGGGATGGCGCGGCGTATCGGCCGGTCTGGACTGGGCGGTGGCGCTGAAGGGCTTGGGCAACACCGAGCGCGGCGACAGCCGCGCGCATTTTCGGATGGGCTACGAGTGGTGAATGAGCCGAATGGCTCATTCCGGATGACACAAGCAAGACGTACCCGAAGGTTAAGGTAAGCACGCAGGACGAGTGCCACGCGGCCCTTCGGCATGCCGGCGCACATAAGGAGAACCCCATGAATCGCAACCGTTATCGGCTGGTTTTCAACACGACTTTAGGCATGATGGTGCCGGTGGCGGAAACCGCGCGCAGCCGGGGCAAATCCGGCCAGGGCAAGGCGGCGCTGGCGCTGGCGGGGGTGTTGCTGTCCAGCCCAGTCTGGGCGGAAGTGCCGGTGCCGAGCGCGGGTGGGGCGATTCCTGATTTCGTTACGGCCGGACAGGCGGCGTACCAGGTCAACGGCGCACAGGCCTATGTGAACCAGGTGGGCAACAAGTCGATTCTTAACTGGCAGAGCTTCAACGTCAGTGCCGGCCACGACGTGCAGTTCCGCCAGGTGGACAGCCTCGCCACAAACAACCTGGTGCAGGGCGCCAACTTCACCTCGCTCAACCGCGTGTGGGATATCAACCCCAGCGTGATCGCGGGCAGCATTTCGCAGGCCGCCGGACAGAAGGCCAACGTGATTCTGGTCAACAGCAACGGCATCGCCTTCATGGGCGGGTCGCAGGTAAACCTCAACAGCTTCACGGCTTCGACACTGGATATCCAGGACCGCTTTCTGGACAATTTTTTGCCGCAGGGCGAGACGAAGCCACAGTTTGAGAACGCGCTCGACGGTGGCCCTGCACGTGGTTTCATCAAAGTGTTTGAAGACGCGCAGATCACCGCTGGCAGCCAGGGCCGGGTGATCCTGATCGCACCGACGGTGGTGAACAAAGGCAAGGTCGCAGCGCCAGATGGTCAAATTATTGTGGCGGCGGCGAGCAAGGCCTACCTGCGTTCGGCAGGTGGCGAGCTGAATGGCTTGCTGATTGAAGTGGACAGCCCGGCCGGACTCAACAATTTTGATGCCGCGAATGGCAGCGTCAGGGACGGGCAGCTCGACGGCCAGACTGTGAACCTGACCAACGCGGCGGAAGACAAGCTCGGCCATGTGACCAACCTCGGCGAACTCACCACGCCACGCGGCAACGTCACCATGGTGGGCTACGCGGTGAACCAGATGGGGATCGCACGGGCGACCACGTCGGTCGTGTCGGGAGGTTCGGTGTATCTGCTGGCCAAGGACACAGCGGTGGAAGTGGCCACGCAGACGCCGGGCTCCAGCCGGGCTGGACGCGTGGTGCTCGGGCAGGACAGCCTGACCGAAATTCTGCCTGAGGTGGCGGACACAGCCACCACCCAGGACGGCACGGCGGGAACGGCACTTGACCGGCCGTCACGCGTGCGCGTGGTGGGCCAGGACATCCGCATCGAGGGTGCAGCCCGCGACGCGCAAGACCAGGCGATTGCCGGCAGCGGTGCACGCATCCTGGCCCCGGCGGGCGAGGTGGAGTTGATCGCGCTGGACAATCCACAGGCTGATTTCTTCAGCGGCGGTGCAACCGATATTTTCAGTGGCGGCGCGGCGGCCTCGACCGCCGCGCGCGTGCATATCGGAAGCGGCGCGCGCATCGATGTGTCCGGATTGCGCGATGTGGCGGTGGCCGCAGGCCGCAGCATCGTCGAGATCGACTTGCGCGGCGATGAGCTGAAGGATTCGCCGATCAACCAGCAGGGGCCGCTACGTGGACAAAAGGTGTTTCTCGATGTGGATCGAGCGTTGGCGGAGTCGGACGCAGGCAAGCCCACGCTGGTGGCGCGCGACACGCTGCTGAGCCTGAAAGCGCAGCAACAGCGCACGGTGGCCGAACGTTCGACCGTAGGCGGCAAAGTCAAGGTGTATTCGAAAGGCGAGACCATCATCGAGCCTGGGGTCGCAATCGATCTGTCGGGCGGCAACTTGAAGCACGCAGCAGGCAATATCAAAACCACGTTGCTGACCTCTGGCGGCAAATTGGTCGACCTGGCCGAGGCCAACGCCGAGGTTCGCTACGACGGTATCGCCACCCGCTTTGTGATCGATTACGGACGCTGGAACCGCCAGGAGGTGATCGATCTTGGTCAGAGCTACCGTTATGACACAGGATTCACCGAGGGCAAGGATGCCGGCAGCCTGGAAACCTTCGGCATCGGTGGTCTGTTCGCCCAGCCTGCGATTGCCGGCAACACGGTTACAGGCGAGCGGCAACGCGCGTTGGGCATCCAGCCGCGCGGCGCGCGCTGGACCGTGGGCTACGACGATGTGTCGTCGCTGGACAAAAACAAGGTGCAGGCGGATGGCTACGACACGCAGGACTACAAACTCAATCAGGCGGTAATTTTGTCAAGTTCTGCAGTTGCGCTGCCTGCGGGCTTTCGCTTTGGCGATACCTTGCCTGCTGAACTCAAATCGAATCTCGCGCTGGACAGCCGCACGCTGGCCGAAAACCGGGTGGCCGAGCTGACCGTGCTCAACAATCAGGCCATTGCGGTGCGCAATGCAATTCAGGCGCCGCAGGGTGGCGGCGTCACGCTGACCGGCGCAAATATCGATGTGGCGGCGGATATCACGGCCAGCGCGGGCGACATTGCGCTGACCGCGCGCAACACCGCTGGCCAGCTTGCGGATGTCTTGCCGACGCCCCGGCTGACGGTGGCCGACGGGGTGAAGCTTTCCACGCGCGGTGCCTGGGTCAATGACCTGCCCGGTGCGGGCGGACGCACCGCAAATGCGCCGCTGATCGACGGCGGCACGATTGCGCTGAACGCGCAATCGGTGACGAACGGGCCGGGAAGTTTTGTCGCACAGGGAGAACTGGCGCTAGGGCAGGGGGTGACGCTGGATGCCGATAGTGGCGCGTGGCTCAAGCCCAATGGCAAGGTGGCTGGCGGCGACGGCGGTACGATTGCGCTGAGTGGCTTCACCGTGCTCGGGCTCGATGGCGTGAATATGCATGCCTACGGCGTAGACAAGGGCGGCACGCTCAAGCTCGGCAGTAACGGCATCCAGGTTGGCGGTACGCCCGGTGCCGTGCCGGATGCGCTCGATCTCGACAGCGGCTTGTTCGAGCGAGGCGGGTTTGCCCGCTACGCGCTGACGGCGTTGACCCGGCTGGAGGTGGCCGATGGCACGCGGATTGCGCCCGTGCTCGCCAACCGCGAGCTGAGCCCGGATTACGCCACCCGCGCCAGCGGCAGCGCAATCGGCGATTTCAGCCATCTGGCAGTGCGCGACGCCCGTGTGCGCCAGGCGGTAAACGTCGATCTGGCCGCGCGACAAGACACCGCGCAAACCGGCGATCTGGTGATTGGCACAAATGCGCGTATCGAACTCGACCCGCGCGCGCAACTGACGCTTGATGGCCTGAACCGGGTCGATATCGATGGCCTGCTGCGCGCAAACGGCGGCACGATCACAGCGAGCAGTGATTTCAACGCGCATCTGGGCAGCACGGCGGTGCTCGATGTGTCGGGCATTGCGCGCACCTACATCGACAATCGCGGATTGACCCAGGGCGACGTGCTGGCAGGCGGCATGATCGACCTCGGGGCGGCCACGGTGGTTGCTGAAGCCGGGTCGCGCATGGATGTGTCGGGCGCATCGCCGGTGCGGCTCGACGTGCCGAACGAAAGTGGCGGGCTGGGCCGGCAAGTGGGCAGCGATGCCGGAACGCTACGTGTTTTTGCCGACGGCAGTATTCGTCTCGACGGCGAACTGGCTGCGCAGGCTGGCGCGGACGGTCTACGCGGCGGCGTGTTTGAGGCCACGCTGGGCGAATTTGTCGATCCGGGACCGGGGCAAGCGTTGGCTGCCGCCGTGCTGCACCTTGCCCCCAGCGTGACACCGGGACAAAGCGATGGCGTGACCCGGCTTGACGCAAGCCGTATCGAAGGCGCAGGTTTCGACCGCATCCGGTTGGCCAGTCGCGACGCGATCGTGCTGGACGACGGTCTCGACGTAGGCGCAGACCGTACACTGCCGTTGCGCGAATTGACGCTGGACGCCGCGGCGATCCTGACTTCGGGCGGCGACAGCTCGCTCAAGGCGGACACGCTGCGGGTCGGCAACCTCGACCCGATCCGCCGCGCCGCAACGACGGCGACAACTAATACGGGCGCGCTGACGCTCGATGCACGCCTGCTCGATCTGGTCGGAAAATTCGAGCTGGCGGGCATGGCAAGCGCGGACCTGACCGGCACCGAGGCCGTTCGCTTCAGCGGCACCACCATCGGAACCGTGCGTCCGTCAGGCGAACTGAAAACTGCAGCCGACCTTGCGTTTCATGGTGCAGTGGTCGCGCCCGCCAGCTACAGCCAGATGCGTATTCTTGCCCCCGGCAAGACTGTCAGTTTCAGCCGCACCACCGATGCGCCGGCGCAGCCGTTGTCGGCTCTGGGAAGCCTGGCGGTTGAAGCGAAAAATATCGAGCAGGACGGCAATCTCTGGGCGCCGTTCGGCCAGTTGGAATTCAATGCGAGCGAATCGCTCGTGTTCAAGAACGGCAGCCTGACCTCGGTCGCGGCTGCTGCGGGCAGCCTCCTGCCGTTCGGCAAGACCCAGAATGGCCGCGAATGGGTGGTCGATCTCGATCCGTCCAAAGTGCCGGCTGGCCAGATCACGCAGGACGAACTGGCCGGCAAGGCGATCCGCATGTCCGGCCAGTCGGTGGACATGCAGCCCGGCGCGACGATCGATCTGTCCGGTGGCGGCGATCTTCAGGCCTACGAGTTTACCGTCGGCCCCGGCGGTTCGCGCGACATCCTCGCCGATGCGAACACCTACGCCATCCTGCGTGGCTATACGGGTGGCTTCGCGCCAGCCGACGCTCAGGAGGGCTTCGACCGGGCAAGCGGCGAGGCCGTCTATCTATCCGGCGTAGCGGGTCTGGAGGACGGGGTCTACACTCTGCTGCCCGCGCACTACGCGCTGCTGCCGGGCGCCTACGCGGTCAAGCTCGACACCGGCATCCAAAACGTGTTGCCGGGCCGGGCATACAGCCGCCAGGACGGCGTGCGTGTCGCGGCCGGCTATGTCACCGACACCCGTGCCGGCGCCCCGAAAGACGCCAACTGGCAGGGCGTGATCGTGATGACGCACGACCAGGTGCGTGCGCGTTCAGAATTCACCCTGACGAAGGCGTCCGATTTCTTCGCCGACAGCCGCAACCGCCCGCAGGACGCGGGCCTGATGTCGGTGAACACCAGCGGAAGCGGTGCGGATGCGCTGAAGCTCGATGCGATCTACGATCTTGCCGCCCCGGACGGCCGCGCCGCGCAGGTGGACATCAGCGCGTTGAAACTGGCGGTTACCAGCGGCGCCGTTGCCGGACTCGATTCGGATACGGTCGTGCTCGATGCTGCCGATCTCAACGCCTTGGGCGCAGGCAGCCTGCTGCTGGGGGGTACGCGCAGCAGCAGCGGCGACACGACCACGCTCACGGTCGGCGCCGATGCCGTGACGCTCGCCAACGATGCTGCGCACGCGCTCGAAGCCGGCGAGGTGATGCTGGCGGCGAAAAATACCCTGACACTCAAGGCGGGCAGCACCATCGACGCGCAAGGCGCGGCGGGCGACACCGGTCACTACGAAACTTCAGGCAACGGCGCATTCGTGCGCGCGGCCTCCACGACTGCGACGTTCGCGCGGAGCGGCAGTCCGGATGGCAGCCGGGGCACCCTGATCGGCGAAGCATCGGTGAAGGACGCCAACGGCGCGGTCATCGCCCCGGCCAGTTCGATTGCTGCGGCTGATTCGATCGCGCTCGACGCGACCAGAGAGAACGCATTCAAGGGGACGACGAAGTTCGAGGAGGAAAAGACCGAGAATGGCAAGGTGGTTCGGACACCGGTCGCGGGCAACCTTGCCGTCGGCGCGACGCGCATTAACTTCGGTGCGGCACCTGGCAATGCAGAAGGTATCACCTACAGCGAGGCTGCGCTGGAAGCTTTCGCTGGCCTCAACGGGTTGACGCTCACCAGTTATTCCACCTTTGATCTGTATGGAGGCGTGGCGGTCGGCAAGCTCGATGAAAACGGCAAGCCGGTGTTGCAAAACCTGACCCTGCAAGGAGCGGGTTTGGCAGGCATTGCCAATGCCGACATGACCGCAAAACTCAACGCGAAGCAGCTTACGCTGACCAACACTGCTGCAGCGAAGTTTGTATTGCCCAAGGATAGTGAAGGCAATGATGTCGCGCTCGGCAGCGGCACGCTGGCCGTGACCGCCGACACCTTGACGCTGGGCAAGGGCAACAAAAATATCGCGGGATTCGGTGGGGTGAATATCACCGCGAACGAACTGGTGGGATCGGACATCGGCAAGCTGGACGTCGCCGCGCCGGTGACCCTGGACGTCGCTCGCATCAGCGGTCAAACCGGTGCCAGCCAGTCCTTGATCGCAGCCGGAAAACTGGAGGCGGTCCACCACGCCGCCGATCGGACGCTTGCACCCGTCACGGCACTGGGCGCGGCGTGGGCGCTGCAAGGTACGTCGGTTGATTTCAAAACCAGGGCCGAATTGCCGTCGGGCAGCTTCAAGCTCACCGCAACCAGCGGCAACGTGACGCTGGGCGAGAATGCGAGCGTCGATGTCGCCGGCCGCGAAGTGCAATTCTTCGATGTCAAAAAACCGAGCTGGGGCGGCACGGCGGAATTCGTCAGCGAGACCGGCAACGTCGAGTTTGACACGGGTTCGAACGTGAACGTGTCGGCCGCGGCGGGCGGCGACGGCGGCACGCTGATCGTGCGCGCGGCCAATGGCACCTTCACAGTGGCCGATGGTTCGGTGGAAGGGAAAGCGCTGAAGGCCAACGGCCAACGCGGCGAAGGCGCGCGCGTGGAGATCGATGTTAAAACGCTTGCCAGTTTTTCCGCACTCAATACCGTGCTCAATGGCCCGGGTCGTCTCGACGAGGGGGTCACCGTATACGACTTCGACGGCGCGCGCACCCTGCGCGTACGTAATGGCGATGTCACCATTGCGGATGCCGATACGGTCAAGGCGAACGCGATCCGGATTACGGTGGATGGTGGCACGCCCAACACAGCGGATGATGGCAAGCTCAATGTGGAAGGCACCCTCGATGCCTCGGGTACGGACGCTGGTCGTATAGAGCTCTTCGCAAAGGACGACGTGAACGTGCGCGGGAAAGACGAGGCGAAGGGGTTGGCGGGTGCGAAGTTGCTGGCGCAATCCAGCGGCGCGGGCGAGGAGGGCGGCGACATCGTGATCGGCACGCGCGAGGGTAGCCTGAATCTGGAAACCGGCAGCGACATCAAGGTGTCTGGCGGCGCAGACGGGCAGGGCGGTACGCTGCTGCTGCGCGCGCCGCGCAGCAGCGGTGATACCGATGTCGCGGTGAGCGCGCTCGGCAGCACGATCGCCGGCGCGCGTTCTATCGCCGTCGAGGCGGTGAAGGTATACGAGAACAAAACCACGCTCGATACCAGCAGCGTCAACAGTGGAAGCACACTTGGGCTGGCCGCAATCGTCGCAGACAACACGGCGTTCGCAACGAAACACGATTCGATCAAGACCAAGCTGGGTCGTTCGGACATCCATATCCTGTCAGGCGTGGAAGTGCGCTCGACCGGCGACCTGACGCTGGGCGCGGACTGGAATCTCGCGACTGCACGCGCGGGCGGCGAAGCCGGCGTGCTGACGTTGCGCGCGGACGGAAATTTGCTTGTCAGCAGCAACCTGTCGGACGGTTTCAGCCATGCCACGCCGTGCGCGACGGCAGCCTGCACCGCAACCGGCACCCCCGCGACGCTCCGCAGTGACGCATCCTGGTCGTACCGACTGATCGGGGGTGCGGACAGCGCTGCCGCCGATCCGCTTGCGGTGAAGGCTGTCGACAAGGATGTGACCCTTGCTGCGGGCAAGATGATCCGCACTGGCACAGGCGATATCGACATCGCCGCAGGACGCAATATCGTATTGGCCGATGCCGGCGCGGCGATCTACACAGCAGGCCGGCTGGACGCCCCGTTGTCGGGATTCACCGTGCCGTTTGCCAACCTGCGCGCTTTCTACACCGTGGATGGTGGCGACGTGCGACTTGCCGCGCGGGGCGACGTGCTCGGCAAGCCATCAGCACAGCTTTACACGCAATGGCTGTATCGCCAGGGTGCGATCGATCCCGTGACTGGCCTGTATGTCCAGCAACCCTCGTGGTGGGTCCGTTTCGATCAGTTCAAGCAAGGGATTGGTGCGCTTGGCGGCGGGGATGTGACGATTGCCGCTGGCGGAACCGTACAGGATGTGTCGGCGAGTCTGCCGACGCAGGCGCGCACCGTCGGCACGGGGCCGTCCGACGCGGTTCGCAACGAAACCGGCGGCGGTACGCTCAGCGTGACGGCGGGCGGCGATGTGCTGGGCGGCAGCTATTACGTCGGGCGCGGCGATCTCGACATCCGCGCGGGTGGGCGGGTGGCGGCAGGCAGCGAAAAGATCAACACGAATACGACGCCGCTGGCGGCGATTATTGCACTCGGCGACGCGCGCGCCAGCGTGCAGGCAAACGGCGATGTCGTGATCGGCAATATCGTGAACCCACATCTGGTGCCGCAAAGCGCGGGCAACCTCGTGCAGCCGCCGTTTGGCCAAGGTTTGCGCAACCCGCGCGCGACGCTGTTTTCGACTTATGGCGCTGATAGCGGCGTGACGGCACAAAGTCTGGCAGGCAGCGCGAGGCTGGATAACAACTCGCTAAGTTCGAGCGCCTTTCCCGATTTGCTGGGTGGCAATCTGATCGGCGCACAGACAACGCTTGCCAGCGGTTTGCTGCCGCCGACGCTTTCGCTTGTCGCCTTTCTCGGTGACGTGACAGTCGGCTCAGCTGCGACCGGCAATCTGACTTTGAGCTCATCGGCAACCGGCAGTATCGATCTATTGGCGGGGTCGTCCATTCACCTCAACAGCAATCTCGCGCTGAGCGACATGGACCCGCGTTTCGTAGCTGACGCGACGAATCCGGTCGGCACGGTATCCACATCTTCAACCGCTCGCCCGGACGTGCCCAGCGTCCTGATCGATCCATTCTCGGTGCTGGGCAATATCCATGCGGCGACGCCAGTTCATGCGGCGGATCGCACGCCAGTCCGGGTTTATGCTAGGGATGGCGATATCGTCGGCGTCAATCTGTTGTCTGATCAGGGCGCGGTGATCACCAAGGTGCTGAACGTGGCGAAAGCGGTCGATATTCGTGCGGGTAATGACGTGCGTAACCTCAGTGTATTCGCGCAACATAACGACGACGCCGATACAAGCCGCATCCAGGCCGGCCGCGATGTTGTCTACGACTCAACCAGCGACCGACGCGACCGGTCGTTGATCCGTATTGGCGGGGGCGGACGCGTCGAGGTTACGGCGGGGCGCAATATCGATCTGGGTACCTCGGGCGGCATCGTCAGCCGGGGGAATATCGACAATCCCAACCTGCCGGCAGGCGGCGTGGACATTCATCTGGCGGCTGGCATAGGCTCCGCTGGCATCGATTACACCGGCGCGCTTGCGCGGCTGCTGGCCGCGATACGGGACGACCCTGCCAACGCGGTCACGCTGTGGCAGGCGCGCTGGCTGACAGGCGACGAAAGCTTGAGCGCCGCCGATGCGGCGGCTGCCGTGCAGGCTGTCCAGCAGCTTGATGCGGATACCCAACGCGCGCACGTACGCACCTGGCAGTTCACCGCGCTGCGCGAAACAGGCCGGCAGGCCAATCTGCCCGATAGCGAATTCGCAGGGGATTTTTCGCGCGGATACGCGGCACTGGCTTTGCTGTTCCCGGGTATCGAAGAGAAAAATCCGGACGGCAGCTTCAAGCACTATGAAGGCGACATTAACCTATTCGCCAGCCGCGTGAAAACGGAAAACGGCGGAGACATCGAGTGGCTTGTGCCGGGCGGCGACATGATCGTGGGTCTGGCGAATACCTCGAAGAGCCTGGTTGACCCAGCGTTTCTCAAGACGAGTGGTGTGTTGGGTATCGTCGTCTCGGATGAGGGGGACATCAAGGGCGCATCGCGTGACGACGTGCTGGTCAACCAATCGCGCATTCTCACCGTGGGAGGCGGCGACGTGTTGCTGTGGTCGAGCGAGGGTGATATCGACGCTGGCAAAGGCAAGAAGACCGCCTCGTCCGTGCCACCTCCTATCGTACGCGTCGACCAGCAGGGCAACGTGACGCTGGAGCAGCAGGGCGCGGTGACTGGCAGCGGTATCGGCGCGCTGTTTGTTGCCGGCGGCACCGCCGGCGACGTCGACCTGATCGCCCCCAAGGGCACGGTTAACGCCGGCGACGCCGGCATCCGTGCGGGCAACCTCAATATCGCCGCGCAGGTGGTGCTGGGGGCGGACAACATCTCGGTGTCAGGCTCCTCAGCTGGCACGCCGGTGGCCGACACCAGCGCGGTGACGGCGGCATCTTCCGGCGCCAGCAACGCGGGCGGCGATGTCTCGTCGACCACTGCCGCGCTGTCGCAGAATCTGGCCGACGCCGCGCGCGCGGCGGAAGAGCTGAAGCAGGCCTTCAAGCCGACGTTCATCACGGCCGAGGTGGTCGGGCACGGCGACTGAGGTCGCGTCTGGCGGCCGCGGATATGGCCCATTCGGGCTATATCCGCGTCCACGCGCTGTCATTGCCCGTGCGGATAATTCGGCGCTTGGTTCATCCCGGTTGAAACCCCATGCGCGTCCTTGCTGTTGCGATCACCCTCCTGCTTTCCCTGTTTTCCGCGACCAGCCACGCCTGGTGGAACGAGGACTGGACGGCGCGCAAGAAAATCACGCTGACCAACCCGGCTGGCGAGGTCGCCGATGCGCCGGTGCTGATCCGCCTGCACACCGGCAATTTCGATTTCCTGACGGCCAGCGATAACGGCAGCGACCTGCGCGTGGTGGCGGGGGATGACGCGACCGAACTCAAGTTCCACATCGAGAAATGGGACGGCATCAACCAGTTGGCGCTGGTATGGGTGAAGCTGCCCAAGCTCGCTGCCAGCACCGAAGCCTGGCTGTATTTCGGCAACCTTGAAGCGGTTCCCGCAGCGGATCCCAAGGGCACCTATGACGCGGCGAGCGCGGTGTACCACTTTGCCGAAGCGGGCGGCAATCCGTCCGACAGCGGGCCGAATGCGCTCAACGCGACGGCGTTCAGCGGTGAGCGCGTGGCGGCGTCGTTCGCCAACGGTGGTGCGAAATTCAATGGATCGCAGAGCCTGACGCTGCCGGCGATCAATGCCGCGGGCGGGTTGAGCGTGGCGATGTGGATCAAGCCCGCATCGCTCGATGGCGCGCTGATTCAGTCAGACGGACTGAATGCGACACTGACGGGTGGCGTGCTGAATGTGCAGGCGGGCGCTGCCAGCGTCACCGCGTCGGCACCGCTGATGGCGGGCACGTGGCACTACCTGGCGATCACCGTGGACAGCACGCTGAAGGTCTATATCGACGGCAAGCTGGCAGGCGAAGCGCCCGGCGCGGCGTTGCCTGCCGGGGCGCTGACCGTGGGCGGGGGCTACAGCGGCGAGCTGGATGAGGTGCAGTTGAGCGGCAAGGCGCGCGACGCGGCCTGGATCGCGGTGCAGGCCGCGCAAGGGCCCGCTGGCTCTCTGGTGGCGCTGGGCGCGGACGAAGCCGGCGAAGGCGGCGACGAGGGCGGCATCTGGGGCACGCTGTTCGCCGCGCTGACCCTGGACGGCTGGGTCGCGATCGGCATCCTTGCGGTGATGCTGGTGATTGCGATCTGGATCATGATCGTCAAGGCGATTTATGTGAACCGCGTGGACCAGGCCAACCGCCAGTTCATGCACAAGTTCCGCGAGCTGTCGACCGACCTGGGGGCGATCGAGAAAGCGCACGGGATAGCCGACCAGTACAGGCACTCTTCGCTGTACCGCCTCTACCACGTCGCCACGGTCGAGTTGTCGCACCGTTTCAAGGATACCGATGCCGCACATCTGGCGGATAAAAGCCTGTCGCCGCAGTCGCTCGAAGCGATTCGCGCCAGCCTGGACACCGGGCTGGTGAAGGAAACCACGCTCATGAACAAGCTCATGGTGCTGCTCACCATTGCGATTTCCGGCGGGCCGTTCATCGGGCTGCTGGGCACGGTGCTGGGGGTGATGATCACCTTTGCCGTCATTGCCGCCACCGGCGATGTCAACGTTGCGGCAATTGCGCCCGGTATCGCGGCGGCGTTGATGGCGACCGCAGCGGGTATGGCCGTGGCGATTCCCGCGCTGTTTGGATACAACTATCTGAATTCACGCATCAAGGCCATCACGTCCGACATGCGCGTGTTCAACGACGAGTTAATCACCAAAATGGCAGAAAACTACAGCCGCTAAACCGGCAACAGGATAACGGGAGAGCGCCATGCACGTTCAGGAAGACAACGAACCCTACGACCAGATCAACGTCGTGCCGATGCTCGATCTGGCCTATGTGCTGCTGGTGATTTTCATCATCATGACCACCGCCTCGGTGCAGGGCATCAAGGTCAATCTGCCGAAGGCGAGCAATGCGCCCAGCCTGGCCAAGCCGCAGACCAAGGCGATCACGATTACCGAGGGCGGGCAGATTTTTCTCGATACCTACCCGGTCAGCCTGGACGAATTACGCACCCAGCTTGGCGCGCTGAAAGCCGCCAATCCCGAACTGCCGGTGGTGGTCAAGGGCGACACCGTGGTGGAGTACGGCCGCGTGATGGAAGTGCTGGAACTGTTGGGCCAGCTCGATATCACCCAGCTCGGTCTCGTCACCCAGAAGCTGGTGAAGTAAATGATCGGGGACGACGGCAAGCCCGCATGGGTGCGCTGGGGCGGCGCCGCGCTGGCTCTGGTTGTCGCCGTGCTGCTCGTGCTGTGGCTGCGGGATGTGCTGCTGTCGGGCAAGCCGTCGAAGCCGATGAAGCTGCAGCAGATCACCCTGATTCGCCCGCTGCCGCCGCCTCCCAAGCCGCCGGAAGAGAAGCCGCCCGAGCCGGAGGTGAAGGATGAGGTGAAGATCGACGAGCCGCAGCCGACGCCCGAACCGCAGCAGGCCGACGCGCCGCCGCCCGGCCCCGACCTGGGCGTGGACGCCGAAGGCAGCGGCGACGGCGACGGCTTCGGGCTGGTCGGCAAAAAGGGCGGCGCGGATTTGATCGGAAGCGGAAGCGGAAAAGGCAACCCGTGGGCCTGGTACGACGCCCTGGTGAACGATGCGGTGAACTCGGCATTCCAGGCGGCGCTGGCGCGTGAAAAAGCGCTCAAGAACAAGAGCTACAAGGTGATTGTGAAAGTGTGGCTCGACAGCAGTGGCAAGGTGGACCGGGCCCAGCTCGTCGACAGCACGGGCGATGCCCGGGCGGACGACGTGCTGAAGGAGGCGTTGAATGGCATGCGCGCCCTGCGCGACAGTCCGCCGGCGGACATGCCGCAGCCGATGAAAATACGCGTGACCTCACGCGCCTGAGAACAAACAAGAGAACGGTATGACGATACGAAAGAAACTGCTGGCGATTGCCGTGGCTGCTGTGTGTTCGGGCAGCGCAGCGGCGGCGACCGACGACGAGCGCGCCAGGGTCGAGGTGCTGCACGAAACCACGCTGAATCTGATCCAGCTGCTGGTGGAGCAGGGCGTGCTGAAACAGGAAGCCGCCGATGAAATGCTGAAGAAGGCCGAACTGCGCGCCGCCGAAAAATCCGCGCAGGCCCAGGCCGCCGAAGCGAAGTCCGGCAAGGGCGTGGTGCGCGTGACCTATATTCCCGAGGTCGTCCGCAACGAGATCCGCGAGCAGATCCGCGGGGAGGTGGTCGCGCAGGCGAAGCAGGAGCGCTGGGGCGACATCAACGCGGTGCCCGAATGGATCGACCGGCTGAAATGGGAAGGCGACATCCGTCTGCGCTATCAGGCCGACCTGTTCGGCGACGCCAACGAGATACCAGAGGCTTTCCGGCTCATCGGCCAGGATATCGGGAATACGCAGGAAGACCGTCACCGCGAGCGGATGCGCCTGCGGCTCGGCCTCAACGCCAACGTCGTGTCGGGCGTGGATGCGGGAATACGCATCAGCACCGGCAACACGTCCGACCCGGTCTCGACCAACCAGACGCTCGGCACCACCGGCAACAAGTATTCGCTGGTGCTCGACCGCGCCTTTCTCAAGCTCACCCCGCTCGAAGCGCTGACCATCAGCGGCGGCCGCATTCCCAACCCCTTCTTCAGCACCGACCTGGTGTGGGACGACGACCTGAATTTCGAAGGCGTTGCCGCCACCTTCCGGCCCTGGCCGAACGCGGAACGCGTCTGGCGGCCTTTCGTCACGGCGGGCGCTTTCCCGCTGCAGGAAATCGACGAAAACGGCATCGACGTGCGCGCGAAGGACAAATGGCTGTTCGGAATTCAGGGCGGTGCCGAGTGGGCGCCCAGCCAGACGACGCGGATCAAGGCCGGTGCGAGCTACTACGATTACCGGAACATCGCCGGTATCCGTAACCCGACGCCGGACGACAGGTTCTACGATAAAACCGCGCCGCAGTCGCGTCAAAAGGGAAATACTCTGTTCGATATCGATGCCGATCCATCGGACAGCGTCCAGGTCTGGGCGCTTGCACCGGACTACCGCATCGCCAACCTGACCCTGGTGGCCGATTTCGCCCAGTTCGATCCCATCCATGTGACCGGCAGCGTCGACTGGGCGCGCAACGTCGGCTTCGATGAAGCCGAGGTCCGTACCCGGGCGACCCAATACGTGGACTACGATCTCGGGGCAGATGGCTACCAGGTCAAGCTCACCGTCGGCCACCCCACTGTCAACGATTTTGAAAAATGGCAGGTCTTCGTCGGCTACCGTTATCTGGAAACGGATGCGGTGCTGGATGCATTCACCGACTCCGACTTCCACCTCGGCGGCACCAATGCCAAGGGCTTCTTCGTCGGCGGTTCCTACGGCCTCTACAAGAACACCTGGCTCGCGGCGCGCTGGATGTCGGCCGACGAAGTCACCGGTCTGCCGCTTTCCATCGACGTGTTCCAGCTCGATCTCAATGCCAGGTTTTAGTGTCGTGAATCAGAAATATCGAAACATAAAACGGCGTCTTTTTCCGCATGGCGGCGTTGCTCGTCGTTGCCATAGAGCCAGCTATGTCGCCTCCTCGCGCCTTGCCCTGCGAAAAAATCCATCCGTCTTATTTGTCCCGCTATTTCTGATTTACGACACCAGAATCGCTTGCCTGCTGGCTGCGCTGATTTCCGCCCCGGCGTGGGCGGATCACCCCTGGGAGTCGGCCGAACTTGGCTGGCTGATCCGGCCGCAAGCGCAGCCGCTCGCAAGCGAGCGGGCGTTGCGACCACCCGAGGCGTTCGCGCGCATCCAGGCAGACGGAAATGATGTCCAGCCCCAACCGGCGCAAGGCGAGGCGGCCAGGCTCCTGGAAGCTGCCGCGCGGCAGGATGTGGGCACGGCAAAGGCATTGCTCGAAAGCGGCGTCAGCCCCAATGCGCGCGATTACTGGGGCGACAGTCCCTTGATGGCCGCGGTGCGCCACGACAATGTCGAACTGGTGCAGCTTCTTCTCGATGCCGGCGCCGATACCGAGGCCCGCTGGCGGGGATACACGCCGCTCGCGCTGGCTGCGATCAAGGGCAATTTACCGGCGACCCGGCTGTTGCTGCGTGCCGGGGCGAACCCCGATCGTGCGAATGTCGAAGGCGATGCGCCCCTGCACGCTGCGATACGCAAGGGCCACGCGGGCATCGTGAGCACGCTCGCGGCGTCGCATCCCGACTTCCGGCGCTACGATCGCGATGGCCGCACGCCGCTGGCGCTCGCGACCACGTCGGGGCAATACGCCATCGCCGACACCCTCGTCGACGCGGGTGCGCCGCTGGAAGCGGGCGACAAGTATGCCCATACGCCGTTGTGGCTTGCCTATACCTACAACGATTTCAAGATGGTGCGCCTGCTGCTGAAACATGGCGCCGATGCGGCCGGCCTGCCCGGCCCCCTGCCTGAGGAGGCAATCGAATGAAAACCCTTCCATTGCTACTGGCGATGATGGCGCTCGCAACTTCTCCTTCCTGGGCGGCGAACGACAGCCGGGAGAAGCAGATGCTGCGCCGCATGCAGCAGCAGGTGCAGCAACTCGACCAGGCGCGCGCGCTGGCCGAGCAGGAAAAGGCGGCAGCCCTGGCTGACAAGGAGACTGCGGAGCGCGAACTGGACAAGGTCCGTTCGAACGAAGCTTCCAGCAAGCGTCAGTTGGCGAGTGAACGCGCGGCGCGCAGCCGGATTGAAGCCGAACTGAAAGCCCTGCAGGCGGAAAGCGAGGCGCTGAAGGCGCGTCTGGCCGACACTGAAAAACAGCTGGCCGACAGCGTCGCTCTGCAGCGTGCCACCGCGCAGACGCTCGCTCAGGTCGAATCCGCCAAGAAACAGACGGAAGGCCAGCTGTCGGGCAAAGCGCATGACCTGCAGGTCTGCCAGACCCACAATGGCCAGCTCTATGGCATTGGCCGCGAGATGATGCAGAAGTATCGCGACAAGTCCTGCCAGGATGCGCTGGTGCAGGCCGAGCCCTTCTCCGGCCTGAAAAAGGTCGAAGTGGAAAACCTGCTGGAAACCTGGCGCGACCGTCTGGACCGGGAAAAGCTCAACACCAGCAACTGACGGATTGCAGTCCTGATTGCATGGCATGAACCGAGCGGCGCATGCCGTGGGTTCTGGTTATAAAACCGTCATGAAAAGCATCAATAATCGTGGTGCCTGCTCGTACGCCATGGGTGGCGGATGAGCCTGGTGACCAACGCGTATCTCAAGGTCATGCCTCTTTCTATTCGTTAAGGGCATTTCTATAAATTCTGATTTCGTCATTCCGGCGAACGCCGGAATCCAGTCAAATCAAGCATCTGGATTCCGGGTCAAGCCCGGAATGACAATTTATAGAAGTGCCCTTAATCCCTCACACCATGCCCGTTCCTGAACGGGCCCGAATCGACCCATATTGCGCTTGGCCCCGGGCCACCAGGAAATCCGTATCGTGACAATGCACATGGCGTGATGACTAACCATAATCAATGGCTGTTCCGACAGCATCTCTCAGTCGTTTCGTTGACCAAGATCCTGCTCGATCCCTTTGTGGCGGTCATGGTGCTGATCGGTTGCGCACTGTATTTCGACGAACCCTTTCGCGGGCCTTACCCTATCCTGGCCCTGATCGTCTTTAGCCTGACCTTTCCCGGCAGGTGGCCAGAAGTCACGCTGCGATCCTTCTGGAACGAGGTCATCATTCCCTGGTTCTTCCTGTCCGGGTTGATCCTGCTGTTTGGGTACGCCACCGGTTATCTGGATTTCTTTCCGCCCAATCTGGTGATTGCGTGGATGTCCATCACCCCAATCGCCATGTGGGTGGCGCACCGCATCGTCCGCAGGAATTTGCCGCGCCTGCTGCTGCTGGAAGGTGGGCGTCGCCGCGCCATCGTCGTGGGGGCGGGGCATCTGGGTACGGAATTGTGCGGGCGATTTGAAACTGACAGCGCGCTGGGTGTGGACGTAGTCGGCTTTTTCGATGACCGCGAAATCGAGCGTACCGAGTTGGCCGAGCCGAAGAAACTGCTCGGCAAGTTGTCCGATATTCCCACCTACGTCAACCGCAACGGCATCGACCTGGTCTACGTCACGCTGCCCATGGCCTCGCAACCGCGCACCCTGAATCTGCTCGACGCCCTGCGCGATACCACGGCCTCGGTCTATATCGTTCCCGACATCTTCGTTTCCGACCTCATCCAGGCGCGGGTCGACCACATCCACGGCATGCCGGTTGTCGCCCTGACCGAATCGCCCACGCTTGGCGTCAGCGGAATCGGCAAGCGCATCAGCGACGTCGTCATCGCCAGCCTCATCCTGCTCGCGATCTGGCCGCTGCTGCTGATTCTGGCCATCGGTGTGAAGTTGTCCTCGCCGGGCCCCATCATCTTCAAGCAGCGCCGCTACGGCCTCGACGGCCAGGAAATCCTCATCTACAAATTTCGCTCGATGACGGTGTGCGAGGACGGCGCCAGCATCAGCCAGGCCAGCCGCTGCGACGCCCGCATCACCCCCTTCGGCGCTTTCATTCGCCGTACCTCACTGGATGAACTGCCCCAGTTCATCAATGTCCTGCAAGGGCGCATGAGCGTCGTCGGCCCGCGCCCCCACGCCGTTGCCCACAACGAGCAGTACCGCAAGCTCATCAAGGGCTACATGCTGCGCCACAAGGTCAAACCCGGCATCACCGGCTGGGCGCAGGTCAACGGCCTGCGGGGTGAAACCGCAACCCTCGACAAAATGCGCGCACGTATCCAGTACGACATCGACTACATGCGCAACTGGTCGCTCATGTTTGATCTGATGATCATTGGAAAGACCCTCACAGTCGTCTGGCGCGACCAGAACGCCTATTGATGGACCTTTGATCAGGGCCACAGGCCGAACGATGTCGCCGCCTCGCGCCTTGCGATCGGACTTGAAACCTCTGTGTAACATGCGTCCCCCATAATTCCGCACGAACCGATTGAAAAGGAAGTCGATAATGCACGGCCTGAAAAAATTGTATCTGCCGTTGTTGATCGCCGCGCTGCTTGCGGGGTGTGGTGACGGAAAAAAGGACGCTGAATCGAAAGAAAAGGGACCGACCCAGGTGGCCGCCAAGGTCAATGGCACTGAGTTGACCGTGCATCAGATCAATTACGCCCTGCAGCGCATTCCCAATCTGGACAAGGGTCAAACCCAGGCGGCTTCGCTGCAGGTGATACGCAACCTGGTCGCCCAGGAAGTGCTGGTGCAACAGGCGGTTGAGGACAAGCTCGATCGCGATCCGATGGTGATCCAGGCGCTGGACGCGGCACGGCGCCAGATTCTGGCCGAGGCTTACATGGGCCGCAAACTTGGAACGCTGGAGGAGCCGGGCGAGGCAGCGGTGCTCGACTATTTCAACACGCATCCGGCGCTGTTTTCCCAGCGTAAGGTCTATCGCCTCCAGGAAATCTCGATCAAGGCGCCTAAAGACAAGCGGGACGCCATCCGCGCGAAGCTGGCCGCATCCAAATCGCTCAACGACTTTGCCGTGTGGCTGAAAGCGGAAAACTATCCGGCAAAAGCCGCCCAGGCTGTGAAGCCGGCCGAGCAGTTGCCGCTTGAACTTCTGCCGCGGCTGGCTGCCATGAACGATGGGCAGGGCATGCTGGTCGATGCACCGGATGGCCTGCTGGTGATCGTGGTGGCAGGCACGCAGTCGCAACCGGTGACGCTGGAACAGGCCCGGCCCGCGATCGTTCGCCTGCTGCAGACCCAGGCGCGCCAGAAAGCCGCAAAGGCTGAAATTGATTCGCTCAAGGCCGCCGCCAAGATTGTCTACCTGGGGGATTACGCCGATGCCGGCAAGGTGGCTCCCGCTGCCGCACCGGCCCCGGCGGCAAGCGAGCCGCCTGCCGCCTCAACCGTGGATACCGCGCCTGCTGCTGACGCCGAAGCGATCAGCAAGGGCATGTCGGGTCTGAAATAATCCGGCGGGCGCAGCAATAAACTGCGCCCGTTCCCGATATGTCTCCCATCTTCGTCCGCAGTCTTCCGTTTGGGCTTTATATCGCCCTGCTCGTGCTGGAAAGCCTGTTGCCCGACTGGGCACCAGGTTTCGACGTGCGCTGGCTGTATCCGCTGAAAGCCGGGTTGGTGGCCGTGGCGCTGGCCGTGTTGTGGCGCCAATATGGAGAACTGAAATCTTACGCACTGCCGTTCAAATACCTGTTCCTGTCGGTCATGGTCGGCATTCTGGTGCTGGTGTTGTGGGTCAATCTCGACGCGGGCTGGATGCTGCTGGGCGAAGTGGGCGAGGGCTTCAATCCTGCCGACGAATCGGGACAAATCGACTGGTTGCTGGTCGGCTTTCGAATCGCCGGTGCCGCGCTGGTGGTGCCGATCATGGAGGAATTGTTCTGGCGCTCGTTCATCCAGCGCTGGATTCAGCAGTCCGACTTTCTCAACCTGAATCCCGCGCGAATCGGCCTGAAGGCGCTGTTCATTGCCAGCGCGCTGTTTGCCGTCGAGCACCATCAATGGCTGGCAGGGCTCGTCGCAGGCCTGGCCTATGGCTGGCTGTATATCCGCACCCGCAACCTGTGGGCGCCGATCATCGCGCATGCCGTCACCAATGGCGCGCTCGGTACCTATGTGGTGGCCACCGGCCGCTGGAGTTTCTGGTGAGCGTAGTGATTGGCGCTGTGTCGCAAATTGCGCCGAAGAAACACCGCAGGGTGCGCCGCGCGCACCGATTGATGTCCCGCAGGGACGGTATTCCTTTGGGCACGTTCAATGGCGCGCACGGCGCACCCTGCAAAATCCGGAGGCGTGCGCTGCAGTTTGCAGGCATGGCGCTTGGCGCGCTGCTGGCGCTGCCCGCGCTGGCGAAGGACGGCGATACCTTCCGCCCGTTTGTCTCCTACACCCACTATTACGACAGCAATCTTTTTCGGTTGGCTGAGGGTGAAACTACCGTTGTGGTGGAAAACGGCGTGGTTGTGCCGGTTACGCGAGATGCGGGATCGGACCAGTACGGTGTATTGAATGCCGGATTGAATATGGACTGGAGGCCTGGCCGTCAGAGCATCCAGGCCAGCGCCAGCAAGAATCTGGTGCGTTTTTCGCGTTACACCTCGCTGGATTACGACGGATCGGATTATCAATTAAGGTGGAACTGGCGGCTGGGTAATCATTGGACGGGGTGGATCGGGGCAACCGAAAGCGTCACCCAGACCAGTTTCAACGACTTGTCTCTGGGTGGCGGGTTGCAAGCCATCAACAATCAGGTCACGCGTGACAATCAGTTTGTCAGCGCCGAATGGCAATTTCACCCACGCTGGAACGTGGGGCTCGGTGCAGATGGGGTGACTGTCAGCAACAGCACAACGCAGCAAGCGCCACTCGATTACGAAGAGACAAGCGTTTCTGCCTCGCTGGGTTACACCACGCCCAAAGGTAGCCGGTTGCGCGGTCAGGTGCGTCGGGCGGAGGGTGAATATCCCAATCGTCTGCCCGGTTTGTCGGTCGAGCGTGCCTACACGCAGACCGAATATAACCTGCTGGGCGACTGGAACGTGGCCGGCAAGCTGGTTACGCGCGCGAAAGTCGGTTATGTCCAGCGCGAGAATGACACCGCGCAGAATGGTTTTTCCAGCCTGGCGGGTCGGCTGTCGGCGGATTACGTTCCTACCGGCAAGGCCCTATTGAACTGGGCGGTCTACCGCGAGCTTTCGAACTCGGACGATATCAACGCCAGCTATCAACTGAACACAGGAACCAGCCTCGGCGCATCCTGGTTGGCCACCAGTAAAGTCACGCTGCGCGCAAGCGCTTCGTTTGAAAATCGCAGCTTCCAGAACGACACCGGTTTGGCCCAGCGCGATGAAGACACCCTGAGCGGTTCGCTGTCGCTGAGTTATGCGCCGGTGCGCATGGCCACGATCGATGTCGGGCTGCAGGCCGGGCGCCGGGAATCCAATACGGATGTCGTGACAGTCAACGACTTTAGCTACAGCTTCCACTCGGTTTTTGTGAGTATGCGGGCGTTTTTTTAAGGTTTATGCGGCGATGGGCTACGGGTTTGGGTTTTGCCGGGTCGATGGGCTTGAAGGTGAACGGTTTTGACGATGGGCAAGGATAGAGAGGCCGCTTTAGGGAGACCCTGAACAAGTCCACATTCGTCATTCCGGCGGAAGCCGGAATCCAGTTAAATCAAGCATCTGGACCCCGGCTTTCGCCGGGGTGACGACTTGTTCAGGGTCTCCTTAGGCGAGGCAAGGCTTGGCGTTCGTCATTGCGAGCGCAGCGAAGCAACCCAGCGTTTTAATCGAGCAAATTTCTGGATTGCTTCGCTTTGCTCGCAGTGACAATAAAAATCAGGGGCTTTCCCCCTCGCACGAGATAGTCGGTTTGTAGTCGATTGTGCAGCAAACAATTTTATGTTGGCGCGCGGCCTGCCTTTGATGCAGGCGCCGAATGGAGTGAGAAATGACCAGGTTGTGGCGGAATGTATTGATGATGTGTGCGCTGCTGCTGGCAGCGCCCGCATGGAGCGCGGACAATGACTACCGCATGGGCACAGGCGATGTGCTGCGCATCACCGTGTATGGGCAGCCGGACCTCGCCACCGAGGCGCGCGTGGGCGCAAGCGGCAATATCTCGTTTCCGCTGATCGGCGACGTCAAGCTGGCCGGCGTGACCCCCGCCCAAGGCGAAGCCGAAATCGCGCAGCGCCTGAGCAAGGGCGGCTTCATCCTCGAACCCTTCGTAAGCCTCAACGTGGTGCAATACCGCAGCCAGCAGATTTCGGTGCTGGGGCGGGTCAACCGGCCGGGCAAATTCACCCTGGAAAAAGTCAGCCGTATCTCGGATGTGCTCGCGTTGGCGGGCGGCATTTCCGGCGACGGCGCCGATACCGTCACCCTGATGCGCACCCGCGACGGCAAGCCCGAGTACCGCGAAATCGACGTGATCGCGCTGTTCAAGCCGGGCGGCGAAGACAGCAACGTGCTGGTGCAGGACGGCGACATCATCAACGTGGCGCGCCAGCCGGTGTTCTACATCTACGGCGAAGTGCAGCGCCCCGGCACCTTCCGCCTGGAACAGAACATGAATCTGGTGCAGGCGCTGTCGCTGGGCGGCGGCGTCACCGCGCGCGGCACCCAGAAAGGCATTCGCATCCTGCGCCGCGACGCCAACGGCGGGATGCAGGAACTGGAGGCCAAGCTGGCCGACCCGGTGAAAAAAGACGACGTGATCTACGTCAAGGAAAGCCTGTTCTAAAGGGACCTCAATGAACTTCACCCAATTCCTGCTGATTCTGAACGCGCGCAAGTGGATCATCCTCGGCGTGCTGCTGCTCACGGTTGCTGCCACCGCAACAGTGAGCCTGCTGCTGCCCAGGGAGTACACGGCCACCACCACGCTGATCATCGATTCCAAGAGCAAGGATTCCTTAACTGGTCAGATATTGCCGTCGCAGATGTTCCCCGGCTACATGGCCACGCAGATCGACATCATCAACAGCAGCCAGGTGGCGAGCCGGGTCGTGCGCGAGCTAAAGCTGACGGAGAATCCGGCCACCCGTGAGCAGTTCATGGCAGCAACCCAAGGTCAGGGCACGATCGAGCAGTGGCTGGGCAACCTGCTGTTGCAAAAGGTCAGCGCCGAACCCTCGCGCGAGTCCAGCATCATCTCCATCGGCTTTACCGGTTCCGACCCGCGCTTTGCTGCGATCGTGGCCAATGCTTTCGCCAAGGCCTACATTGAAACCAACCTCGACCTGCGCGTGGCGCCTGCCAAGCTGACTGCCGCCTGGTTCGATGAGCAGATCGTCCAGCTGCGCGAGAAACTTGATCAGGCGCAGCAAAAGCTCACCGCCTATCAGCGCGAGAAGGGCATCGTCGAATCCGAGGAGCGTCTCGACGTCGAAACGCGCCGTATGGCCGACCTGGCCGGGCAGATGGTGGCCGCGCAATCGGCATCGTTCGATGCCAGCTCGCGCACCCGCGACAGCGGCAGCCTGCCGGAGGTCTTCAACAACCCGTCGGTGCAAAATCTCAAGGCCCAGATTGCACAGGGCGAAGGGCGTCTGGCCGAACTGGCCAAGCGCGTGGGCGCAAACCATCCTGACTACCAGCGTGTTCAGGCCGAAGTGAACAGCTACAAAGAGAAGCTTGCCACCGAGCTCAGTACCGCGACACGCGGCGTCGGCGCCACCGCCGGTGCGGCCCGCCAGCGCTTCAACGAACTGAGCGGCGCGTTCGCCCGGCAAAAAGCCCAGGTGCTGGCACTGAAGCAGCAGCGCGAAGAAGCCACCCTGCTGGCGCGCGATCTGGAAAACGCCCAGCGCATCTACGATTCCGCCCTGCAGCGTTACGGCCAGAGCCGCATGGAAGCGCAGTCCACGCTGACCGACATCGCAGTGCTGAATCCGGCCGTTGCGCCCACCGCGGCATCCAAACCGCGCGTGATGTTCAACCTGCTGCTGGCGGTGTTTTTTGGCACCTTGTTGGGCGTGAGCCTGGGCTTCCTGATCGAACTGCTGGATCGCCGGGTGCGTTCCGGGCACGACATCGTTGCCAGTCTGGAGATCCCGGTGCTGGGCGAAGTGTCCAAAAACAGCCGCCTGCTCGCGTTTCTGCGGCGCCTTGTCAACCGCAACCATGTCGCCATGGCCTGAGCGCCATCACAAACAGCGTCAATCGAGGTTCACATGAATTCAGTTTCCAGCGCCAGCGAACAAAGCAGCATCGTCGAGGGGATAACCAGCATTCGCGCCGAGGACAACATCGGCAAGCTGCTGCAGGATGCCGGCAAGCTTAAGCCGGAGGACATGGAGCGCGTGCTCAAGCTGCAGCAGGACGAGAACCTGCGCTTTGGCGAGGCCGCGCAAAAGCTTGGCCTGGTGACCGAGGCCGATATTCAGCAGGCCCTGTCGCACCAGTTCGAATATCCCTACATTCACGCCGACGAGGCGGGCCTGAGCCCCGAACTCACCGTCGCTACCGCGCCCTACAGCAAGGAATCCGAAGCCCTGCGCTCGGTGCGTTCCGAACTGCTGCTGCGCTGGTTCAAAGACGGCCGCAAGACGCTGGCGATCGGCAGCACGCGTGCCGATGAAGGCGCGAGCTACCTGGCTGCCAATCTGGCTGTGCTGTTCGCGCAAATGGGACGGAAGGTGCTGCTCGTCGACGCCAACATGCGGCAGCCGCACCAGCAGGTGATTTTCAATCTGGGCAACGGCATGGGCCTGTCCGACATCCTGGCCGAGCGCGTGCCATCGGTGCAGGTGCGCACCGTCAAACCGTTCCTGAGCCTGAACGTGCTGCCTGCCGGCTCGCCGCCTCCCAACCCGGTCGAACTTCTGGCGCGTCCCAGCCTGGGCGCACTGCTGGCCGGTCTGGAGACCAGCTACGACATCATCCTGATCGATACCGCGCCGTCGCAGCTCAGTTCGGACTTCCAGCTGATCGCGGCCCGTGTCGGCGGCATGCTGATCGCAACCCGCCGCAACATCAGCCGCATGGCGCCGCTGACCGAGCTGAAAGAAAAGGTCGTTCTTGCCGGCGCGCAGGTGGTCGGCGCCGTCGTCCTGGATTGAAGCCATGAACACGCTTGCCCCGCGATCCTCCGCGCTCGACGCCCTGGCGCCACTCAAAGCCTGGTGGCCGATCGTGCTCGGCCTGCTGGTGCTGTACGTGCCCACCTACTGGATGATGGCGCATGGCCTGTGGAATTCCGATGACTACGCGCACGGCCCCATCGTGCTGGTGGTCACGCTGTTTCTGATCTGGCAGCAGCGTGCCGTGTTTCTGCCGGATGCAGACGCAGGCGCGGTCACGCGCAGCGAAATGGTCGCTGGCTGGGTGCTGCTGGTTTTCGGCCTGCTGACTTATGCCGTGGGGCGATCGCAGGACGTCCTGCTGCTTGAAGTGGGCTCCCAAGTTCCCGTCATCCTCGGCGCGCTGCTCGTCACCCTGGGGCTGTCCGCCGCGCGTGCGCTGTGGTTCGCGCTGTTCTTCCTGCTGTTCATGGTGCCGCTCCCGGGCTTTGTGGTCGATACCCTTACTGGTCCGCTCAAGCAATACATTTCGGTCATCGCCGAACAGGCGCTGTATACCGCCGGTTACCCCATCGCGCGCAACGGCGTCACGCTCACTGTGGGGCAGTACCAGCTGCTGGTGGCCGACGCCTGCTCCGGCCTGCATTCCATGTTCAGCCTGTCGGCCATGGGCCTGCTGTATCTGTACCTGATGCAGCACACCAGCCTGACGCGCAACCTCATCATCATGGCGGCGATTTTGCCGATCGCCTTCGCCGCCAACATCGTTCGCGTCATGGTGCTCATCCTCGTCACCTACCACCTGGGCGACGAAGCCGGGCAGGGCTTCCTGCATGATTTTGCCGGCATCATGCTGTTCGTCATCGGCCTGCTGTTCCTGTTTGCACTGGACGGGCTGCTGGGTTTCATTTTCCCCAACCGGCCTCGTGTACGGGTACAGGCCTGATTTCATGAGCATGCAATCCAATCCATATACGGTGATGGGTTCGACGACCGGAGGCAATTCATGAAACTCATCAGCTTCAAGCACTTTGTCATCGGCCTGTGCATGTTTGCCGCCGCTGGCATGGCGCTGGCGCTCAAGCCCAGCGCCAAGCTGGCCGACGCCGAATCGCAAATTGATCTGGAAACCGTGATCCCGGCGCAGTTCGGAAACTGGAAACTGGATGAAACCATCGCCACCCTGCTGGTCACGCCCGAACTGCAAAAGGTGATCGACGAAACCTACAGTCAGACGCTGAGCCGCACCTACATCAACAGTTCGGGCAAGCGCATCATGCTGTCCGTCGCGTATGGTGGCAGCCATGGCGAAGGCATGCAGACCCATCGCCCTGAGGTGTGCTACCCCGCCCAGGGGTTCCAGGTGGTGAAGGACACCCGTCCGGGCGTGCTGAGCACGCAATACGGCGACCTGCCGATCAAGCGTCTGGTGGCCGCACAGGGGCCGCGCAACGAACCGATTACCTACTGGGTGGTGGTAGGCGACCGCCAGACCCAGTTCGGGCTGCGCATGAAGCTCGCGCAGATGCGCTACACGCTCACCGGCGTCATCCCGGACGGCATGCTGGTGCGGGTGTCGTCGATCGACCGCGACGAAGCAGGCGCCTACGACAACCAGACCGATTTCATCCGTTCGATGCTCGCAGCAATGCGTGCAACGGAACGGGAACGCATTACGGGCAAATTCGATTCGTGATGCATTGAACAGGACAGCGGGATAGGGCTCCCGTTATTAAGACGACTTAATTGTTTTTGCTAAAAACCAGACGGGACCACCATGATCAAAAAAGCCCTCATCACCGGCGTCACCGGCCAGGACGGCGCCTACCTCGCCGAATTCCTGCTCGGCAAAGGCTACGAAGTCCACGGCATCAAGCGCCGCACCTCGCT
>Ga0299912_10000331_pt1 | contig 42785 bp, 35 predicted proteins | sample RVTome_2_FD_207667 | JGI IMG/M metagenome (GOLD analysis project Ga0299912, IMG submission 207667) | Soil microbial communities from uranium-contaminated site in the Upper Colorado River Basin, Wyoming, United States - RVT95D214 (version 2) ... | reverse complement strand
CACTGATAGGCGTCGCCGTTGCCGTTGACCACGGTCCAGCCCGAAGGCATGCTGGCGCTGGCAAAGGGCTGTACCTGCAGCGTCTCCACGACCACAGAACCAGCCGCCACTAAAACCACGCTGTCGCCCTGGATTACGGTACTGTTGAACGTGTTGAACCCGAACTGCGCCGCGGTGGTCTGATACCAGGAACAGGTATTGGCAGGAAGACTAGTATCGACCGTGAACGACCGTGATGTTGTGTAACTCGTCCAGTACCCGGAACCCGATGGATCCGTGCACTTCACCTTCCACCAGTAGGTCGAACCGTTGGCCAGGTTGAACGGGAAATTGAAATTAACAATGGCCCCGCTCGCGTAATTGGCCGTGGTCGAGCTTTCCGGACTGGCAAAGGCCGGATCCGTATCCCACATTACCCGGTACCGGATCTGGTCACCGTCGGGATCCGTGGATGTGAACGTCAAAGCCGGGTTGAGGTCGGGCAAACGGCCGAAATCCAGCGGTTTGGTGACCGTCGGTGTCGCCGGCATGCCCGCATCCTGAACAAGCACGAAAGATTCATAAGGCTTGTAATCGTGTTTGGTGACCGTCACCCACATCGTATCTCCGGGATTCGTGGGCGATATGCTGAGCGATACATTGCCGCTGGCATTGGTATATGCGGCCGCGTGAACCTGTGGCGTTTGAGTATATATCCAAACGCACACGAGCGCGTCCTGCAAATTCGTTACGCCGTCATTGTCCTTCACGTTGACGGCGAAGCTCGTGGGTGACGGCGGCACGAATGGATCATGGGTCACTTGCAGTGTATCCGGGATATCGGTCCAGGTATCGAGCGAAGGATCGTTGAATACGTGGTAAGCCTCGAAATAGTATCGCTTCATCGATGAACCCGTGTGATTTTCTATCCAGTATAATCCCCATTGCGTATAACGGCCGCGCTCATACATGCGGCCGGGGATGCTGTCGGTATAGACCGCGTCAAAATAACGGCGCTGCAGCCAGTCATCTTCGTCCCAGTAGGTCGAAGGCACGCTACCGTAATAAGACAACCCACCCTTGCCGGCGATCCGGTCCCAGACTTCGCCGAAGCAATTGCTGCCGTACTGATAATCACCCGCAAGACAGCAATGACCGGCAGGCATCGAATACATATCTAGATTGGTCGTTCCGTTAAGCTCGGGGATCGTGAAATCGCCGCTTGAACTGATCGCCCAGTAGGTCTGGCTGCCATGTGCCGTGTAAACGCACCATGCCGTACCCGCGTTGATCCGGGCAACGATCCTGGCTTCCTGTTCGCTGCTGGCAATGACCAGCGTGTCAACCTGGTATCCGTAAGGCAGCATCAGCGCGCGGCAGTACGCGTTAGTGGCGATACCGACGGGCTGATACCCTGCGTCATAACCGGCGATCAAGCAGGCTCTCTTCAGCCACGCAGTCCCAGCGCTCCCGAAAATAGCGCGTTCATACCGGAGCGCTTTATTGATCGAGATATTACCCTCGGTCGTATCCAACACGCAGATCCGCCCGTTGAACATATCGGGCAGGTATCCAGATTCGTTAGTCTCGGCATAATAAAGATCGGTCTGATCGGCCGAAGATGAACCGGTCGCCGACGCCGGCAGCGCGATCGACCCGGAATTCGGGTCACCAATTATCGTCAGGAAGGTCGCCTTGGGACTCTGGAGCCGGATCGTGTCGCTGATCTGCGTTGCGGTCCAGCCCGCGGCATTCCACATGCGTATATTATAGCCCTTCTTCATTTTCCAGTTGCGCAGCTTGTTCGCCAGGGTTAATGCTTGACCATTGTAAAATATGTCATAGTAGATCGGCAGCGGGGGCACGGCCATGAGGTACTCAGGGTAATTCACGACCATTGTCCGGATATAGTGCTCCCACACCGTCGAGTAGTCCCGTACAATCCCCGAAACAGTAGCCGGGATATTTGCGCCGACAAAATCAATTTTTACTTTTATCCGCGTATAAACCCTGATCTTACCTTTTACGGGATTGTATTGCACGGGGTAAAATTGCACGGTCGCCAGCCGATGGCCGCGCGCCAATCCGCCACCTTCAAATAAACCAGTAAGCCGCTCTGGATAGAAAGCATCTTTTGCATACGTAGCTTCGTTAAGAACGAAGTTTGCCGTGGCGCCCTCTGTCTTCGGCACGCTTGCAAGAGCCGGCGCGATCCGCTGATCGATACCGAGCTCAGCCAGGCTGTATTCATTGTAATCCGAGCTCAGGATCTGAACCTGTATCTCCGCGCCATGGGGCACATCCAGCACCGCGGTCACCATGGGCAGTTTTGGATTGCCGATCTCACTGAGAAAAGCATATTCATCTATCTTCAATACCGTGAACCGTTCTCTGCCCGTATCGGTCATTGTTGCGGCATCGTAATCTGATGCCTCCGCGCCAAAGATATCGACATCAAGCGTAACCGAATTGTCAAGCTGCGATTCGACCTTGACTTCGGTTTCCCGTATCGCCCTGTCGCCAGTGAACGGGATCCATGCCGCCTGCACGAACGAACACAGCGCGAGCATGACGATCACCGGTTGTGCGATCATCAAGACCCTTGTTTTCATCAAAGCCTCCTTAGCTTTTTATAATAATGAAACTAACTATTATTTTCGAGCTAATCGCCATAAGCCATTAGCCAAAAACCGTAAAAATGGGGAGGGGGCCCAAAAGGGGGTTAAAAAATAGGAGGTGTCTTATTGGGCCGCCCTCCAAGCCTTATTAGGACTTAAACCTCGAAATATCGTATTTTCCCGCATGGTTGTAATATAATATTATAATGAATAATGGTTGATTGTCAAGGGTACAATCATGAGACTTGACTTTTGATATTCTTTATGCTAATATATAGAATGAAGTTCCCGAAAGGGCGGCCAATTCTTGAAAACACACGTCTCGAATTCATCAACCTTGACAGCGTGTTAACGGCATCAAAGCGGGAACGAGCCCATAAAATATCGGGTTATATCTCCATTATTTACCCGGATTCCGAAGAGCTTATTTTCCTTAAGCAGGGCGAACCGTTCAATGCCGCCCGCATCAACCAGAAGGAAAGAAAGATCATACCCATCAGTGAAGTTATTGAAAAAGCTAAAAAAGCGACTTCCGGCATCCTTTCAGAATATGCGACCGATGATGTCCTCCTCAATCTGATGATCAGTTCCGTCACACTGGAACCCATCAAGGCGGATGTTGACCTCTCCCGGCTCCAGCTCAAGACCTTCTTGGACAAACTCAAGGTCACGAATTTTGAAGGGTTCATCTGGATCAGGATGGGATTGGACGAGTCGTTCATTCATTTTGGCAAGGGCGCGATCCAGGGATGTTATGTCGCCGGCAGCGCCGAGAAATTGCAGGATGATAACGCGATCATCAATTTTTTATCCAAAGACAATATCCGGATATCGATCTTTGATAAGATCGAAGCCATAACCCTGACCCAGGCTACACCGGCCCAGGTCGAAATGTTCTGCAAGATCTACTCATCCCTGCTCAAATCCTATGCCGTGCCGATCGGCCAGACCATGGTCTTGAAGACCGTCATGATCGCGCGTACAACAGCTCAAAAAGAATTCCCTTTTATCGAGGAATTCAAAATAGCGGCCGATCTGCAACTCAGCGGAAAATTAATAATCGAACCAAAGGTCCTGGCCCGCGGCATGGCGCGGTGGTTCGATCTGATCTTTGAATCATTTTCCACCCTGCTGGGAAAGGAGAGCGAGGTCATTGCCAAAAAGGTATTGAGTGATTACCGGTTCGCTTTGAAATCACTGAATTTCTTCGACTACACAAAGTTAAAAGTTTAATGCCCCTCTATATCGTCGCAACTCCCATCGGGAATCTTGAGGATATCACGCAACGGGCAGCCGCCTTGCTGCGGTCTGCCGACCTCATCGCTTGCGAAGACACGAGAAAGACCTCCGTTCTTTTGCGGCGCTACGGGATCAAAACGCCGTGCCTATCGTATCACGAGCACAATGAAAGAAGACGCACTCCCTACATTCTGTCCCAGCTGCAAGAGGGGAAAACCATAGCACTTGTCAGCAACGCGGGCACACCGCTAATATCGGACCCAGGGTATATCCTCGTAACGGAAGCGATAAAGACAAACGTCGATGTTTATCCGCTCCCGGGACCCTCTGCCCTGCTCGCGGCGCTCTGTGTTTCCGGGCTTCCCATCCATAAGTTCGTGTTCGAGGGATTCTTGCCAAAAAAGAAAGCGGCGCGCCGGAAACTCCTGGCATCACTGAAAAATGAACAACGAACGGTCGTATTCTTTGAATCGCCGTACCGTATAATCGACGTGCTGCGGGATATCCAGGAGATCCTCGGAGAACGGCGGATCGCCGTCGCGCGCGAACTAACCAAGATCCATGAAAGCGTTTATCGCGGCACCGCAAAGACGGTGCTCGAAAACCTTAAGACCGTCAAAGGTGAATTCACGATCATGATCGATGGTGACCATGAATAAGATCAAGGAACTCGGACGCAGATTCTTTGTCAGGCCGGTAGCACGGGTATTGATCGCCGCCCGCATCCATCCCAATTACATAACCGTCAGCAGCCTCTTTTTCGGCATCATCGCGTTTTTCCTGTATTTTCGCGGATCTTTTCTCCTGGCCGCGGTATTCGTTTTTTTATCGGGCATCCTGGATACGTTTGACGGCGAGGTTGCCCGGCGACTGAAAGTTGTTTCCAAGGTTGGCGCATTCCTCGATTCCACGATCGACCGTGTCAACGAATTCCTGGCATACATGGGAATGTTCTGTTTCTATATGAGACATCAGCCATCGGTCACATACTGGGTGCTGGTCGCTATTTTTGGCTCGCTCATGGTCAGTTATACGCGGGCGCGCGCTGAAGGGATCGGCATATCTCCGCAGGTCGGCATGTTCGAGCGGTTCACGCGTCTCGTGTTCATTATCGCCGGTTCGGTGTTCGGACCGGGTATTATGGTTTATGGCCTTATCATCCTCGCGGTGGGAACCATCGGCACAATGATCCAGCGGATCATTTATGTCCTGGTTCACCGCGATCCCGGAGCCTGACCGCGATCACACCAGCAGTGTACAGCAGTGATCCAAGGTCCCGGGAAAGGGTCCTCCTGGTCGGTGTCGGCGACCGCCGCGCTCAACGTTGGTTGATCGCCCGGTCGCTCGAAGAACTTTCCAGCCTGACCCAAACCGCGGGCGGCGAAACGATCGAGAGTTTTATCCAGATCGTACCCCGATACAACCCGGCAACGCTGATGGGGATGGGCAAAGCCCATGAATTCGCCCAGATCGCGCAGCAGCACGCGATCGACCTTTTTATCTTCGATGCCGAGCTCTCCGCCGCGCAGATCAGGACCCTTGAGGAAGTCACCGGCGTGCGAGTGATCGACCGTACGACCCTGATCCTTGATATTTTTGCCAAGCACGCCCGGACCAAAGAAGCTAAACTTCAAGTTGAACTCGCCCAGCTCGAATACCGCCTGCCCAGGCTGGTCGGCACCCGCACGGAATTGTCCAGGCTGGGCGGAGGGATCGGTACGCGTGGCCCGGGCGAAAGGAAACTTGAGGTCGACCGGCGTCGGATAAAAGACCGGATCGCCGTATTGAAGGACTCGCTCAAAAAGATCGAGCGGGCTAAAGCGGTGCAGCGCAAAGGCCGGAGTGGCATGCCGCGGATCGCCGTGGTCGGCTACACAAACGCCGGGAAGTCATCGCTCGTCAACGTCCTGGCCAGGACCAAGCTGTTGACCTCCGAGCACCTGTTCTCAACCCTGGATTCCAACACATCTTTGATGTTCGTGCCGCCGCGCCATCGCATGCTGATCAGTGATACAGTGGGGTTCCTCAGAAACCTACCCCATGGTCTCATCGCATCGTTCCATGCCACGCTGGCTGAAGTACTGGACGCGGACATCCTCATCCATATCGCCGACGCCACTGCCGAAGACCTCGACTCCAAGATCGGGACCGTGGAACAGGTCCTGGAGGAGATCGGCGCGCACGTAAAACCCCAGATCCTCGTTTTCAACAAGATCGACCGGCTGTTCCCGGAGGAAAAGGTCCGCCTGGCGGAAAAATTCCCCCGAGCGCTGTTCGTCTCGGCGTTGGAGAAAACCGGGATGACCGAGCTCAAAGAATGGCTGAAAAGATTTTTCATACCGGATTGACACCGGCATCCGGATAACTAATATTACCCATGCCCGTTTTTCTTTTTACCGACATCGAGGAATCAGCGCAGAAATGGGAAAGGTTCCCGGCATCGATGAAGAGCGCGATCGAACGGCACAACGAGCTCCTGAGATCGACGATCGAAAAGCACGGGGGCGAGATCATCAAGAACACCGGCGACGGATTTTTCGCGGTATTCGAAGGCGGGGCGCCGCTCCAAGCGGCCCTTGACATCCAGACCGGCATCCAGAAGACCGACTGGAAAGAACTCGGCGAACTGCGCGTGCGCGTCGGCATGCACGCGGGGTTCGTGGAAAAAAAGGGTGAAGATTATTTCGGCCCGATCATCAACCGCACGGCGCGGATCATGTCCGTCGCGTGGGGCGGTCAGATCGTGCTGACGCCCCAGGTCAGCCAGGTCGCGGGCCTGCCTCCTCATGCGACGATCGTCGACCTGGGCTTGCACGTCCTCAAGGACCTAAGCGAACCACAGTCTTTGTACGGGCTGCTGCACCCTGATCTGGTGCTTAAGGAATTCCCGCCGTTGCGGTCGCTGTCCCAGCAACCGAACAACCTGCCCCTGCAAACCACGCCGTTCCTCGGGCGCGAAGAAGAATTACCCGACATCACGAAACTGCTGGCCAGCGATACGGTCCGGCTCGTCACCATCATCGGCCCGGGCGGCATCGGCAAGACCCGCCTGGCCCTCCAGGCTGCCGCTGAAGCGATCGAGCATTTCCGCCACGGCGTCTATCTTATCGGACTGGCGCCGCTGGACCGTCCCGAGCTCGTAATCTCGGCGATCGCCAACGCCGTCAAATTTTCTTTTTACAGCGGTAAGGATGAAAAGGAACAACTGTTTGATTTCCTCCGGGAAAAAGAGATCCTGCTTATCATGGACAATTTCGAACATCTTTTATCCGCGGTGACGATCGTCGGCGAGATCCTGAAAGCGGCGGATAAAGTCAAGATCCTCGTAACCTCCCGAGAACTGCTCAATCTCAAGGGCGAATGGCTGATGCAGATCGCCGGCATGAAAGTGCCGTCCGGCGATGCCGTGGATATCGAAGGGTACAGCGCCATCCAGCTCTTCATGTACAACGCGCAGCGGGTGAATGCGCAGGACACCTTTTCCGACGAGGAGAAAAAGTCTATCGTGCGCATCTGCCAGTTGATCGCGGGCATGCCGCTCGGGATCGAGATCGCTTCCTCCTGGTTGCGGACGCTGTCCTGTCAGGAGATCGCGCAAGAGATCGAAAAGAACATCGATTTTCTGACAACTTCCATGCGCGACGTCCCGGAAAGGCACCGGAGCGTGCGCGCCATTTTCGATTACTCGTGGAACCTTATCGGCCCCGAAGAAAAAAAGACCCTGGCGCGCCTTTCCGTGTTCAGGAGCTCATTCGCCCGCGAAGCGGCTCAGGAGATCGGCCAAATATCGCTACCTGCCCTCGTTGCGCTCGTCGACAAATCGCTGCTCCGCAAGAACGCGTCGGGACGATACGAATGGATCGACATCCTGCGGCAGTATGCGTTCAGAAAACTGGCCATGGACGGCGCCGAGCACGATTCAACGATGCAACGCTTTGCCCGTTACTACGCGCAGTACCTGGCGACGCGTCAGCAGGAGATCGATAAAAAAAGTCAGCTCGAGATCATGGCCGACCTCGATCTGGAGATCGAGAACATCCGGGCGGCGCTCAACTGGGCGCTCGAAAAGAACAACCGCCCGGTGATCGTTGATTCGCTGGCCGCCTATGCATCATACACTGCGACCCGCGGTTTCTACCTGGAAGGCGAGCAAAATTTCAAACGGATATGCGAGCTGTTAAAACCAGACGCGGAAAATCTCGCTCGTGCCACAAGCCGGTACGCCGTGTTTCTGACCCGCCTGGGCAATTTTGATAAAGCAAGGGTCTTATTGCACGAAAGTGTCGCTTATTTTCCCAGTCACCGTAATGACCCGGAACTCGCCTACGCCAGCAATGCCGCCGGGAACGTTGAAAATGTGCTGGGGAATTACGATGATGCACTGCCGCATTATAAAACGGCCCAAGACTGCTTTCAGTCGGTCGGGGATAAGTACGGCCTTATCGGCTGCCTGAATAATATCGGCGTCATCCACTACCGCAGGGGTCAGTGGCTGCCGGCCAAGGAAACTTTTCAGAAATGCCTGGCCATGAGCCGGGAACTCGATTTTGAAAAGGGCAAAGCAACAGCCGCCGGCAACCTCGGGCTGGTGGAGATCGAGCTTGGTAATTTCGATGAAGCGGTGAACCTGCTCCAGGAAAGTTTGGAGTTCGACCGGAAACTGCATGACCCTTTCAGCATGGCGAACGCGACGCACAATCTGGGATTTGCCTACAAGGCGCTTGAAATGAACGCGCGCGCGCAGGAATACTATCAGAAAAGCCTGGAAATGCGCAAGATGCTCGGCGACCACCACGGCGTGGCTCTCTCCTACAACAGCCTGGGATCGACCGCGATGGCGCTTAAAGATTACCCGCGCGCGATCGGACTGCTCAACGAAAGTGTCGCTCAATACCGGGCGCTCGGGGACGCGCGCGGCATACTGATGCCGCTGATGAACCTTGCTGAATTATACTGCGTGCTCAAAGATCTCGTGGCCGCATCGGAAAAATTTAGCGAGATCGTGCAGCGTTCCCTCGAGATCCGCGATGCGGGCATGTTCCAGGAAGCAGTGTATGGTCTGGCGAACATCGCCTCCACTACGGGCAAGACCGAAACCGCGGTCATTGCTTTAAATTACCTTACGCTCCAGGAGCATCTTGACGATGACCTGAAATACCGCGTTTCGCAATTACTGGCATCGCTGGAACCGGGTATACCGGCCGATACCAGGCAGGCGCTAACTACGAAAGCATCACGCCTGACCGACGTTGACATGGCGGCACTGCTGAAAGAGGCGAAAACATCCCAGTAACACGAGGCCTGTTTGTTCAATATAAGCGACCTCTCATATAGTATCGGCGAGCGAACGCTTTTCTCCGGCGTGACCGTCACCATGAACCGCCATGACCGTTTTGGCCTGGTGGGCGCCAACGGAACGGGCAAGACCACGCTCCTCCGCATTATTATCGGCGACGTCTCCCCGACCAGCGGCACGGTCTCGCGGCCTGCGACCTTCACCATCGGGTACCTTCCGCAGGAAGAAATGGTGCTGCGCGGCAACACGGTCCTCGATGAAGTGCTCCGCGATTATAACGTCCTCCTGGCGCGCATCCGCGAAATTGAAAAACGCATGGCCGCCGCTCCCCGCGCGACCGAAATCATCCGGGAGTATGAACGAGCCCACGACGAGTTCCATCATCACGGCGGTTACGACTTCGAATCCCGCGCCCGGAAGGTCGCGGTCGGCCTGGGTTTCACTGCCGAGGACTTTGCCCGGGCCGTGGAGCAGTTCTCCAGCGGCTGGCAGATGAGGATAGTCCTGGCGCGGCTTCTCCTGCTCGATCCCGACCTCCTGCTCCTGGACGAACCGACCAACCACCTGGACATCGAATCGATCCAATGGCTCGAAGAGTACCTTGAGAAGTATCAAGGCGCGATCCTGGTTGTTTCGCACGACCGGTATTTTCTGGACCGGGTTTTGAATACCTCCGACGGGATATCGGGTATTTGGGAACTCGATTTCGGTCGGTTCGAGCGCTATCGCGCGAATTATTCCGCGTATCTCCAGGAATCGCAGGCGCGCAAACAACGCATCATCCAGCTTGCCAAAACCCAGCAGCGCAAGATCGTCGAGATCAAGGACTTCATCGCCCGGAACAAGGCGAACAAGAAAAAGGCCGGGGTCGTGAAGAGCCGGGAAAAGTACCTGGAGCGCATGGAGATCATCGAGGTGGAAGCGGAGCGAAAAAAGATCCGGGTTAGCTTTCCGGTCGAACCGATCTTCAGCCGGCAGGTGGTGCAGCTGAACAGCATCAGCAAGGTATATGGCGGCAAAACCGTCCTGCATAACATCAGCACGGTCATCGAAAGGGGCAACAAGATCGCGCTGATCGGCAAGAACGGCGCTGGCAAGTCGACGCTCTGCCGGATCATCGCCGGCATCGAAGAACCGACCACCGGCGAGCGGAAAGCGAGCGACAAGGTTATGATCGGCGCTTTTTCGCACGAGATCATGCTGGGGCTTGACCCGTCCAGCACCGTTATCGAGGAAGCGCAGAAACACGCGCCGCCCCAGATCTGCCAGAACATCCGTGGCTATCTCGGCTTGTTCCTTTTTTCCGGTGATGACGTCTTCAAGAAAGTCAACGTGCTCTCAGGCGGTGAAAAGACCAGGCTGGTCATGCTCAAGACCATGATCAAACCGTCCAACATGCTGGTTCTCGACGAACCGACCTTTCACCTGGACCGCGATTCGGTCGATTCGATCCGGCAGGCGGTCCAATTTTACGAAGGCACGCTCATCTTCGTGACCCATGACCGTGACCTCATCGCTTCATTCGCCGACCGGGTCCTTGAGATCAAGAACGGCGCACTCCTTGATTATCCGGGCGATTTTTCCTATTACCTGTGGAAACGCGATCACCCTGCGGCAGGAGCTGTCCCCCAACCGGCGCTTGCAGGCGCTGAAGCCAAAGTTAAAAAGGAAGGAAAACAATTGACCACAGCCGAGAAGATAAAAAGACAGATCATGGTCAAAGAAGAGCGCCGCAGCAAGCTCCGCGATACGTTCTCCCGGCCAGGATTCATTGAGAACCCCCGCAAATCCAAAAAATTCTTTGAGGAATACCAGCGCCTCTCCGCCGAGATCGAGGACCTGGAGAAACTGCTGGCCGCCCAACAAGATGATGTACCTGTTAAACAGTAAAGACCGATCCGGGATCACTGCCGCCGCGGTCGGCCGGAAAGCTTACAACCTCTTTTTACTGCATGAACATTTCCTGGTCCCCGAATTTGTGGTCATGCCAATTATGGCTTATGATGAATATCAAGCAGGGCAAATGATACCCCGGCAGCTCCAGGATGAACTGCGGGATCTTTTAACAGAATGGTTAAGGGATGGACCCCTGGCAATACGTTCCTCGGCCACGTCTGAGGACCTGCCTGGTCTTTCATTCGCCGGACTGTATACCACTGTCCTCAATGTCCAGACCGCAGATCAGGGACTATCAGCGGTCGAAAAGGTCTGGGCTTCGCTCAATGCCGAGCGGGTCGCCAGTTACTGTAAGAAAATGCACGCGGAGATCGGAAAGATGGCGGTCATTGTCCAGCGCCAGCTGGATCCCGATATCAGCGGTGTGCTGGTGACGCAGAGCCCGTTCAATGTCAACGAGATCCTGATCGAATGCTGTGAGGGTCTCGGCGAAAAACTCGTTTCCGGCGCGATCACGCCTCAACGTTTCCGGATAAAGGCGAACAACATCATTGAACAACCAGATAAACCGATGCTTACCAAAAAGGAACTCGCCGAACTGACCGATGCCGGAAAAAGAATAGAAAAACTTTTCCGCGCGCCACAGGACATAGAGTGGGCGTTTGAAAAAAACAAGTTGTATATTTTACAGTCAAGACCGGTATTCGTATATTCCTCGATCCCGCGCCGGCATTGCACGGTCTGGTGCAACGTGAACGTGCGCGAGACCATCCCTGATCCCGTCTCGCCGCTCATGTGGTCGCTGTTCGAAAAGCATCTCTTCCCCATGATCATCCTTGACTCCTTCAAATTCCCGGTCAGCCGGGAACGGTTCAAGGAATACTCACCGGTGGATAATATTTCCGGCCGGCTTTACTGGAACATGAACAACGCGATCGCCTACGGAAGACCGGTCGGTCCCCTGATAGACACGATGGGGATGGAAAAGAACCTGGACCCGCAGATGGCCACGGCATTAAAGGCCATCGACGTCAAGAAGCTGCCGGAACTGCTCCCCCCTTTCCAGGCCACGATGTACGGGCTGCGATCCCTGCGGCATTTGACCTTCCTGATCGTCATGAGCCTGATTTCACCGGGATCGATAAAAAGGAAATTCGGACATGAGCTTAACAATGAATTCATTGACCGCGTGAAAAAGATCCGGCTTGCCGACGATCTCGCCGATGGTCTGAAAGTGGTCGAGAGCAACATCGCGTTCCCGGATTTCGCCAGCCGGTATTTCACCGGCATATTCCTTAGCATTTTTTACCTGATCTTACTCCAGAAACTGCTCGGCCTGAGAATGGGAACGGCGGGTGAAGCGCTGGCGCGCAGGGCGATCACCGGTCTGATCGATAAAACCGGGGAGATGACCATCGCCGTCGAGGAACTGGCCGCGACCGCGGCAGTAAGAAGGACTGAAACGGGGATTAAAACGCTAAAAGACCTGTATGAGCGCGACACGGAATTCAAAAAAGCGTTCGACGCCTTTATCAAGAGTTTCGGCCACCGCGGTCCGGCCGAATTCGACATCGCGAGCAAGACCTATCGCGAGGATCCTGGCATTGTTTTCGCCATGATTGAAAATCCCCGCAAGGCCAGGAACAGAAAGCAGGAGAAAAAGCACATCATTGATGATATGCTGAAATCCCTGAAACCGGTCGAACGGAGGGTCCTGCGCTTCTTCCTGCCACGCATGGAAATGTATATACCGATGCGGGAGAACGGCAAGCATTACTATTTTCTACAACAGGAAAAGCTCAAGGAACAGCTGCTAATGATGAGCCGCGCGCTCATTGCAAAAGGCGCGCTCGTTCAGGAGCGCGATATTTTCTTTTTATCCCTGGATGATATGTCGGACATTGTCAAGAACAAGCTGTCCCCTGCGCAGATCCTGGAGCTCGTCGAATCCAGGAAAAAAGAATGGGAACAATTCAGGGTCGCGCCGGTGCCCGACATAATATACGGCAGCGGCGAGCGCGTGACGGCTGAAGTAAAACAGACAGGCACGCTCCACGGAGAACCGTTAAGCTTTGGCGTCGTCAGGGCAAAGATATGCATCATCGGCGACATAAAAGAAGGCGGCAAACTTAAAAGCGGTGAGATCATGGTAACCAATCACTCAGATCCTGGCTGGACGCCTCTGTTCACGGTCGCGTCCGGCGTGATCGTCGAGGTCGGAGGTTTGATCTGCCATGCGGCAATGGTGGCGCGGGAACTCGGCATACCCGCAGTCGTGCTCAAAGGCGCGACCGAGATCATCAAGGACGGTCAGGAAATAGAGCTGGACGCAAACACGGGAAGAGTGACGATACTAAGCAAATCCTAAATTCGAAATAATAAATTCTAAACAATATCGAAGCACAAATCCCCCTCTCCCTTACCCTCCTCCCATAGGGGCACCAATTATCACAAGATTCTTTTCCACGTTGCCCTCGAGGGGGGAGGATATAGGTGGGGGTTATTTAATATTCTGTTATTGTGTAATTGAGTGATTATAAATTTGTTAGGATTTCGTGCTTCACAGCTGTAGTCACAGGCTTCAGCCTGCGGACTTTTTATGGTTTTTGTAGTGGCAGACCTCGGTCTGCTGGATTTCTTCTTCATTGACAAGTATTGAAAAATGGATTTAATTAGGCATGAGGAGGTTTTTTAAATGAAATATTGGCAGCATCCGGGCGGGAAATTACGCGACAAAGGAGCGGACACGCTTACCGATGCAGAGCTTTTAGCCATTCTTATATCTTCTGGCATAAAGGGTAAACCAGCGGAAAAAATAGCTCAAGAAATTCTTAATCGCTTCGGTTCTTTCAAGGGTATGGCTAATCAGCCATTGAGCAAATTACTTGAGATTAAAGGTCTGGGTGATGTAAAAACTATTAGAATCGCGGCAGCCTTTGAAATCGCCAAAAGAATAGTAGGGCAGGTAATAAAAGAGAATGAAAAGTAAAATAAAAGGAAAAACAGCAAGAATACCAAGTCCGTTTGACACAACCATTCATAAAACAGAGCCGACGGCTGTGGCGGTTCTGATGCATTGGATGCGAGAGATCATCGAAAAAGAAAATATTGACCTGGGGCCACCGGACGTGGAAACTACTGGAGCGGATAGGAAAAAACCGGATGCGGTCATCTATGAATCAAGGCGCAGTCAGAATGTTCTGTGCGTGATTGAGGCAAAGGCACCTTATTATGACGTCTTTGATGAAAAAGAACTGAAAAAACCTGCGTGGGAAAAAGCAAATCAGAGAAAAGCCAGATATTTTGCCACGACTAATTTCAAGAAACTCATTTGGTTTGATACTAGAAAAACAAATGAACTTGCATCTGAAGAACAGCAAATTGTCAATAAATATAATCTATCAGAAATCGAGAACCTCGATGAGATCGAACAAGCGAATTTCAGCGAACCCATTAAAAGAGGATTGAAAAGCTTTCTTATTGAGCTCTATGAGGTTCATAATAAGAAAAAAACAATACCAAAGCAGGCTATAGACGAGTTTTTAGTACTAAGACTTCAGGAAAAAATAAGAGTTCTTGCTAAGTATTATAAACGAATAATTGATGACAAATGCCATAAAGACACGTCGTTTAAGCAAACGCTTAAAAAATGGTTTATCGAACAAGGTTGGAATTTTACTATGCTTGATTCGGATTTCGAAAAAGCTGCAAGGCAGACCGCTTATCTGTTAATCAACAAAATTTTATTCTATGATCTTCTTCAGGCCAAACGACCAGGCGACCTTGACCCGCTTGATATTCCGGATAGCCTAACTAAAGGCGAATTGCTGCAGACTACGCTGCAGGGCTATTTTAAGCAAGTTTTAAAAATTGATTATGAAACCATCTATACCACTGACTTTATTGACACTCAAGCTTTCCCCGACCAAAAGGAAGTTGTAAAAGAAATCAGGGAATTGATTAATGTTCTAAAAAGATACGACTTTTCAAAAATAAGATATGAAATTATTGGCAGAATTTTTGAACAGCTTATTCCACCGGATGAAAGACACAACCTTGGTCAGTATTTCACAAATCCTGATATCGTCGATCTTATTTTGCGGTTTTGTCACCATCATGAGGATGATAAAGTCCTTGACCCGGCGTGCGGAGCCGGGACATTCCTTGTCCGTGCCTATCAGCATAAAGTACTAATGAACCAACGAAAGGAACATCAGGACTTACTCGATACGCTCTGGGGAGTTGACATCGCTAAATTCCCGGCCCATCTCTCCACGATCAACCTTGCAATTAATAAATTAGAGGCAGGCAAAAACTACCCTAATATTATCAAAGATGACTTCTTTGCACTGCTCATGGTGCATGATGGTTTTGAAGCGCCTGAAACCTGGCGAAAAACAAGGGCAGTCACTCTTGGTATTGAAGAAAGAGAGATCACCTATCCACGCTGGTTCGATTTGGTAATCGGCAATCCTCCTTATACACGACAGGAAGAGATACCTGATATCGGCGTTGACAAACAAAGACTCATAGATAGCGCCTTAAAAGATCCATCGGGACGCAAAATAGCGGAAATCGGCAGGCGTGCGGGTATCCATTCATACTTCTTCGTTCACGGGACCAAATTTTTGAAAGATGGCGGGCATTTCGGTTTTATCGTATCAGATTCCTGGCTTGATGCAGATTATGGTAAAGGTTTGCAGGAGTTTTTTCTTGGCAATCATAAAATCATAGCCATCATTGCGTCCAAAATAGAGAGGTGGTTTGCAGCAGCGGACATCAACACATGCATCGTGATACTGCAGAAATGCAAAGACAAGAAAGCGCGTGATGAGAATATCGTTCGCTTTGTTTATCTCAAAACGCCATTACGTAGTTTTATTCCACCGGCACAGGATATGTGGGAAAAACAGGTTACGCGTCGGGATGAGGTTGATAAACTGAAAAAAACTATACTAGGACACAGCGATTTCTATGAAAATGACGAATTAAGAATCTATCCCAAAAAACAGAATGAATTATGGGAAGAAGGATATGATCGCGAAACAAGAGACTATATCGGCTCAAAATGGGGAAAATATCTGAGGGCACCAGCGATATTCTTTAGGATATTAGAAAAAGGAAAAGGCAAACTTGTGCCATTGAAAGAAATTGCTGATGTGCGATTTGGTATTAAAACTGGTGCGAATAAATTTTTCTATTTAACCGAAGAAGAGATAAAAAACAAAAAAATTGAGAAAGAATTCTGGATGCATAAAGATAAAAAAGGCAAATGGGTACCGGATAAAGTTTTTGTGAAGGCAAATGAATTACGCAAGCCTATAGTCGAGCCTAGTTTACTCAGATATAATGTTCTCTTTATAAACAAACATAAGGAAAAACTTAATGGAACAAACATCTTACGGTATATAAATAAGGGCCAGCAAGCAGGTTATAATCAGCGACCAACTTGTGCAACCCGTGAGCCAGGCAGACCATGGTTTGATCTTGGCGAAAACATAGACGATATTATTGCTTTTCCTGAACGTATAAGAATGCGTCATATAGTTTTTTATAATCCTGAAAGAATTGCGCTAAATAAGAATTTATACGGTGTTGAGCCCCGCACCAAAAGTGCTTCAATTTTAATTGCATTAGTATTGAATTCTACGCTAACCGCTTTTTATAGCGAGCTATTTGCCCGACAACCTGGTGGTGGAGGAGGACCATTAGACATAGATGTATATGTGGCTGCTGCAACTAATATACCATCATTGGATTGTTTGAAAAAATTCAAGAATAAAATTAGGCGAATTAAGATTTTAGACAGACCAATAGATAATATCATCGCTGAAATCGGAGCATCATCGCCCGAGAAAGCATCCCTTGATAAAATAAAACCTGACCGCAGGGAATTGGATAAGATCATCATGGGCAATATTCTTGGATTAACCGATGAAGAACAGCTTGAGGTTTATAAAGCAGTCATTGATTTGGTTAAGTCAAGAATTGAAAAAGCAAAAAGTGTTGAGAAGCAGGACAAAGCAAAGGACGGGGTGAATATAAATGCATTGAAAAAAATTATTGTGGAGCAAATCGAAAAGGAGTGAAATAGGCAGGTAATAATGAAAACAATCGGGGCGTTTTATAAAGAAAAGATATTATCATTGCCCAAGAAAACGATAAGCAAGAGAGAGCTACCATCAAATTCAGATGATGTCAAGGTGGAAAAGGATTTGTTTGGCTGGAAGGTTATCGCCGGCAAAAATCATATAGTTTGCCGTTCCGATGTTGAAGCGCGTTACCTCAAGGTTTTTATCGATGCCGGTATGATGGAAATTTTTGTCCCCAAAGACGATAAATATTTGCATGAGATATTACCCGAACTGGAACGCCTCAAATCGAGAATCGACGAAATTATTGATTCGTATATAGACGGTATCCTTGACCGCAAAATCCGGGAGCAAGTAAGAAACGAAGTCTATATAGAGATCACCAAGTAGTACGAAATGGTTGAGTCGAGCGTTGTCAAGCATTTTTGGTCATTTCTCAATAGATATTTCAAAGAAACAGAAATTATCCATCATCATCCATTCACAATTATAGTTAATAATGATAAAAGAACTGTAAAACCAGATTTTTATATTAATGGTAACCAAAGATTACTTTTTGAATTTAAAGAATTGAAAGAATCAGATGATCCCAATAGCCATTTAGGAAGACGGCTTGATTTTATCAATAAGTCAACAGAGGAACCGACCTCTCAATTTGTGAGATCCATTAGTCCGTATATAAAAAATAAAATTTTTGAGGCGGCCGATCAATTGAAACCGGCAGAAGAACTTAAATGTCCTGCTGTTTTGGTTGTGCATTCAGGAGTCCCGGGTATATGTTGTGAATTTAATGACGGAACTTTTATGGAGGCGATGTATCATCCTGCACGTAAGGACGAAAGCGCGCGGACACCCGCAGAAATATTTCCTTACATAAGCGCAGTAGCGAATTTCAGGTGTGACACTAATAATGTCTATCATATTAAATTCTATCATAATTATTATGCTACCTGCAAATTGCCATCTGATGCACTCGACGGCTCTGAATGCGAACATTATGATGATTTTGAAGGGTGGATTGAAGATAGTGACTAGCGGAAAACCAATAACCGTTTTTCATGAAGAAATTCGAATTAATGAATCCTAAGCAACAATAAGACATGAACTATTCCTGCGGAATGGAAGCAAACCATTAAAAGCTGGAAGTAAATGCATTGCATTGGAATTGAGACTGCGCCTGGGAATGCCTGAGATTGCTTCGCACAAGAACTACTCGCAATGACAGAATTCGTTTAGATCATTGGGATTTAGGATTTTGAATTTGTTCAGGGTTTTGATATTAGGAACTCGGCTTTAAATTATCCCCATCAATAAAAATATATGGAAGATGTGAAAAGACATATCTGTTCCCCCCTTGACAAGTAACAATACGTGTTTATACTTAAACATCAATAAAGTTTTATTAGAAGCGGATATCTGAGAAAAGGAAAAGGATAAGGAGGCATAATGAGCGTTATTATGGTGGGTCTTCTCTTTCTAACCGGTGTGAATTTCCCGATCTGTACCGAAAGTACAAATAGCCAATACTACCCTGCTATATTATTCGCCAACAACCAGTTCTACGCTTTCTGGGCGGACGCCCGTTATTACAACGCCGATTACACCTACTGTCTTTATGGCGCACGCGTCACGAACACCGGGACAGTTCTTGATGTCGACGGCAAGATGCTGTTCCGCGACAGCTGCATATCCAAGCCCAATGTCGCCCATGACGGCGCCAACTGCATGGCGGTCTTCCGCAACGGATGCTGAAGTTACGGCGATATCGTGGGGGTGCGTGTCACTCCCAACTGCGACAGCATTAATTCGATCACCATATCCGCCGCGACCGGTATTCAATTCCTGGCCGACGTGGCATTCGGCGGCGGCATCTACATGGTCATCTGGAGCGACGCCCGCGCTGGCAGCGGTTACCAGATCTACGCAGCCCGGGTCACGCCGGCTGGCTCAGTGCTTGATCCAAGCGGCATCCAGATCGGACCCGCGACCGCTTCATACCAGTATTTTCCGTCCATTGTCTATGACGGAACAAGGTTTTTCTCCGTCTGGGGATATTATTTATCACCGTACGCAGTAACCGGCAGGTTTATTAATACCAATGGTACGCCTTACGGCGACACGATCCAGCTGGCGGCGGCGTCAACCTATGTCTATGGGACGCGCCTTGCTTATAGCGGTTCAAATTACCTCGTGTCCTGGATGGAATACGGCGGCGCCAATCTGCTTAAAGGGTTGATCGTATCGACCAGCGGCACGCCGATCGGCAGCCCGTTCACGATCGCCGATACGGTTATGTACATGTCGTCGGGATTGCGCTGGGACGGAGGCAAATACCTCGTCACATACTGCCGTGCAAGCGGCGGCTATTACCAGGTTTTTGGCCGATATTATGACGTTGCGGGTTCGCCCGTGGGTGCTCCGTTCAATATTTCCAACACGCCCTACAACTGCTACTATGCCGATTTTGTTCCGGGTAACGGACGTTTCCTGAACCTCTGGTCAGAATATCGATCAACCTACGATATTTATGGAAACGTGGACTTTCTGATCGATGTTGAGGAAGGCGCGGATAATGGCAGGCAGACCGACCTTAAACTCAGGACCAGCATCGTGCAGAATTCGATCGAAATTATCGGCGCTGGTGACCGGCAGATCAGGATCTATGACCGCACCGGCCGTCTGTTAGGCTCGACGAACAACGGATGCTTTAACTGTACAGGGCTTGAAAGTGGGGTTTATTTTGTCAAAGCGTCTACCGGAGAACAGTTCAAGGTCATAAAGGTCAAATAACTGCGTATACGAACCCATGCAAAAAGGGCATTCTTTACGAATGCCCTTTTTGTTTTAGTGCGATTGTTTCACAGTAATAATTCAACATTTAACCATTTATTTACTTTATCCAAATATTTTTTTAGTCAGCCTCGCGATCTTGTGACCATAGATCTCGCAGATCACCGCCGCCTTTTTATCCGGCGCTCCCAGCGCCGCCGGTCCGTAGTGACAGTCGCTGGCATCACCCTGGACGATCATGCCGTGGATCTGGAACGCCTTGAGTATCGACAGGATAGTCGTCTCGGCACCGCAGGCGATCCCGCCGCTGGACGTGAACGCGCCGCCGACCTTGCCGGTCAGTCTTCCGTGAACCTTGACGCTGTCATCGAAAAATTTCTTCACTTCGGCAGACATCATTCCGTAATACGTCGGCGAACCGATGATGATGCCGTGGTATTTCAGTAATTCAGATGGCTTGACCCTGCGAACATCCTTGACCACTGTTTCCGCGCCTTCCTTTTTCACGCCCTTCGCGATCAGGTTCGCCATCTTTTTGGTATTCCCGCTTCTCGAATAATACCCGATCAGTATTTTGAACTGTTTAGACATAAAGATCTCCTTTCACAGCAGTAGCAGCATTAAAGCACTAATCAATAGGCAATAAAATCCAAAAATATAAAAATGTTTTTTTACTAACCCGCTCAACAAACGCAGCGCGACCAGACCCACTACCAGACTTACCAGAAGCCCCGCGAACATTTCAACCGGATGGCCGAAACCGCTAGTGCCTTTGAGTTCAAGGAGATTTGCGCCTAGGATCGCCGGCAATGACATGATGAAAGAAAACTTGAATGCCTGGACCGGTTCGACACCGGAGAACATCGCCGATGATATGGTCAGACCCGAACGCGATAGTCCCGGAAAAACCGCAAACATTTGTCCAACCCCGATCACTATCGCCTGGATAAATCCGACACGCTTCGTACCTTTTGACACGAGCGACGTGAATAGGACGCAGGCGCCGCTCAGGCCCAAAAATACCGCGATGATCTTCAGATCCGAAAAAGTGGACTCTATTGTTGAACGGAAAAAAAGCGCGAACAACCCTATTGGAATATTGGCGATGACAATGAACAGCAGATACCGCAGACTATCCCGGTCGCGCCTGAACACGCCGGCGATCAGTTCTGCGAGCGGTTTACGGAAATAGATAACGGTCGCCAGGAACGTCCCGAGATGCAGAAATGCCGCCATTACGACCGGTTCTTCGATCTTGAAATAATGCTCCAGTATTGCCAGGTGCCCGGAGCTCGAGACCGGCAGGAACTCGGTCAATCCCTGAACAATACCCAGCAGGATAACCTTGATCATCCCAGCATGAACCCCAGCAGCCCGACACCCATGGCGACCTTCAGTAGCGCGCTCATGAACACGAGCTCTTTATGTTCCGGTGCCTTAATGAGCCTGACAATAACGACGATAAGGACAGGGTATGAACCGACCACGACCAGTATCAGATACGCGATATTCAATATTTTGAGAAAAAACGGCACCGGGACCGCTATGCACAGCAGGATCAAACACAGAGCCCCCAGCATGAGTGCTTTTTCCTGACCCATTGCCATAGGTAGCGAGGTTGCGCCAGCGGTACGGTCGCCCTCGATATCAAGAGCATCCTTTATTATCTCGCGCGGTACGTGAATGAGCAGGGCGAAAATAAATGGGATCACGCAGTACCAATTAGCAGATATCAGGCCGCCGAGCGCGAAGCTCAAGCCCGCCAGGACCGCCACTAAAAAATTTCCGATCACGGTTTTCTTTAAAAACATCGCGTAGAGGATCAAACCTGCGATCGTGGCCCCGACCATAATAAATACTTTCCAACCTAGAAAAAAAGCCGCGATCAAAGCGGCAACGCCGATGACATTGACGATGATAAGCGCGATATTTTTGCGCGCTCTTCCCGATACCAGCGGCCGATTGGGGTTGTTGATACGGTCGATCCCGATATCCATGAGGTCATTGACGATGTTGCCGAATGCGCAGACGAAAAAAGCGACGCCGGCCGCGCTCACCAGCGCCCAGTTCCATGATATGCTCTGTCCCACCCACGCGCCGACCAGGACCGACACGAACGTTATCGCGCAGTTCACCGGTCGCACGAGCCGTATATAACCCACGGGCAATTGTATCTAGGGCGCCGATGATGTCAATGGAGATCAAAACCCAGCGCTGCCATTGTTTTACCCTTCGAGTAATCCCGAGTTTATCGAGGGAGCATCGATACCGTTTTTGCCCAAATCTATGATTTGGCTGCAAAACCGAGTATCCCACAAAGCGGGAGAAGTACCTTATAATGAAGTTCTCGACAAGCTCGAACAGTAATTAAGATTCTCTAACATTGACATATCAAATAAATTTACTATAATAACGTTTGTAGCACCAAAAAAACGAAAGCGAGATAAAATGAAGATCATGGCTATCGATTACGGCACATCCAGCGTGGGCGTCGCGCTTACCGATCCCCTGGCGGTGATCGCCCAGCCGTATCTGACCATCAAATATTCTTCGAAGAGATCTCTCATCGACCGACTTAAGTCGATCATCAAAGAAAACGAAGTCCGGCTCGTCCTCATCGGTAATCCCATATCGCACCAGGGCACCGCCACCGCGCTCTCGGAAGAGATCGCGGCTTTTGCCGGTAAGCTCGCCAGGTCAACGGGTATCGAGGTAAAGCTCTGGGACGAGCGTCTCACATCTAAGTATGCTGATGCACGGCTGCGTGAACTCGGCATGACGCGCCGGCAGCGAGCCAAAAAGATCGACCAGGTCGCCGCCGCGATCATCCTGGAGGAATACCTGCAATCCTGTCCAAGCACAGCATAAGAAACGAAAAATATGAGAAAAGGCTTTGTCATTGCGATCGTCGTCTTTGCCCTCTTTATTGTATGGATCCAGCCGTTCGACCTGGGCAAGCAGGAAGTCACGATCTCGAAGGGCGCGACCGCGCATGAGATCATGAGCGTCCTTGCGTCAAAACATATCATCCGCAGCCGGAACGAAATACTGCTATGGCTTAGGCTTCTGAACCAGGAAAAAACATTGAAGTTCGGCACCTACGAACTGGCGCGATACAAAAACCCGCTGTATTATATCCGTGAACTTTCGTTCAGCGCGGAAAAGGAGATCGTCGTCACGATCCCCGAGGGTCTCACGATCGACGAAACCGCTGCGATCCTTGAGTCAAGGGCTTTGATCGACCGAGATATTTTCACAAAGCTGTGCGCTGACCGGAAGTTCATAAAAGAAAAGGGTTATGATGCTGCCACGCTGGAAGGTTACCTGTTCCCCGACACTTATTTTTTCAGCGAATCACAGAATGAAACCACTATCTGCCGGATAATGTTAAGGAATTTCACAAACCACATGCGCGAATTGAAACTGAATGCCTCGGATTCGCTCCGGGAGATCCTGATCATCGCGTCGCTGGTCGAAAAAGAGGCCCGATTCGATGATGAACGGCCGCTGATCGCCGGCGTCTTTGTCAACCGCCTGAAGATCCGCCGTCCCCTGGAATCGTGCGCCACCGTGATCTACGCCCTCAAAGCAAGCGGGAACCCGCGCTTTGCCAACTACACGGCGCTGCTGGAAAAGGATCTGAAATTCGAATCCCCTTACAATACCTACCTGCACCCGGGCATGCCGCCCGGACCGATCTGCTCGCCCGGAGTCAGCTCGATCCAGGCCGCGCGGCAGCCGGCTTCAACCGATTACCTGTATTTCGTTCTAATGGACAACGGCCGTCATTATTTTTCCCGTTCTTATAAAGAACACCTGGCAGCCAAGGACAAGTACCGTGCTCAGGACTGATTTCGAAGATATCATAATTCAGCATACACCTTACTATGAAAGCCTCGACCAGATGAACCGCGATCGCGCGAGCTTCAATAAATATTTCGGTATCCTTCACACTCTCGCCCGGAACGACGGCCTGGTAAATGCCTTCCATCAGCGCGGCGGGAAGGAAATGGTCTTTCTGGGGAGAAAGATCTTCGTCCTCCAGAACGAGTTCGTCACCAGTTATCTCAAATTCCTGCAGGACGAATCACATTCGACGAAATGGGAGGAATTTTTCGACCGCTACAGCAAAAGCCTTTTTGATATATATGAGCGATTCACCCAGGGCGATCCGTTCAAGATCGTTATCTTCGAGATCGTGAACCGCAAGCTGCTGCGCGACCTGCTCACTAAGTACACCACCAGCGTCCCCTACGACATCAAGGTCTCGGCGCTGGAGCGTTTCGGTTCGGTCGTCAACCAGCTTTTTAACTACGTCCGGAATTCACTGACCCGGAACGTCATCATCCCGGATTCGCTTATCGTCAATTCCTACGAAAAGATCCCGTTGATGCCCAGGTGCTCTCGTAGCGAAGCGCTCAAGCTTTTATCCAAACAGCTGTTGCAGCGGGGAATGCCCGAGGTGCTGTTCAACGCCATATTCAAAGCGGTCACAACATCGTACTACTCGGAGCAAAAGTCCAAGGTCCTTTTCGATCTGGAACACAAGGAGCACCTCAATCAGGCGGTGATCAAGGAGATCTTCAATTCCGGATACTTCTTCCCCGATGAAAAAACCGCCGAGGAAGTGCTGGCGTTGATCCGGCGCCGGACCCAGGCAATGTCGGAAGCCAACACCGCTAAGAAAACCGCGGTCGAAAGCAAGATCAAGGAACTGGAAAGCAAGATCGATAAAAGGTTAAAAGAGTCGACCGTAGATCTGACAAGATCAGTACGCGATTTCTCGACCGAAGAGGCCCTTGACGGCCGTGTGCAGAACCTGAAGCGCGAAATGTTGTCGTTCGCCTACAGCCTGAAAAACCTGCGCCGCGAGCTACAGGATTACCAGCTCCGCGAGACCGAGTTTGACGGCCTGATCCGCCTGCGTTCCTCCGATCTTTCGAAGTTCATCACCAAGAACGACTGGGATCCTTTCATTATCCTCCTGCTCAACAAATACAAACCGATCGATGACGAGACAATGCAGGTCATCATCAAGGAGGTCGGCGGCGAGATCAAGGGCGACAAAAATGCGATGACGATCGTCAGCAGCCTGAAGATCCCGGGGTTTCTCAAGGACAAATATAACACGACCGAGATCAACAAACGGTTCATCATGGTCCTCGACGAGATCATACTGCCGCTTATCCAGTCGTTCTTACTGGAAGAGCTGATCGAATACTACCCCAAGATCACCGGCACGGTCTCGCAGGAAACGGTCCGTCACCTTGCTGAAGAAGCAATGGCCGGGCAGGTATCGATGATCGAGAAGGATATTGAGCAAACGCCAAGACCGGAAGAGGCGCCGGCGCTCAATATCGAGCACTACAAGAAACAAATCTCCGTGCTTGTCTATGACATCCGAGGATCCACGTTCATGGGGACGAAATTGCAGGATGCCCGTAAAGAAAACGAGATCCGGAACCTGTTCCAGGAATCAATGCTCGCGACGATCGAAAAATACGGCGGCATCCCCATCAAGGATACGGGCGATGGCGGTATTGCACTTTTCACTCAAAATCATTATGAGATCACCAATGGCAAAACGACTGAACTCGAGCCCGGCAGCGCGGTCTCGACCATGCGCTGCGCTCTGGAAATGACCCAGGGCGCGCGGCGCTTCATCGAAGAGAACATCACCAGGTACAAGGATTGGTTTAAGACCGCTGAAGAGCGGAAAATCGATTTTGAAGGAGCGACCTATGCCACCCTGCCGCCGTCTTACCAGGCGATATTCCAGATCGGCGTGGGTATCGCTTCGGGAACCTATCCCCGGGAAGTCTTCCTCGACCGGAACGCTTTCGGGGAACTGGACCTCACGGGCATGCTGGTGCGTGAAGCTTCTTTCTACTGCAAGGTCAAAGCCAAAGACAAATCCACCGTGATCTGCGACGATTCGACCGTCTATAACCTGCTGCTCAATATTGAAAAGTTCTCTTTTCTTGGCGACAGCGAACTCAAGACCAACCTTTTAAACCTTGACATCGAGCAGGGACTTGAATACTGGATCAACCAGCGCACCACCCGGCGGGGTTTCATTCTCGACCTTTACCGCATCTTCGCGACCAACCTGGGACAGGAAGTATGCCACCCTGGAAGCCTGAAGATCCTTCTCGGGATCGATGACATCGCCATCGACGAGACCGGCGAGATAAAAGACGGCAAGGGCGGACGCGGCAAGTTTTTATTTGAACTATCACAAGAGGTGCCAAAATGAACAAAGTGACGATCGTGAACCTTCAGGACTACGTCGAAGAAACCAGCCAGTACATGAAACTCGTACGTGAGCGCATTATCGACGAGGCTGACTACGAGATTAAATTTCAGGCGGTCAAAGAAGGATTGGCGTGCCTCAAGATCTCCGATGAACCGTTGAAGCCGTTTGAAGGGCGGAAAAACCTCGTCATCCACCTCGGAGCACAGCTGCCGCAATACACCGGCGCCGAACTGCCCCTTTACATCGGTCTAAAAAAAACAAATACCCCCCTGCCTGAAAACCTGGCTGAAAAATGCCCGAAGGATATCACCGCGCTGCTTGACCAGATGAAGTCCTACAAATACATCAATGAATACGCCAACGACCTGGTACGCTATTCGCTGTCGCCCGACATATTCCTGGCGATCCATAGATCGATCCTGAACTGCCGCGTCGAATCGCTAATGCCCACGCTCCTTTCCGACCTGGAACGGGTGACTTTCAAAACCCTGGATGACATTGTTAAAAAGATCCCGTCCGTTTATCTTCAGTACTTGACCCCGCCATCGTTGGGCAAGCTTATCAAGAAGATCGCGTCACTCCTGCAGGCGGACAAAGCGCGGATGAGCGACGAACTCAAGAACATCGATCTGTATGCGTCGCGCCTTAAGGAACAGATGAACGGCCTTTACCAGGAGACGAATGCCGGGTTGCAGGAGATCATGCAGAACGACGTCGAAAAGGGTTCTGATGTCGACAAGATCACGCAGCGGATCGCCAATCTTTTCGGACGCGTTGAGCGCCTTTTCCTCGGCAACATCTATCACCTCAAAGAATACGAATCAAAACGGGAGGGACTGCAGAAACTCATCAACGCCGAAGAAGAACTGAAGTACTGGGCGGATAAAAAGGTCATCGACCGCCGGAAAAAGATCAGCGAGATCTACGATGAATACCTTTTTGTCAGCAAGTACGGAACCCTGACCCAGCCGGAAGACCGCCTTTTTGTCAAGAACCTTACCCAGGCGTTCGAAGAGCTCCACCACCAGAAAAGCAAGGACCTGCCACTGCTCAATAAATTCGAACACAAGGCGCTGCTGGGTGTGGAACTGGATTTTGAAGCGGTCAGGCAAGCCTACGATGATTTCACAATAAAAACGATCGTCCCGCATTTTCTCGCGCAGTGTCTTTTCGACCTCGTGCAGTGCCTGCCGCCGAAAGGGAACGAGCCGCTCAAGGTTATCCAGGACATCGGCAACCTACGGGTGATGAACCTGCAGGGAACTAACGTCCTTGAGGTCCGTGACCGGCCGGCGCAGCCGCCGAAAGAGATCGTCTCCTACGTGGAGAATTTTCGCAAATCCATCACCGTTCTGGTCTATGACATCAGGGGTTCTTCCTACATGGGGATCAAACTCCATGATGCGCAGAAAGAACAAAAGATCAAGTACAAGTTCGCCAAGGAAATGGCGGAGATAGCAAAAAAATACAACGCGTTCCTGCTGAAAGACACCGGCGACGGCGGCATTGTCTGGTTCGCGGAGAATTCGGGTTCGCTCTACGACCATCTTTACGCGGAATCCGTCACCGGCCGCGGCACCAAGCTGAGATATTCCATATTCTCCGGCGGCGAGTTCGAGCTCAGCCCGGCGGCGGACTCGGCAAAAAGGGCGATCCTGTGCGCGCGGGATATGGTCTTGAAAGCCGAGGAATTCATCAAGGCGAATTTCATGCATTACCGGGAATGGTTCGCGGCGATCACGGAACGGACCATGGAAGTCGAAGGCGTCACGTACGCCCTGCTGCCGCCTGAATTCAAAAGCCTCTTCCGGATCGGCATCGGCCTGAGCACCGGTATCCCCGGAACTGACGTCGTCATTGCCGCGAATTCTTACGGGGACCCGGACCTCGTGGGTCCGATCCTGGCCGATGCCCATCTATACTCCATGGAGCGCCAGCCGGGCCGGTCCGTGATCATCTGCGATATGCCGACGTACATAAACCATATGCTCAACGTCGAGACCTTTGAGTACCCGATCCAGGAAAACGATTTTGAACGCTATGTCAAACTCGTCGAGGAAACAAAGAAGACCTACCACCCTTACGTGTTCGCGGATTACAAGATATCGGTCGTGCCGCGCGGCACGCATGTGCTGGAAGAAGTGAACAAGCAAAAGGCGCTCACGGATGAAAAGATCCCGGCCTTTTTTATCGGCGAGGACAAGATCATCTACAACGAACAGCGGATGAAGATAAAACCGCTCTTTGAGATCCTTAACATCCAATGAAAGCCCTGATCTACGATCCCAAGCCCGACACGCATGTCCGGCTGGCAAAGCAGCTGAGGCAACTCGGCATTGAAGCGTTCGTCGTCACAACCCTGAAAAAAATGCTCACCGAAAGCAGAAAACACCGTTACGACCTTCAGATCCTTGATGAGATCGCGCTTCGCAAGGCCACTCATCTTGAGCGTCTGTGCACGGAATTTCCCGTCATCATCATCACCAATAAGTCATCGAAGATCGACTACGAGAAAATGATCCTTACCGGGATAACCGGCTTTCTTACCCGCCCGTTCCGGCCATCGCTGCTCAAGCGCGTCGTGAACAAAGCCCTGAACAAGCGCCAGCGGGTCCTTGACAGCATGAAGAACGTCGCGTCCCTGCAGCGCAAGATCAAAGAGCTTAAGACCCTGAACGAAGTTGTCCAGGCGATCAATTCTTCCCTTGAACCGAAAGCCATTTTCCAAACGATCATGGATAAGACCGCCGACGTCATCAAAGCCGAAGCCTGGTCCGTGCTGCTGCTCGACCCCAAGACCAACGAGCTCACTTTTGAAGCGGCCGCAGGCGAAGCCGGGCAGAAACTACTGGGCTTGAGGATAAAGGTCGGCCAGGGCGTCGCCGGATGGGTCGCCCAGCACAACAAATCGCTGGTCGTGGCCGATGTCGCCAAGGATCCCCGGTTCTATGATGGTTTCGACAGAAAAACTAAGTTTATCACAAAATCGATCCTGTGCGTACCCATGAGGCACCGGAACCAGTTCATGGGGGTCGTGGAAGTCATCAACAAGATCGGCGGCGAGCCATTTACCCAGGATGACCTTGAGGTGTTCGAGAACCTCGTGGCTCACATCGCGATCGCCCTGGAGAATGCCAGTGTCTATGCAAAAATGGAACAGACAAGTTTGACCGACGACTTGACAAAACTGTACAACATCAGGTACGGCAACCAGTTCCTCGACATTTACCTGTCCAAACCCACCCAACGCCAGGCCAAACTTTCGTTGATCTTCCTGGACATCGACTATTTCAAGCTCGTGGACGACAACTATGGCCACCTGGTAGGCAGCGAGACCCTGAAACTGATCGGCGACCGGATCAAGCGCTCGATCCGGGACAAAGATGTGGCGGTGCGGTACGGCGGTGACGAGTACATAGTCATCCTGCCCGGGACCGACAAGGAAACCGCCGCTTATATTGCCGACCGTATCCGCCAGGAGATCAGCCGCGAGCCGTTCCCGGCAAGCGGCAAGAAGACTTTCCATGTTTCGGTCACGCTGGGCGTAGCGACCTACCCGGACGATGCCCGCAACCGCGACGAGCTCATCGGCGCGGCGGACCGGGCGATGTACAACGGCAAGACCACGGGCCGGAACAAGGTCGTGCTGGCGTAATTTTTTTCGCAAACAAACTTTTTTATTAGCGCAAAATCAAAACTGCAGATGTTTTACGAAACACTTTGGAATTTAGAATTTCACCTGAAATTTCATAAGAAAATCGGCATAAAACTATAAAAAGTATGGCAGATCAGTTTGTTCCGTGTATTGCACTGATCACAGTTGCATGATATTTACAAAGCAATGAAATGACATCCTTATATAAACTCTGACGGTTGCCCTTAATGTAATCACGTAAGCTATCTTCTCGCGGCGGTGACCATTTAAGCTCTACAAAAGGTGGAATTCCGTGCTTACCTTTAATATATCTTAAATCATTGATAAGAGCTTTGATGTTTTTTCATCAATACAAAAACCACCATGTCCGTAGTATCTACACTCTTTTTGATTTTGATAGGAATCATCCAAAAAAAGAATTCGCATAAATCCTTTTTTTAATCTACTGGTCACATTTATCAAACTAACATAATATAATAGTCAATATTTTTAGGAATGACTAACATATATCAAGCCCCTTTATGTCCAAAATAGAGGGGAGCAGTGCGATTGATTCCCTTACTTTTCTAATTTCTTATGTGTTTTTTTCCTTCGTGATTGGTATTTATTAAATTTCTCAGTCAAAACATATATATAATCCGTAATTGCCAAAGCGAAATCCAATATATCTTGGGCATCTTGTTTTAGTATTATTTCCTCAGTTGCGTGAGCCCCAATGTTTCCTTCTTGTCTTAATGCTTCACCCCAGCTATATAGACGATCATCTATTAGTTCTTTTTCTTTTAATTTTTTAAGACCTTCATATAATGTTTTTTTACCAGTTTTATCTTTACAAATTGCTTCTAATGCTCTGCGACACATAACAGCACTTGCTGGATACACATTCGCCTTTAAGCATTTTTGAGCGTCTCTTAAAGAATCCCTCACCAATTGCGGGATATCACCATGAAAGACGTGCGGTGGTTCAGGCCAAAGTCGCCATGGATTTTCCCATTTCGACTCGCCTCCACCACAATACATTTCTTCTGAATAACCCACCAATACATTATTACATGAAGGACATTCAAGAAAAGTATACATACAGGGTTCACATTCATCAGTCGGTGGATAGACTCGTTTAGCAAGTACTTTTGCATCAACTTTTGCTTCGCATGCAGGGCATTCAATTATCATGGTCTCCTCCTCCCCTATTATGGTTAAATTTGAGGGGATGTCAATAATTATTTACTTGAAAAGCCCCAGTAGGTCTGTAGAGTCATATCCAGGTTGCATTTTATTATATTGAACAATTAAATCCAAGGTTTTATAAAATAGGCTGTCACTAATAATTTCTTTTGTACTATATTTTTTTTGCTTTAATATCATTGATCTAACAATAATCATCAAGATAAGTATGAGGACCAAAATAATCAGGTATAGATATTTTTAAAAAATACAATTTAATTTTATATTTTCATTTTTCATTCTTTGGATAGTCCGTTTTAACGTCTCATTAATTAAAAATTTCCGCATCAATTATCAATTCTTCAGATGTATTCAATGCTGCCTTACATCCTTTTTTTATCTTATTTAAGTTTAGAATAGGATATTTGTCATACTTACGCATGTTTCACTCATTGATTACTAATAAAAAATAGATTATCGCCTTGATTCATTATCTTCATCGTCATATCAACATTCCCCGATAAAATACAATACGCCTTCCCGTCTTCCACCGCCCCAGCTGTCTTATACTCCCCTGTCACCTGTCCCCCGTATCGATCATCCTGCCATTCCGCCAAACCTTTTCCACTCACCATTGGCAGTATAGCTGATATGTCGGTGCCGTGTGGATCCTCTATACGCTTACGCTGGATATCACTATTGGTAAGGGGGTAATAGAGGAGTTCGATTGTCATCTGTAGTTCAAACAAATAATTTCATATCCACATTTTGCATACATTTTTTAATATATTTGATACTTTCTTCATTAGTGTATTTAAGAAGATCATGCGAATAAGACAATTTTTTATATAAAATTGTGGCGATTTCCTTTACCCAATATGTCATGCTCATTTGCACTATATCGCCATTTATTGCTTTCGCCATTTCCCTAATTCTACTCCCTTCACCAATTCTATCGACAATTATTATTGTTGACATGTAGTACTTCTGTCGTCCATATTCAATTTCTCTTTCAAAACGAGATACTTTATCTAGAGAAATTTCTGTATTACCAGGACCAATAAATCCAATATCAAATCTTGCACCGACACCTGGTTTTAATAATACTGTAGCATCGCTTTCTCTCTTATTGTTTCTTTCAGATAACCAAAATAATTTACTGCTAATGTTTTTGTTAGATTCATTTCGTATATTGAATCCTAATATTGTTAACAAAGATCCTAAAATTAGTTTTTCAAAAAACTTTCCATACATCGATTTTTCAGAACCACGAATAGATAAAGTTTGAGTACCGATAGCTGTAAATAATTGTAATAATTCTGGCCATTTCAGAAAATATTTTTGATTATTTTTGTCTATTAGTTCGGTTGTAATTTCTCCAAATGTATTAATAGATTCTTTAACACTTTTTTGTAAGGCTTCGTTCAAATCATTCAAATATGGTAATAATTCTGTATCATCGCTACGCAATACATTTTGTATACCCTTTCCAGTTAATCCAATAATCCAATTCAGAAATATTTTGCTTTCTTTATCAAGATGAACATTTTTTAATTCATCTGCTACAAGATCATTAAGATTATTGCAAAAATCTTCTATATTATTTAAACAATGAATATAAGTAATAAGCATTGATGCATTCGATAAATTTAATCTTCTTCTTGTTAAGCTTTCAGTTAAAGCACGAACATTGCCTCCAGACAGAACTGATATTACGACATTTCTTATTACATCATCTCCAAGTTTATCGATAATTTCTTTGCCCGAATAATTGGAAAGGTCTTTGCCAATTTTGGGTATATAATGCGATATTGTTCGTTTTTTATCCATTTTTTTTATCTTCAAAGTTTAAATATTCCTGTGTCTTTGTTGGTGGTGAAGTATTGATCCAATTTATTATATCAATTTTGCCTGATGTCCAACTTATAGATAATTTTTTTATCTCATCGACATAATGTGAATTAATTTCAAAAAGAACAAAGCGCCTATTTGTTCTAACGGCAGCCGAACCTACTGTACCGATACCAGCAAATGGATCTAATACAACATCATTTATAAATGAATAATACTTTATTACTTTTTCAGCTAATACCAGAGGAAAGATTGCAGGATGTTTCTTAGAGTAGGATGGATGTATCTTCCAAATGTTCGTCACATCATACCCATCATCTATTTTAGAATCTTTAACATTCTTTTGATTGGGATGTTTCCTTATATGCCAATCAATAAGTTTCTCAGTTGCTTTTCTATATACTAAAATATATTCTGTAACAGGAACTGGTTTATACTGTAAAGGATTGCGGTCCGCAGCGAACCTTCTTCCTCTCCCGGTTGCCCACCCCGCACCTTCTGGTTTTACCCATATAATATCATCAACAAATTCATAACCCACTTCATTGAATAATCGATGAAAATCAAAGGGAACCGCAATGCGCTTCGAAGATTCATTTCTACTGGATCGTCTTATTAAAATTGGCGATATATTAATAACAAAAAATCTACCTTCGTTAAGTACTCGATGGCATTGTTTTAGTATTCTTTTCATTTTCTCCAAATAATCATTATAAGATATATAGTCAGCATATTCCGGTCTCGCATTATAGTATGGTGGAGATGTAAAAATTAAATCTACTGATTCAGCTGGTGTCTCTTGAAGCAATACTTCGGAATCGCCCAAACCCACAGTATTACGAAGATTCGATATTTTCGGTAAATCACCATTAGAAATTCTGAATTTTTTTCTTTTTTTTCTTCCCAGTAGTCGATCTTCCAATACTTCCTTTTTTGTGGATTTGGATGTGACAATTAAGCTAGTTATAGCATCTATTACCACCTCACCAATCATTTCATCATTACTTTTTAAGGGAACTCTCCATATATGATAGCGGTCATCAATTTCCGGCAAACCAAAATCTACAACTGTATCTAAAGAGATATTCCTAAGATAAATTAATGCTATGCTTTTTGCCTGTTTGACATTATTAACAATATAAGTTCTACTTAGTAATTTCTTTCGTATCATATTCTATTATTGTACTATATTGTTAAATGAATGTCAATCCCTTATAAATAATAGATATTATTTATAAGACCTTGATTAATTCGCATGGATATATATAATATAGATATGAAAATTGAAGTACTATATATCCCAGCGCGAGAAGCAAATGCTAAAAATAAAATTATCAGAAAACATATTGATGTTCCACCCGAAACAAGAATTGAGGACATTCTTCCTCTTTTTTCAGCAAAGGGTTTAGCTGTTTGGCATGAGGATAAATATGGTGGCCTACTCATAGAAAATTACCATGAGGCTGGTCCAATTATGAATAATACGAAATATGCAATATTATCAGCAAATATTGAAGAAACCATAAAAAAGTTAAATGCTTATCATGATTAAGAAACTCATTATAGTGATTAGCAAGTGCATAATATTCATTCTTGATATTAGAAATGTTTTACGTAGAATATTTTATCGAATGTTACAATAATCCATTTATCTAACTCTTTTTTTCATGTTTTTTCTGATCGCCTTTCAGTATATCATTTAATAAATTTTTTATAATTAGCAGATATGCATTATCACGTTCATTTTTTGTTAAATTACTTGCTATTTGTATCGTTGTCAACAGTTCCTGAGTATGAATAAGTTGATCATGAAACTTATTTATCTGCTTTAGAGCTTCACTGTATAACCAAAAAAAAGAACCAGCGATAATTTCAACAATTGCCCCTGCAATTGTTGAATAGGCGATTATACTTGTTTTCTCAGGCGTCATGTATGTAATTATAACACCACCTGCAAATAAAATAAAACCTAGAAAACATATTAGCAATGCAGCAGTAAACGCACTACGAGCTTGCTGCTTGTTAATTGTATAGTACCCTGTAAGTTCAGCAACATTACGCCGCATTGCAGCTATCACGTCATCAGGCTGACTTTCTAGCTCAGCTAATTTTATATCACTTATTTGTTTTGTTATTACTTGTTCTTGCATAATGTTCCTACTATTTACAAGCCGACCTACAAATGTAAATATCACAATACTTGCAATTGCGCATACCAATAATATGCTGGTCAGAAATAATAGCATTGCATTCATTATTCTCCTTTCAAAAAGGCAAAGTTAATTATAAATTGTTTTGCCTTGTCACATAATTTACAAATATTTATTTACTATGCGTAATCTTAATGATTTCACCTTTTTCATCAATTGTCACTACAAGATATCTCTCAATTTTTGCGGCATCAGCGGTTTTTATTGCTTTTGTAAACCGTAGACTAGTGATTCTTTTCCTTTGCATTAGCATCCCAATAGCGAGTTTCTTACGGATTTGTGCTTGACTCTGTACAGGAATTATTTTCTGTACAATTTTGGGAATAACGCCTTTAAATTCAGGGAATTTTTTTATTATATCCTGCGCTATTTGGCTTAATCTTTTTGTATCAAGCATCCTACCTCCTCCCCATAATAATATTTTCTCTCATTTATTTTGTATTCAACCTTATTGTTGGGTCCCCATATAAAACAAATTGAAGCAATGTCTTTTGATCATCATCATCCAAAAATCCATGTCGTCGTATAGATTTGCGAGCGATATCACTTTTTGCATTCTTTAGGCTTTCACCAATAGCAACACCCTGCTTGACATATTCAAAAAAGTATTTCACCAGCAAATCAGCTTCACTAGAGGGTGGTGTTGCAGGTCCATAGGCTATCGTTGTAGATCCACAAAAACATAACACGTCATTTTGGTTTAGGAATTTCAAGCTTATTGCATTTTTATCTGACTTTTTTATAATGTACGCACCATAACATGCTTCGGAAGCTACGACGCCACCTGCATTCACAACATTATCCGGCTTTAAAGCAATGGGATATTCATCACCATCCTGACCATACCAGTTTGCAGATTCATTACTACCATGGACATTGAAATATAAGTAGTCTTTATCATTTAACCATACTGCTTTGATAAAATCACTGGTTACCGGTGGCGATACTTTTAAATCCTTAACTTTTCCTATTTGTCGATATACATTTTCTGAAGCTTTTTCCCACATTCTAGCTGTCAGCCCAAATGCTTTCCTAGTCCGATGCCCTGACTTTTTTTGGAGTAATTTGATAATGAAGTCTGTATCTTTATTATCAGGGATACGAGCACAAATGCGCTCAGGTATTAAAAAATCATCATCTCTTGATGCGTAAGGATTATCAGACAAAACCCATGCATCACTATCATCACATGGATTAGTCAATCGGAAAAAGGGAACAACTGCATCGCCACCGATTATCAATAATATATTTATTATCCCCCATTTTTTTTCAACATCAAGAATGAACTTACGTATTGCTTTAGCACTTTTTCTGACTGGTCTTATTTTGAATTTATTGGGTACATCATAATATAGTAAACATGTATCATAATCAGCTCTTCTTTCAGCACAATAAACCTTGAGCACCTTTTCAAAAGCTATAATATTACTACAATTTTTTTGGAGTGCCACTTTCCCACTTAAAATTAACATTCGCTTACAATCATTTTTTAATAACATGGGGGGATTATATTCAAATCGTCCGATTAGTCAAGAAGGAGATATATATGTTAAGGAAGATACAACAGCAATCGTTAATAGAATCTCCTATTTTATATTGCCCTTTTCCCTATCATAACTACATCTAATAACCTAACAAGTCTTCTATAATTTCATAGTATATTTAATCCAAGTTTCAGAAATATATCTTTAATGAGAGGATGGTGCCAGGGCGCGGGCGATCTTAGGGCGTTTAATAAAGACCCTGGCCGATAGTTATCCGGGTGCGGCGCGCAGTTTGGAAGATGATTTAGCAGACACCTTGCCCGTGATTGATTTAGGGTTGCCCAGGGCATTTCGGCAATCCTTGCAGACCACAAATCTGATTGAGAGTGTTTTTCGGACGTGCGTCAGGTGTCGAAGTACGTGAAGCGATGGCGTAACGGTCGGATGGCTGAACGCTGGGTGGTACTGGATCTGATCGAGGCTGAAAAAAGGACCCGTAAGATCAGAGGCTATCGCGATCTACCCAGGTTAGTCGCAGCCTTAAAGCAAAACAAGGCTCTTGACAACCCGGTGGTTGCATAATATCATATATTATGAATAGAGTTTGTTACCGAATTTCAACAGTGAACTGGACAACCCCGGGTATCCCTCGAAAAAAGGATAAGAAATGACAAACGATGAAAATAAATTCGAAAAGTTTCTTTTATCGGAATATGAGAATATTGTAAAGGCACATTTTAAATCTATAGAAAGTATAACGTCATTTTTTAGACATTATTTGCTTATAATGGCTCTGCCACTTTCAGCAGTGGCTGTATTACTTAGACTGACTTCCTTACCAGAAGCCTTACAATTATGTGAGAAATTCAAAGATTTCTTAATTATCGTTCTTTTATCATTTGTATTTATTGGAATACTTGTATCAATATATATAATCAATCATCGATTTGATGCAATTCTCTATGCAAGAACAGTAAATGGGATAAGAAAATATTTTTACGATAATTCTAAAATAGACATAAATTTTAAGCTGCATATGAGATCCTTACCCCAATGTCCTTATATTCCAAAATATTATGAACCTTGGTTTTTCTTTCCAGTAGTAATGGTATTTGCAATAATAAACTCATTGTATGCTTGTGCAGCATTGTATATTTTTCTAAATATTCCTGCTTCGAACGATTTAAAATCATTGTCTTTTGGAATAGGGTGTATGATAATCTATGTATGTTTATGGTTAATACATACCCTTATTTATGAAATACTCGCAAGACGTAGAGAAACCAAATATTTGAAATCAAATATTTTGGGTATTGATATTGATGGAGTTCTAAATAAACATAGAGAGCAATTTTGTAATTTACTTAGAGAAAAAACAAATAATATTATTAGTATCAAGCCCGAAGACATTCACTATATGCCCGTTCACAAAGATCCTAATCTAAATGTGACTCGCGATCATGAGCTGGCTGTTTTTAATGATCCTCAATATTGGAAAGACATGCCTATAATTGAACATGCCTACGATTCAATAAGAGATTTACGCAATAAATTTAAATTAAAAATTTATGTATTTACATGGAGGGGATGGCCTGAGCATAGTAACGAACAAGAATTATTACAATACATTGATATATTCTTAGGGGTTTGTAATAGTTTTTCATTTTCAAGATTATTATTTAAGATATTGCGAATACTTTCATTAAAAAAATATATTATATTAAAAAAGGAAATACCTCTCAAGCAAATTACAAATGAATGGTTAAAGGCTAATCAAATAAAATATGATAGATTAATTTTTGAAAAAGGTAATGATTATTCATCTGACCCTCGTGGACATTTTAATAATAGATTTTATTTATCCAGAGAAAAAAATATAAGGTTTTTTGTTGAAGACGACATAGAAAAAGCGGTAAAACTTTCTTATATCTGCGATGTTGTTTTTCTGCTATCTCATCCGTACAATGAACCCCTTGAATGTTTGCCTGATAAAGAAAAAGAAATGAGAAATAATTTGCCTTCAAACATTATACGAGTCCAAAACTGGAAAGAAATATATGATCATATTAAACGGATTTCTTGATTTTCTTTATTTGTTGATAACTTTTAATAATACTTAATTTGCTTTTGATTTTCTATGTTCATTTATTAACGACTGCGAATTTTATATTTATGATTTAGTCATTTTGTGGAACCAATAACACAGCCAGGAGTACACCATTCTTTTAATCCTCAGCATTTGGCAGGACTAAGTGACACAAACTTGTCTACTTACTTCTCACGGTCATCAAAAGGCAGTGTGTTGACGAATGCGAATTTTTATATATATGTTATTATCACTTGGTCATGCTTAATGACACAACTATGATGGCTCCATTCTCTTATCCTTCAACAAGCAGATATTAGATCATTTTTGAACAAATAATACTTATATTACTTATATTGTAGCGGTCTCAATTTACCACGCAACATTAAATCTCTATTAGAAATTTTGAAAAAACCAACACTATTTCCTACCACTAAAGCCAATACAGGAATAGCATTTTTTCTTTTCGCAGACATTACTAATTTTTTTTCATCGTCTATTGTCAACCGTGCATAAGAAATGGAAATTTTTCTTGTTGATTTTACTTGAATTGCCCACTTTCTGCGACCTTTCACTGCCATAACATCAATGGGTCCTCTACTTCCTCTTGCTATCGACCATTGATATTTACGTCTCTTAAGAAACTCACCGACTTGAAATTCTTTTCTTCTTCCATACTGGTAATGAGACATTCATACCTCCAAACCTAAGATCTATTAGTCCATCTTGAAATAAATAATTCTTTATTGAATTTTAACTCCCCCTTTTTATCTTGCGAAAACCAATTTTTATCAATAGGTAATTTAGTAAGATCCTCTATAATCTGTTCACCATTTTTTAATATTATCCATTCTTTTTGAGCAAAATTTGCAGCCCTCCGCGTGAATGATGAGGTAGCATAAAATATGCCCAAAATAGGCCCTTCGTTTTTCGTGAACCAAATGGGCAAATCGACTTGCCCATTTCTTGTTTCGTCATAGTATGTCTTGAATGATCGAACCAAACCTGGCTCTACTTTTTTTGAGTATCGTTTTGCTTGTCCAATTACTTTTATCTGATATTTTTTGGGAATAATTCCCAATGAGATTTCTTTGTCGATATTATATAAACCGATAAAGTCTATTCCTTCTTGATTCGTTTTGGTCTGTTTTACTGGATTCACACCAGAAATCTTTAGTAAATCAACACATAGTTTTTCAAATCCCTGCCAAGGCATACTACACATTGTTCTTAAAATAGTTGCTCTACATTTTCTGAAATTTGCCAACCAAAGACTTTCATTATGTATGAGGCTATAGCTAATAATCATGTGCGGTAGTGACTCACACAGTTCATACTCAGCTCCTACGCCTCTGGAATCGCAAACTTCCTTTCGCGTTACAAAATATGATTCAACCTTTGGTAGTATATCATCAAGACTATCTGTGATTTCAAGTGGGCTTTGTCCAGGATACATTTTCTCTATTTTCTTGGTGCAATAGTCTTTGAGATTAATTTTATCCTCTTTCATCTTCATTATTTCATCGTACACCTCTCTTGCTACTTTTACAGTTGGCAAATTAATACTCATGACTTCATTTCCTTGTGAGATTATTTATTTGTAGGCGTGATGTGTTAATCATCTTTCTTAATATCTCGACAAGATTGACTCTCTGGAGTCTTTCTTCCTTCGATTTAGGTGACTGTAATTTAGGTATCGGTAGTGTATTTATGACTTGTTCTGCATCACGTAAATGCTTGATAATATCTGTGATATCAATTGGCATTCTTTTTGTTTCTTCTTGATGGAGTTCGTTTGCACATTGAATAAGATTAAGTTCACCATTACTGAACTTATCAAACAGCTTTTTGTATTCTGGCTGTACGAGCTTTGCTAATGTGTCTCGGGTAGTTGGAGAAATATCAATCCTTGGTTTTACGTCTTCTTGAGATGTTGCCCAAGAAAGATACTTTCTCAAATTATCAGTCTTAGTAAATTTGCGGGATGTATCATCCCAACCTAACCATATCTTCAATCCTTCTTTTACCATAATTATTTCATCAAAATGCCCAAATTTGTCTGGCGTGAGCATATCACCATATTCATCATCTTGTTTTGCCTGTTCAAATGCATAATATGAACGAATCAAGTGTGTAAGTTCCTTAGCAGGTTTTATTCCAAAAAGTGAAGCAATATCTTGCAACTCTTTACTACTCGCTTTTTCGAAATCTGCAAAAAATTTTGCTTTCGGGTACCGTTCCCAAGACTTGATACCAGGCGTATGTCTAAAACCTTGAATAATCCAGGCAATATCGGGATTACTACCCGTGTATTTCAATGCCTCAAATTTTTCTATGCCGCCAATTATCTGCTTAGCCAGTGTTTTGATTCCTTTTTCATGATTTTCCTTTAGGGTTTTGAGTGCTGCAACTCTTCTGTTGCCTTCAACAACAACATATTTATCAGCAACCAGTGGCCTTAATACAATTCTATCAACGATCCAAAAGCCAGAAGTGCTTATGCTTTCAGTTAAATCCACAATACCCTTACTTTTTATTTGACTCATATATTCGTTCTGTATATTAGGTTCAACTATTCTACTATCTAATATTTTCTCTTTTCCAGGAATTTCGAGTCTGGGATTATTAGGATCAAGATAGATTTGTTCTATCTTTACTCTTTCTACTTTCATATTTAATAGTTCGGCGTAAATTGTTGTTTCCTTATTTCTTGGCATGAAGCACCTCCTCTTATATTTTCGTTATCCTTAATGTTGTACTAATATCTTTGATCTTCATCATTTATTCTTCTTTTTCTTTTTTTTGTCGCTTTCATAAATCTTACACATTTTTTCCTTAAATTCCTTGGCGTTTTTTCCGAAAAGAGCTGTGAATGCTTCGCGATTTCTTCTAATCATTCCGTAAGAGTAAAAGAACATTAAACACAGTTTTACAGCGCGAAGTATAGGTTTTTCCCAACGGGGTGATACAAAGTGATTTTCAATACTATTAATAGATCGATATCGCATTGGATAAGATAATACACCAAGTTTGTTCAATTCATTTATTCGATAGAAAAAATAATCCGGTGTATCATTAGGATCTTCTGAATTATATAAAACATAAACTCTGATATCATTAAATCCAATTTTTTCTGCTGTTTTTATCGCGGATTGTATATACCCCTCTTCTGAATGATTATCGAAAGCAAAACGTAAAGGTTTGATTCTTACTGTTGATAATAATTTGGCTTTTTCTTTGTCAAAAAGCCTGCAATCCAAACCTTGATTGAAATCAAATATTTTGTTAAGACGCTTTAAATTTTCGACATCAGTCACAAATCGTGGCGAAAACAACCAATTATTATCCCAAAAAATAATCCTCTCTTTTGAAATATCTATATCTTTTTCCCAATCTTCTTTAATAAAAAATTGTGGTTCGTGACATCTAACTGCGCAAAACATGCATTTTCTTTTGCATCCTCTCGACGTAAATGTTATTGAACACCGTAACTTAGGAAATAACGAATAATCTGGAGCAACATGTTCAGCACCGTCTAAAAGACCAAGATGGGGGTTTATACCCGTTTGCTCTTTTATGACGTTTGGTAGCAAAGTGGCAAATATACCCCCAACTTTAATTTCAGCATGTGGATATTGCGATTGAAAATGTTTGATAGATTCTATAACTGTGATTGCATGATAAGTGAATAATGTTGTTATGTATATTTTGTCATAATTTTTTTTGAGTTTAACCTGATTACTACCAAAAAAGTCATGGTTATTATTATTGTCCTTTATGAAATCAACAACATCTCCTTTGTTTTTATGCCAAGTAGATATTTTCATTAATCCTAAAGGAGGATAGTGACTCTCATACCCAGGTTCAATCAATAAAATATTCTTTCTCTTATGATGTCGTTTCAATATCATTGTCACAAATTAATCATTTCTTTGTCTTATTATTTCATGGGTATTTTTAAATAACTTTGCGCGTTCATTTGAGTATAATTCATGCTCCTCGTTTACTATTTGACATATCCGCATATTGCTTAGACAGTATTGCGGAATGCTCCCCGTTTGACTTGGACATGAATATAAGGTATACTTGCGGGCTTGGAAAGGAGTTTTACGATGAACCGCAAGATTTGGACGCTCGAGGAAAAGCTTGGGGTGGTATTGGCGATGTTA